>Ga0208161_1000158_pt1 | contig 37512 bp, 27 predicted proteins | sample CB_VirMetaG_3_FD_184538 | JGI IMG/M metagenome (GOLD analysis project Ga0208161, IMG submission 184538) | Freshwater to marine saline gradient viral communities from Chesapeake Bay - CB_1508_1S Viral MetaG (SPAdes) (version 4) | ecosystem: Environmental > Aquatic > Marine > Coastal | place: USA... | reverse complement strand
TATCTAAGCTTACATTAGCTTGCAATGATGCCGAACTACCTTTACGGTGATCTTCAACTTTAGCGTCTTGAGAACATCCCAATAATAGCATAACAGGGATTAATAATAATATAAATTTTTTCATTGTAACTTCTTTTATAAAACTAAATTACCTTCTTCATCAATGTCAGGAACGATACCGTACTCAAGTAGTCTTGAAAGCCAAACTACTTCATCAATGTATGTCTCCCATACATGAATAGTATCTGTTCTTTGATCTGGATCTGTCCATCCGTAAGCTAATACAGATGTCTTGTCTTCACCGTCAAAAGTGATCCAATACGTTCTAACTGGTGGGTGGTCTATTGTGTTCATCTTATACTGCTCCTCCGTCTGTTATTGTCCAACCGAATACGTTAAGTAAATTATAACGAGCTTCTCCTGCATTCATCAATGCGCTTGAATATTGGCTTCCTCCAAAATGAATATTTATTGTTGCCGTATATCCACTTCCGTTAGGATAAGCTGCTTGTAGAGTGCCTTCAAACCCTATCAATGTAGCGTCATAGTTAGCTGTAGACAACGCACACCCCCTCAGTAGGTTGACCATATTTGTCATGGATGTTATGTCCCAATTCTCCAGCGTCTGGTCAAATGGGATTGTCTGAGTAGGAGCATACATGAGATTCTGCATATTTGTCGCAGCACTTACGTCCCACCCATTTATAGGCTGATCAAAAGAACTACACTCTCTCAACATATCAGAGAAATTTGTGCAGACAGGGAATGCCCAGTTGTTTACAGTATTGCTGCCACCATTATTGAATGTACTGTTTCTAAACATATTCTGAACGCTCAGCGCACTTGCAAAATTCCAACTTCCGATATTGGAATTGAAGTCTGAGTTGTAGAACATACTCGTGAAATTCGTTCCAGCACTCACATCCCAAGAATTTATGTCATTCGGAGTTCCCGCGTTCAAGAACGTGTTAAAGAATGATGTGACATTGCTGGTGTCAGCATTCGATAGGTTGCAGTCGAGCAGATAGCAGTTCCCGAAAGATGCCCCCATGTTTGTGACAACGGAGAAGTCCCAAGCCGTGAAATCTACTGTTGTCAGTTTTTGACAGTCATAGAAGAATGATTGGAAGTTAACGCCTGTAATGCCGCTTATATCAGGTGCATCCGTTGCGGTTATATCAAGATTCACACACCCGCGCATATGCTCGTAATTGCCTGTGAATGCCAGATTGCCCCAGTTGCTTATGTCAATTATCTTGGCCTTATCGCCTCCGTTGTTGAATGCGAAACCTTGAATATCGCTTCCACTTATTGTTATCGTGTACGTTCCACTTGATGCATAAACGTGTGTTCTGTTAGCATAACTTAAATCGTCAGAATTACCATCTCCCCAGTCAATCGTTCCTGAGTACGTGCCTCCTGACAGCAATGGAAGAACAACGGTATTACTTGCACTACCTGCCTTTGTCGTGTCCCATGTTGATACGAAGTCAGGGTTGACAGGAGGCGCACCTCCGCCAAAAGCAGGGCTTCTAAAAGTAGTTCCTATGCCATTGTGGATACCAGGCATTTCTTAAAGGTTGTAGATGATAACACTTCCGCTATCAACAGTAATATCAGTTATTGCGCTTCCTTCAGGTACAACGAAGTATGCGCCTCCCTTAACAGTAACAGCACCTCCAAGACCGTAGTCCGAAGTAACATCAGTACCGTTAACTTTAAGCAGACTGATGGCAGTATCTTCCTGCACAATGAAAGAGTAAGCACCGAGTCCTGTGTATGATGATACAGATGCTACAAGATTCTTACATCCGTTTCCTACAACCTTTCTCAACTTGTTTAGGCTTTCTACTTCGCCTGGTGATAATTTTGACATTTTAAATGTATTTAGGTAGATTATCGTCTAATATCTTTGCGTCTGAACATCCACACGGACACCCACACAGTTCATCCATTTGGGCAAGGAACTTCTTTGCTACAGAATCCTTGAAGCAGGAAACCTCTGTGTCTGTGTCTTGGTTCAATGTATAAATACCCTCATCGATGTAGGTACACATTTCTCCAATAGCATATGACAGGAACATTGCCTTTTTCTTTTTACACTCGTACAGTTCAGTGTCACCGATGGCACGAGCTTCAAGCATATCAATGACCATATCAGCGAAGCAACACCTTGCTAATACCGTTCTGTTCGTTATGTTCTGCTCACTGAATATCATACTCCTTTCTTAGTGTATCTTACATACCAACCATTTACAACGCAGGTACAGTTGTTGTCAGCTTTTATATTTAACTGTGCAGCATTATTTCTTACATCCTCACTCCCTATATAAAGTCCCTGATATCTGATAAGATTATATGTTCCTGCCGTCTTAAAGTTTTGAGCAGATATGAATGGAACATCAATAGAACCCGCAGTACCCATAAACAAATCTACGTCTACCGCAGTATTGTTTGTTACGGTTGTAACAGAAAGATCAAGTCGTATATCAATCATATCTCCAACCTTCAACTCGCTCCAATCGAAAGAGTTTGTGGATGAATCCCAAAGTTGAGTAACCCCTTCTGGAAGATATGCTGTGTTTGTATTTACACCAAGACCGTCATTGGTAATTACGCTGTAAACAGCAGTAACATTCAACGGTGTTCCTGTCGTAGCAAAATCAGCATAGTCAGCCCATCCACCTGAGAAGCTATCTCCACCATCACTCTGTAGGTACGCTTTTATTGTAGTAACAAGTTCATACACTGAATTAACTGATGGATCATCTATCTTTGATGCCTCCTGACTGAATATTATACTTACAATATCACCTACTGTTCTTGTAATGATGATATTACCATTACTAGCAGACACGGACAGTTCTGACTTAGGATAATAAGTAATGTTCTTCCCATCCATATCGTAGATGAGAAGTTCTGTTGCCTTATTTTCTATCCTGTATCCCATTAGTCATGTGTCAGGAACAGTATCGCTGTGAAATTACCGCTTCCTGCCGTTGTCTTACTTGTTTCAATAGTAATCTGTTCACCAGCAAGGAACGTGTTATTTGCTGTTGGCGTTGTTGTAACGATGTTTCCTAAAACAAGACCTGTTGTTATGTCAATCTGAGATCCTGTAAGTACAGTTCCACCATGGTCTTTGAATATAGCCGTAGCCGTATCTGTAACTGCTGGTTTTGTTACTGTAGCGTGAATAGCGTCTACCGTACAATCGAAACACATGGTATATTTCAACACACCGATCTCTCCTGCCGTTTCAAAAGACACTGGTATGGCTATCGATGCCTTTCTTGAAGATGCATCAAGTTTCGCAGCAGTTACAGCAGCGTCATCTATCTTAGCAGTAGTTACCGCACTGTTTGCAATCGTCAACGCTCCTGACTTAGTAACACTTGCATCTCCTGATATCGTCTGTGCAGTAGCACCAAGAACCGTATCTCCTATGATAAACTCAGCATCCTGTATTGTCAGATACTTTGGATCACCCGTTCCATCTCCGTAGATTATCTTTCCTGTTCCAGGAGCATCAACCTTTGCAAGTGTAATTGCATCATCAGCAATCTTAGCTGTGGTTACTGAACTGGCTGCGAGCCTGTCTTCACCAATAATACCTACACCCGCAAAGTCAGGTAGAATATTAACTACCCAAGCAGCACCATCGTAAACGCATTCAGCTACAAAGTTTTTTGCGGCTAACTCGTCAGGAACAGTTTCACCGAATATCACAACACTATTCCCAGATAGCGTTACCGAAGCCTCCCAAAGAATCTTTACAGAAGTGTTTTTTACTGGTGTACCAGACGGAGAAACATTAAAGTTTCCACTTAAAGTAACAGTTCCAGCTATTCGTGCAGTTGTAGCACTACTTAATGTAGCAGAAGGGGCTTTGTCAACGTGTACATTTACTGTTCCGCTTGCTAAAGCATTAAGAGTTACAATATTCTCTAATCCAGACATTTTAAGACTTTTTGTATTTTGTTATTTTAGCGTAAAACATATTTACATTTACACTTGAATCTACACTTAATGCTGAAACTTTTAAATTCATTGCAGCGTCTAATGCTGTTGATGGGTTCGTAGAAGCTCCTCTGTTTTTGAATTTATGCTCAGAATCTTTTGAGCTAATGTAAGTATCACTTGTTAAATCTGAGTATATTCCTGCCTTTGATTCAAAATCTGTGATAGGTATTATGTTTTTTGTTGCTACATCAGTCAGTATAAGCTGTGTCTTTAAATGAATTAAAGGACCAATTGAAGCTGGGCAACCAGCATAACCAGGAAAACCAAGTTGAGTGCTAACGTGGTCTATTTCAATTGGATTACCATCTAATTCAAGATATACACTATGTCTTGCAAGTAAACCAAAACCAGTAGGTTCATATGGTTCTCCTATCATCATCAACTCAACCTCTACCATATCACCCTCAATTTCCCAAGTGTCCTCAGGAATAATGAAAGACCTTTTTGTGGTTGCTGTGGTTTGGTTTGTAGTACCTATGGCTGATGCTGAAAAAGTTCCTTGAGCCACATCGTAATGAAGTATCGATACACCGTTAGTACCATCAGTACCATTTGTTCCGTTAGTACCGTTAGTACCGTTAGCACCAGCAGCACCAGCAGCACCAGCAGGTCCAACAGGTCCAGCAGGTCCTGGAACTCCAGGTAATGTTACATTTGAACATGAATTACAGCTCATTTTTTAACAGCTTTTACATTCGTTATTACATATCGCCTGAAGTCCTTCAAGCAACTTATCAGCTTTAGCGTCCTTTCCACATGCAGCAGCGGCTTTTATCCCTTGCAACATTAACATTGCTTCAATAGCAGCCTCGTTCTTTTTGTCTCCAGTACACCCACAACTTACATCAATCGCAGACATCTTACCCCTCACACAGCACTCTACGTTGCAAAGGAAGTATGATTCTGTAACTGATGTGTATGTCGTACCGTCATCTGTAAGAGTCCACGTTACAGTGTATTTACCATCTATAAATGTTGCGCCTAATGATGACGATGGGCTTGGTGTAATTCCACTTGCAGTTAGGTTTACTAATGCATCAACTCCAAAGTAGTAGTTTGACTGCCCCTGAATTGTTATTGATGTGGCGGTAGGAGTATAAACAACTGTAGCAAGTCCTAAAAAAGAAGGCAATGCGTTTACAGTATTCTGAATATACTCACCAATATCATCGTTTGTTGGTGACGCTCCTGTCGTAACAGACAAAGGATAATCCTGCACGTACCCATTTACCATTGTTCTCAGTATAAATGAGTACGTAGTGTTTGGAGCAGTTGTCCAGTTCAATGTCGCTTGACTAACCGATCCACCGCCTGTTATGATAGTGCTACCAGCAGACACAGTGTATGTAAATGGACTTGTGTAAAGGTCATTTCCTATCGTTGCATTATCGTAAACGACAGTGTTCCCACTTGGATCTGTTACAGACAGGCTGTTTGTTACTGATTCAGTAGGTTCTCCAGTTATGGATCCAGTTACCGTGAACTCATTTTGACTACAGTCAAGACATACCGTATGTGATATAGCCGTTATCGCCATCTCCTATTACTTTTTACAACTGCAAGACTTCTTGCCCATCTTTTTGCACTTAGCGCAAGCTTTTGCTGAAGACATTTTCTTACCAGACATTTTTTTACCGTAAGCCATTTTTACCATGTTTTAAATTTCTTATGCCAATATAGAGGGCTGAACTTATCATTCGCCTTCTCTGAATCCTTTCCTCCCATCCTATCCCAAAACTTATCCTTTCTTTCCTTATTCTTGTGTTGGGAAAAGTCTTTCATCTTACTATCCCCTCCGTGAACGATCTTGTATTTATCTCCCTTCTTGGCAAGTACCATCCACTTCTTTCCAGGTCGTGTGGATTTCTTCTTAGCACCTACCTTGGTGAAGCCTTTTTTCTTGTATCGTTCTGGAATACCAGATTTTTTACCCTTTTCTGCCACGTTTAACCGCTTTTACTCGTTTACCCATTCCAATCTTACTCTTCTCCCTCTTCTTTCTTGCGAGTTCCGAACCTGACATTTCACCCTTTGTCTTAGGTGTCTTGCTCGAAACACGCTTAGTAGGTCTGCAATACTCGTTCTTACCACCAGCACCACAGGCTTTACCTGTTCGGGTATCAACCCATTTTTCCTTTTCCCACCTTTTTAGCTCCGTTCCTGACTTACTCTTCTTTACTGTACCACTCGCCTTACGGCACTTTGCTATAGCTTGTGATGCTCTTGCACTCGGAAATACTTTGTACTTCGCCTTTACTTTTCTATAACACGCATCCTTCGGCATAACTCAAAGGTACGGAATTTTGAGGATATAACATTGTATAGTTCAGGAGCGTTACCAGTTCATGAGTGATTGACGAATACCTTGGTGGTTTACAATCGTTGAATCAGACCTAAGACCACTTCTAACAGCATCCACAACTGGACCAGATCTTTGATTTACGTTGTTCTTTTCGTTATATAGCTTTACATACTCAATGACAAACTCTGGTCCAACCTTTTTCTTTGAATTTTCTGCTGTGATCACAATATCTATCATCCTATCGATAACCTCTGGAGACAATGGGTCTTTCTTTATGATATCCTCGTTTCTAAATGCGCTTGCCATTGACAAAGCCATTTTCCTATACTTGTTTTTTCCAGGCTTTACCGATAATATATCATTGTACTTATACCTACTTGACTCATCACCTACTGGATTTACAAACAGGACTGCATTCCTGTCTATAAATTCAATGTAGTCCGATAACGCCTCATTTGAATCAAATTTCATGTCTGGGTACTTCTTTGACACCGCCTCCATATTGGCAAGGAACCTATCCTGTACATCAACTATGTATTTTCTTGTTTCAGTCTCATTCACCAATTTACCAAAACCACCCTTTTCATTAGCGTCTTTAATAGCCATTCTTGCCGCCTCTTTGACAAGATACTCCTTATCATCAAGTGCCTGAAGTTCTTTTTGAAATTCATCTACGCCACCCTTGTCCATTCCCTTTCTTGATGACGATGAGTGTATTACCTTTTTTGATACCATGTCATAAAGATCCTCAGAGAATGAACGCTCCTTGTCTGTTATGTCAAGGTCGTTAAACTGGTTCAATGCAGCATATCCCACAGCAACATACAGGTTGTTTCTTGGGTTTGTAACCATTCTTTCTACAAGATGTTTGTACTGAGCTGGTGAGAATGATGTTCCAGTTGCATCCTTCATTTCAAGTGCAAATGACTTATAGAAATCCTCCGTGTATGGATTCCACAATCCCTTAACGGCATCTGATGTACCAGCGGAGTTGAATGTTTGTGGCTCTATCATTCTGTTTCTATATAGGTCATATCCAGTAATAGCCTCTATACCACCTCCAATAAGTGGGTTTGACTGGGCGAGTGTTTTTGGAGCATCCCAACCGCTTCTGATATTACCATTCTTATCAATTGGAGATATGTTCATTGGTAAAGCGTTATCGAAGAACGCATGGTTTATTCTAAGTGCATTCTCCTTACTTACAATTGAAACAGCATCATCACCAGCAAGGAAATTGTCATAACCTATTTCAAACATCTCATAGAATGGTACTAACTGAGGATGTTTTTTCAACCTTATGCTCGTGTAATTACCATCCCTATCCTTTCTACCAGTTGGTATTAGGAAGTATTTCTGTTTTACGTAGTCAGACGCATTATCCCTTGTCTCTTTAATGATATCATTTACTTTCTTATCATCATCATCATCTTTAAGTGACCAAACAAGGAAAGTAGCCATGCCAATTACCGTACCATAGAACATGGCCGCTGACTGAGCCATCCTGCTTGTTGTCCTGATAGGATTCTTCTTATACTCCCTTGCAGAAGTTACCGTACCCTGCATTGCTGCATTCAGGTATGTTGAGTATTTATCAAGCTGCTTCGTAGATTCACCACCCTCCGAAAAGTTCATAAGCTCTCTGGCAATTGCCGCAGCCTTGATCCTTGCGTTCTTTCTCATTTTCTCCTCCTCTTCATTGGATAGACCCTGTTGCTGTACCATCTTGTCTATCTTGGCATACTCGAAATCTCTTGTTCTCTGATATGCTGTAAGTCTTGGTGCTATTTCAGCAACCTTGTTCAGTATGAGCGTAGCTTCAGCTATTTTAAGTAAAGCCTTTCTTGTTCTCACATATCCAGCATATCCAAGTTCTGATTTCTCAATTGCGGACTCAAGACCAGTTCTGATCAATTTAGCGGCATCGGCCATCCCACCCTGTGTATATAAGAAGTCCATCATTATACCCTCATTTACAGCCTCCGTAAAGAGTTCGTCTTCGCTTATGATACTTCTTATTACACCCTTTTGATAGAAAGGAACCCCAACGAGGTCTTTTGCTATTTGAGCAGCTTTAAATGGCATTATTTCACTGAACCCTTTGGCATCTGAGAATATCATCAATTGTTGAAGGTCAATAGCTGAAGCCGTAATACCGAAAAGTGGTGATAATGCTCCTGTCGCAAATGTTTTAAGAACTGCAACTGGACTTGATAGTATCTTATCAACAACCTTCCCAACGGCTGAATCACCGATAAGACTACCTGGCCTCATATTGTACCACTGGTTGTAAAGATCTCCTCTGATATAGAACTGTTTTTTTACACCATTCTCATAGTATCTTACAGGTAGATATCCAGTTGATTTCTTTGTCGAGAATGCATCAAGTGTTTCCTTTATGGTTTCAAGCTCCATCTGCTCTTCCTTTGTAAGGCTTGCCTTATTTGAAAGAGTATTGAATTTAGTCTCAAGAGCAGAAATCTCATTTGCCATGTATAGGCTTAGATCATTCATCTTTCTAAGACGCTCCCTTGAGTTGATATAGTTTCCAAGCAGTGCCTCGGAATTTGTTATCATCTCAAAGAAAGATCTATCTGTCGCATCTGGCTTTGCCTTTGCATCAATACCATCTCTAAGGGTCTTAATGGCATCCTTGTTCATTCCGAAATTTGAGGCAAGCATCCTATCAATATATTCAGAACCCTCTCTCGAATTGATTATATCGTCATTTATGTCTAAAACCGTCTGCATGAACACCCTTGGAGAATACTCTATTCCAGTCATTGCATCATACTGCTCCTGAGATATTATACCATCGGCAAGATCCTGATCAAGCATTTCCTGGAACTTGGCAAAGTATTTATCAGCACGATCATTTAACTCATCAAATACCTTATCACCTATTTCATTACGCTTTGAGTCAAGCAGTTCATAAGCCTCATTCAGACCGTTCTTTACACCTCTATTATTGGTGAATGTTACGTTTTCAGCCTTCAATACTTTATCAAGCGCATTTTTAAGCTCCTTGATCACCTTGTTCTGCTCAGACAATATCTCCTTTGCAGTAAGGTTTGGATTAGAGGCTATAGAGTTCATTACTGGCATCATTGACATCAGCGTTTCAGCCTCTTCAATGATCATATCCTTCAGTAATGGAGAATTGCTTACCGTGTCGATAAGATCAATCATTGTCTGCTCAAATGATGCAAGATATTCTCCCCCCTTTTTAGTGAAGAACTTAGGCGGAGAGTTGAAAAGATCCTCAATCTTGTCAAGGTTATTAAATGCCCTTGACTGATTTATAGATATGATCCTCCTTGCGATGATTATCTTGTCAAGGTCATCTCGTTTTGTTGGTCCAAGTCCATCGTAGATCTTTTCGTATGCCTTATCAAATGCAAGTTTAGCAACGCCATTTGAACCGAGTGCGTTGATTGTTCTATAATATGCATATTCAAGTTCTTCTTGATTTCTCATGTAGTCCTTCAGTTCACCCCTGAAATCAAAAAGCTGCTTGTTTGTACCCTTTATTATTTTTCCAGGAGAGTCAACAAGTCTCTTTATTATTCCAGCCTTCTTCTGATCATCTATTGAGTCTTCAAGACCGTCTTTGATCCTTGGTTTTCTAAACTTTAATGGTTTTCTTTCTTTAAGACCGATAGGGAATGTCTCTGTTCCCACCTCCTTATTACCCTTACGCTCCATGAAGGAGATGTAATTGTCAAGGTGCTTCTGATTATTAAATTCCTTGCTTATTGTGAAGTACTTTCCGTATCTATTTTGGAAGTCAATACTTGCACGTACCTTTTGGTCTGGGGCAGCAGCTTTTCTTTCTTTAACACCAGGTTTTTTAGCGGCAGGAGCTTTGTCTTCTAAGAACGAGTCCCTGTATTCTATACCAGCATTGTAGTCATCAAACTTCTTCTCCTTTATGCCGAGTTCATTATTAGGATCATACACCATGGCAACAACATCTGGAGTGCCATGCTTTTCCTTATTCCATCCGTCAGGAGCAAACTCTTCATTGAATGGAATCCTTGCGGCTATCCTGAACCCGTTTCTCTCGTATATCTTTGTAAGATACCCGTCAAAGTTGTCAAGCTTTGTACCTCCTTGGTTTACAGCCTCCTGTAGGATATTGTCTGCAACTCCTTTTGCCTTTGACGTAGGTAGCTTGAATACACCCTTGATGTCTCCGTCATTTGAAACGAATCCATAACCGCCATCAACGCTTATTACCTTGCCCTTTTTTGCAGCACTTAAACTCACAGAATCAACGCTCCAATACTGCGTAGGATCAGAATCCTTTGTTTTTTCAAGTTCTGATACAAATTTTTCTGGAGAGGCTTTACGTTGTTTCCCAGTTACTTTTGGCTGTGCTTTACCAGATTTGACATCAAGTATTGATTGCTTTATTTCTTCGATCCCGTTTTTGACATCTTTGCTATCTGTTCTGCCAAGCTCTTTAGCTCCTGATCTGACAGATTCTCTAACGGATTCGATATCGGATTCTCTTCGTCTTGTTTCATTTAATTCTTTTTTAATTTCAGATTCTTTTACACCAAGTTCTTTAGCAAGTCTTATTGCTGCTGTTTCATAATCTGGTTGCTCATTATCGCTTACATCTTCTTTTCCAGATGATTCTTGCGCTCCTTCTTGAAAGGTTTTATAAAGACCTTTCTCTGGATACCAGTTTACAGCTTGAAGATCAGCAATTGTTATGTCAATTCCAAAATCATTTTTTAACCTATCCTGTACAGAATTAAAAACATCTATAATGAATGCTCTTTGTGATCCTCCTTTTGGAGCCTCTATTTCACCCCTATTGTCTTTTGCAAGAGAATTACCAGCCTTTCTCAGTTCATTAAGATTTCCTTCAGATATGATTTTTCTTTTATCTGTTTTTGCAGATACTTTTTCAATTGAATTTGCAAGATCTATCATATTCATTGAAGAATACCCTGGTATGAGACTTCTTAGTGTCTTTTTCTCTTCGTTTGATAATTTTGAAATAGAATCTTTAAGTCTTATTTTACCATTGTTTACTTTAGCTGTAGATCTATCTATAAGTGTACCAGTAAGTCTACCGTATTGACGCATGAACCATCTATCCATTGTAAGTTGGTCAAATACGCCATTAAGGTTCATATAGAATCCATTTCCGATTTTTGCCCCAAAAATTGAAGCACCATAAACCTCTGTATTAGCAAGAAATCCAGATAAGAGATTTTTTGTATTTCCTTTTTCGTCCTTATATTTTAAATCTGAAACGGTAAATTTCTCATTTAAGAATCTTGAAAAATCAGACATTGGAATTATGTCAAGAACATTATTCACCAATTTTAGAGAAGATTTTATTCCAGAACTTTGTGTGCCAATAGATTTCTTCTCATCAAATTTTCCGTTCTTTTTAAAGTATTCATATTGCCTGTTTGCCTCTTTGAAATTATCAAACACCTTGTTACCATTTGATGTAATGGCAAGAACTATTTTAAATGCAGATTCAGCGTCTTTATTTGTTGATAGTTCTGGGTGGATCAACGACATTACAGACATTGCCGCTTTTGTTTTTGCATCGTACCATCCAAGAGCGTCTGGGTATGCTTGTAATGCGATAAGTGTTTCATTTATGTAAGCATCAACAAGGTATTCTTTCAATGGTTTATTTTCACCAATTCTGCTTATCTCCGTAAATGATTTTACCCCATACTTCTTCTTTATTTCTTTTTGATCCTCTTTAAATCTTTCTTGAAGAGCGTTTTTAAAATCAAGATTATTTGCGTATGAATATTCTGACGCAAATTTTATTGCATTTGATATTGAGTTATTTAATACTCCAACATTTTCTGATATACTTTCCTTACTTGAAAGCCTTTGTTTCATTGATACTGAATCCTCTCTCTCAACACCAGTCTTTATCTCAAACTCTCCAGATCTTAGATCCTCTGCGGTAATAGCCTCTCCAGCTCTCATAGCCTCAGACAGTCTGTTCAGAACCTTGACAACATCAGCGTCTTTTGACACTGCTCTGAAAAGATTCTTCCCACCGAATCTCCTTGCCATCCTGTTTAGGTAGTCTTTGATGATGTTCTTAGCACTTAGGGTCAGGTTCTTGAACTCTGATGCAAGGAATCCAGCAACCTCAGCTATGGTTTCCTCTGGACGCTCAGATGCCTCATACTGCTCAAGCCATCCCTTCAGTTTGTCTACGATTGCCTTATTGCCACCAGAAGAGCGCACAACACCTTCTACCATTCTCTGTGTGAGGATACGCGCCTCTGTCTCGTTCTTAACAGCATTATAGATAATAGGGTGTATCATCTCGTGATACACTGTCTCGTCACCAGCCTCTTCGTGTGCAAGGTTTATATGTATGGTATCATTGGTTGCATCGTAAACACCAGGACCATCAACACCAGTTGCAGCCCTGTATGATTCGTCTGTTTCATGCACCTTTACCTTTGTGTCAGGAAGGATGTTGGACTTGAAGTTAAGAATGTTTGCTACAGCCCTAAGTGCTGCTCTTTTTCTTTTCTTGGTTACAGCATCGTCATTTGAATTACTGACCTTTTCAAGAAGTTTACTTACAATACCCTGAGTGGCAGGGGCTACTTCTTTTTCTTTACCTTTTTGGGTAGTGACTTCAGGTTCTGCTTTGGGTTCTCCTTCCTCCACTTTTTCGCCAGCTTTGGCTTCTGGCTGTACAGGTACTTCACCTGCTGCTTGCTCTTGAATGGCATCTTTCTTTGTTTTAGGTTGTTTTTTTAATACCTCTTCCTCTACCTGAACCTCCTCAGTTATTATTTGCTGAAGCGCAGCTTCAGGAACAGATCCGACTTTATTCTGTCCATCACGAATGGCAAGATCCATGGCTGTTTCACCAGTGAAAGTAACCCTAGTTCCACTCCTGTCCGTTACCGTTACACTTTCCAGAACACCGTTTTCATCAAATACTATGTCCCCATCATCAATACGCATAGACGGGGTGTCAAGTATAAATTCTGTACCGTCTTCTCGTGTAGCTTTTACTACGCCTTTATCGGTTGTAAACCTTACATTTTCTTCTCCATCGATGGTCCCAGCTGCGTTGTCGAAGAAGCTTTCAACGGATACTTTTTCTGCAAACGCTCCAAGATTCTTAGCTGTACGGCTTTGGGTAACTGTTTTAGTGCGAGTTTCTGTTGTAAATTCATAGTTATCTAATTGCTCTGCTGTGTCGTACAGCGTGTTTGTTATTATTTCTTTTGTCTTCTCGTTAAGGTCTGAGTTCTGAACTGCCTCTATCTCTGCGAATATATCGTCAATGGCAGCGTTTATATCGTTCTCATTAATACGCTCTGAGTTTTCAACCCTTGTCATTATAGGTGCTATCTTAGCACCGATACCGCCTTCTTTAGTTACACTTTCGTTGTAACCTGAAACTTCGTCACGTACAGCTTTTGTTACACCAAGAGACTCCATTGCGGATTCGTAAGACTCCTTGTCAGTCTTATATCCCTCTATTGCTTCTGCAAATCCTTTTTGAGTATCTGCATCATTCATTATGGTTACATCGATCTCTCCATTTATAACTCCTTCAGCAAATTTTGAATTAGAAGCTATTTTAGCAAACTGTTCTTTTGTTACACTTACATTATTTATAAAATATCCCTGTGCTGTTCCACCGATTATATCCTCAGACTCCTTCTTTAGCTTGGCTATCTTTTTCTTTTGAGCATCAATAAGAGTTTCGTTAGTCATTCCCTCAAGCCCCTCCTCAAGATCCCTGATCTCTGTAAGTTTCTGGAGTAGTTGACCACGGGTTACAAGTGGTAGATTTACAGGCATTTGGTCAGCAACACCGAATGCAAAATCAATCTGCTTCTTACCAAGTTTAGCATCATCCTCATTGATAAGACCCTTCATCTGCATCTCGTCAAGAGTAGACTTAAGCTGCCATATCCTCCTATTCTTAGCCTCTTGCATTGTTTCAGCAGGACCAGCTACAACTCCACCCCTACCGAACTCAAGTGGTTTTGATTCAGGAACAAGTTCTAATTCGTTTGTTTCTGGGTTTATTCTGTAGTTACCAATTGTTTTTGTGGTTTCTGTGGCTGAATACTTTACAATCTCCTCATTAAGGAAGTTGTTGAGTCTTCTTGTTGAGTTTGCTCTGCTTATATCACCAGGGACCGATGCTGCGCCAAACGCACCACCATATATACTACCTATAAGAGCAACTTCTTGCCCCTGATCTGTTTGTAAGAAATTGTATATATCGCTGAACTTACCTCCTGAGAATACCTTTTCGTACTCAGACACTCCTTCTGCTATTTCCTTTTGGGTAAGCTCTCCCTTTAAGTATCTATTGTATGCCAGCTCTTCTGCTGGTAATCTCTCCTGCAAAAGCTCTTCTGCCGCATTCATTGGGACCTGAGCCACAAACTTTGCCATAGTAGCAAGCCTACTTGATGCTGGTAAAAAGAACGTAGTCATCTCTGCGACATCAAGTGCCAGAAGATCCATGTTCTCAGAGTATGTTTTAGCAGCCTGTTTTGAGGCATAATCTACAGATTCGCCCCTTTCTATCAGATCATAATACTGAAGACCAGCCTCGGTAAAACTCTCCATTGCCCTCATGCCGATACCAGAAACAGTACCAGTAACAAGCGCACGAGAAAGACCAGTAAGACCAACTCTTGTTGCAAGTGCTGTAGTTCCAGCTCCAACACCTATTCCTGGTGCCATTAAAGAAAACGTCAATGGAGCAGATGGGGCTACCCTTGTAGCCCACCAGTCTTCATTGAATGGGTTCTCAGCAAACTCTTCAAATCCGAACTCTCCAAGATCTATCATTGGATTATCAGATTTTATCTGATTGTTTATTGAGGCAAGTTTTTCACTTAATGTATTTTCTCCTACAAGATATTCAACACCACCAGCAATACTAGCCGCTAAATCTCCCATTCCACTACGAATACCCCTACCAAGTTTTGTATCCTTTTCTGTAGTAATAAGACCGCCAAATGCAAGCTTTTTCCAATCAGAATCTATCTCTGATTGCTCATCCTTGTACATTTGCCTAACCTTGTCAGACAATTTTCTTCTGTACTCTTCATCTTGTTTTGATAGACCCTTTAACTGATCCAAAGATGATTGTAGCTCACCGTATATAGCCTCTGTTCTTTTACGTAATTCAGAGTCATAACTGCTTAATACCCCCTGATACTTTCTTTGAAGTTCAACCGCCTCTGGGCTTTGTGAAAGCATTATGTTTATTTTCTGTGATACAGCAGAATTAGCCTCTTCTACCGTAATTTCACCAGAATTTACCTTTGCTTGATATTCAGATAACAGGTCTTTATATTCCTGTGAATTAGAAACTCTATTTATAACCCTATCCTGAATCTGCTCAAACTCAAGTGTCATTCTTTCTTGAGCCTTCTTAGCCTTTACGTCATATGGGGTATAAATAGATTTAAGTTCATTCTCGTAACTATTTATTTCATTTACAACTTTATCTACATCACCCCTTACTTCATCTAAGTTGTAACCAGTTTCCTTAGATACTTCATTTGCTGCTGCCTCTAGTCTTTTTCTTTCTTTATAGTTCTGCTTGATCTGAGACTTCATCATTCTTTTAGCCTCACCAGAAAGTTCCATATCTTCAGCCTTAGAATCAACCCATTGACTTATTGTTTCGTCAAGTTTAAGCTCTGATCCTTCAACGTGATTAGGAAGTAACATCTCATAAATGTTACCAGTCTCTTTTTTTACCCTTTTACCATACAATATCGAAGGTCCTTCTTTCTTATCTGTATATTCAGACATATCAAGATAAGATTGCATTACCTTGTCAAGATCAGCTTCAGCAATATCAATGTATGCGTCACCACTTTCAGCAAGTCCGTAAAGCTTATCCTGCAACACAGACTTCTTAGCCTCGTTCAGGGCAAGGTTATATCTATCCTCTTTTTCCTGATCCCTCTTCATTACATCAACAAATCTTAAATCTCTTGGATCTCCCTGAGCCTCCCTTACCTTAACGTCTTTAGGTGCGTACTTGTCTATTACATTGCTTGATGACATATAATTCTCATCGAACAGCTTATCGCCAATGTCCTCATAAAGTTCCTGACGTATTCCAGCTAACTTTACAGCTCTTCTCTTAGCATCTAACTCCACTGGAGTTAAAACCTCTCCAGTTTCAACTACTTCCTTTACTACCGTACCAGTATCATCAACACGGAATATCTCCTGTGCATCTCCAGCAATATCTATTTCATACTGCTTCTTAGAATATATGTTGCCGTCCTTTGATTTGTATGTAACATATCCAAGCTTATCATCTTCTATTACTGAATTATAAAAGGTATCATGATCCTCTGACTTCAGTATTCTACCAGTCTTTGGATCTCTTGAAGATAAATGGTATTCGCCAGGAGCAACTTCAATTGGCTCCATTCCTGCCTTATACGCACCATACAGGTCATATCCATCTGTCTCTTGTTGAAGATTCTCTGGTAGATTTGACTTCCACTCCTTATAATCAGCGTCTTCTACTATCTCATTTGATGGAGTGAAAGCCTCTGTTCTGAGTAGATTCTGTGAAGATGTAGGCTCAAGCTGCTGTCTTGTAGCTCTTTCCTGAGCCTTTAGAAGAGGGTCTTGAAGTGATTCCTTTAGGTCTTGAACTGGAGACTTGGCTGGGAATACCCCCTTACCTATACCAACTGAAGGAGATGGTGTAGGTCTTTCCGAAACACCTCCAAGACCAGGCAAAGGAGCTGCCTGAGTTGGAGCCTCTTGAGTCTGAACTGGTTGTGTCTGAACTGGCTGTGTCGAATCTTTTTTTTTTACTTCTGGAGTTCCCTCAAATGAAACCTTGCTTTTATATTCAGGGTATTTCTCAACTATCTTATTAGCGAGTGTAAGATTGTCTACATCTTTGTACTCAGGATACTTTTCCTTGATCTTAGTAGCAAATTCATCTACCGTAAGCAATGTGTCTTTTTCTTCCATATTTATATGCCTAATCCGAGTCTGTCTTCTGATTTGCCTAATTCTTTCATTGCATCAGCAGCCCTCTGTTTAGTGTAATCCTGTCCGAGGATCTTTTGCCAGAAGTGGTTTCTAACAGAGTCATTACCCTTGATGAGATATGTCTTGCCGTATTTTGCTTTTGCAAGTTGCTTCTGTACAAGAGAAAGTGTATCAGCATCTGGATCCTGTCTAATTGCAAGAAGTAAAGTTGCGAGATCCACATCTTTATCAGCCACATCCCCCTGGCTTATAGCCATATACCATTCCTGACCATTCTCATCAACAATTGGAGCCACTGGTATAGCGTCACTCAATAATCCAGAGTAGTTTGTCTTTTTAAACTCACCAGTGTTCTGATCAATTTCATATGACCCGTCTGTTACACTCATTGTTGTCTTACCAGCACCCTTTGTGAAAGTAATGTCGTACTGACCTTTTGTTTTAAGTACGTTACCGCCCTCAAGTTTCAGTTCACGACCTCCAGACTTATTGAATATTGATTCTTCAGATTTTCCGCTACCCATGCTGAATGAGAAGCCGCCTCCGCTTTCTTTTGGAATCGTATATTCAGTCTGACCGTATAGCTTTGGGGTTACACGCTTACTAACATAATCCCTCGCATACTTTTCTAACATATTCTGACCGCTTTCGTCCGTGCTATCCAGATCGCCTGGTTTAAGACCGTACTCAGACATCAATGTTCTCACGGCAGATTGGCCATTAGACATGAACCATGCTAATGTTCTATCTTCGATGTCTTTAGCGTTTGAAACACCAGTTTTGTACGACACCCTTCCTGTCTCAGCAAGCCTACCAGCAACTACTGGCTGTCCAGTGGAAGGATCATACATTACATCCTTATCAACACCTTGAATTAGCTTATTAACAAATGCATCAGTGTCTACCCTGTCTGTAACAACGAAATTATAAACGCCATTAGAGTAGTCAGCATCAGCTTGTGCCATTTCAGTAAACTCTTTTTCAGACACATTTTCAACATCATTAAAAGCTCTTATTATGTTTTCATCCTTAAAGGTCTTTGAACCATCAGACTTTACGTATGCCTTGAAATTTTCTGTAGCATCTACGTAACTATTGATGCCGTTGTTGAACTTGTTTATTCTTTGATATACGCCAGAAACATTACCCTCCTTGTACATGGACATGATATCGTTTATGGTTGATGCATATTCGTTCATTGCATCGTCCTTATATCTGTCATGTATCTTACTTGTGTCTACGGTTACATTCTTTAAAATGTCCTGAAGCTCATTCTGTTGTTTTGCTCTTTGTTGTTTCTTCTCCTCTATGTTTGCCATCTTCCTGGCGTGCATCTGTCTGTAAGGTGTCATGTCTACCTCGAAAGATAGAGCGATGCCTGTACTTAAAGGATTTCCGAATGGTCCGTTTGCCATGTTTATTCAAATGTATATGTTCCTGAGTCAACGCCACCTGGAACCATAGAACCTGTGGATGTTGTATCGAAATTACCAAAGTAATTATTGGTATTGAAATCCAATTGAGGCATAAACCCAGCACTATACTCTGGAGATTGAGTCGCTTGATTCTGACTATAAATATCTCCAGCAATACCCTGTGTTTGAAACATTGAAGCCCAGTCTAGTGATGGTGTTTCTGTAGCTATCTGAGTACCCAGTTCACCAGTTCCAGGGGTTCTTTCCATTGGTCTATTCTGCTTCATCATTTCAATTTGAGCAAGTTGCTCTGGAGTGTATGTTTCTTTATCAAGACCCTCCTTCCCCTCAATAGCTTCTGCGATAGTGGCTCCTGTTCCAGCAAGGTTCTTGAACCCTGCCTGTGCAGCCTGACCAAGTGCAACCTGCTGTTGGTAAAGCATCTGATTGAAAGACTGAATGTTCTGATTTTCAATAGCTTGCATTTGACCAGCAAGGCTTGCATACTGCCCAAGACTCTGCCTTTTAATAGCTTGATTCTGAGCCTCTAACTGATTCAAAGCCTCAGTGGTTCTGATCTGTGATACAGCAGCGGCAAGGTTTCCAAGACCACGCTGCTCCATGGCTCTCTGTGTTCTGCTCTGTTCAGTACCTATCGCCTGTTCAGCAGCAGCACGTTCCTGTGGAGTCATACCCTGTTGGGCTGCTCTACGTGCCATCGATGTGGCTGTCTCAAGGTCTGTGGCTGGTGAGAAGGTCTTTGCAGATGGTAGCTTTGATAGCTGATCCATAGAAACACCCATTTGAATACCACCAGATACACCTTGTATAATTGCGCCTATCCAAGCCATGCTTTGAAAGTTTAGTTATAGACTAACTTCAAAGATACGAAAAACAAAGTACAATCACTTTCTGTATACACGCAGTCTTTCCCGTACCTTGATAACGAAATTGTAAAGTCTGTTATATAATTTCTTGGTTATGAAGAACTTGACCTTGATGTAATCACCTGTAAGGGATTCTGTGTCTGCGTCAGGAGTGTTACCATTTGTAGTATCGTTCTTGATCGGGCTTCTCCAATGGTCATCGTGATCATCGAACTCACCTTTAACAAGATAGCTCTTATGACGTTTGGTTTCAAACTCCATTCTGTCAGGCTCATTGTCACTGATAACCTGAGTGGCTACAAACTTCTTGCTTGACTCAGGCATATAGTTTACAACCCCCTCAATGTATGCATCCTCAGACAGTTCTCCTGCCTCGGTCTTGTACCAAGTAGTGTACTCGCCCCTTCTATGTTCGTATATCTTATTCTCCTCAGTAGGATGAGCAGACAGGAACTTGTTTCTCCAAGGGAAGTAAATCTTAGGATGGTGTGAGTAGAACGATGAGAATCCGTTTGTCATCTCGTTGAATGCAAGCGTGAACCAAGTGTAATACTCTTCATCATTGTAGTCGATCTGTTCCCATACCTGCTCCCATAATGTTCCTACACCAGGTTCGTAGTTAGGAACACTGTTATGCGCTACCGTACATCTGTACAATCTTGGAATGTTGTCGAACGTGTCTGATGGTGCGTTAGGATTATTGACAATCGCACCTACACTGTATGGAACTGAAGGTGTTTGAACTCCTGGAACCCTGCCTGGCTCTCTTCCTGACCTCCACTCTTCTGACCTCCTTACACCTCTCCATGTCCAAATAGCCTCCTTGTACTCGTCATCCCATACAACCCTTACACCGTCACCTGCATAAGGTGTATCCTTGCCCTGAGTCCATCTTGCATCATTTTCAAGGAATGAACGTAGACCGTGTACGTCAGAAAGAACAACGGTTCCGTCTGCACCGAAACGCATAATAAGTTTTGATTCTTGGTTGTACCAGTAAAGCACATCCTTACCGCCTGGACTCTTGCCTTTTATTACAGACCACTTGTGTTCTGTTCCATATGATGATAGTGTTCTGCCATCCCTTGCAAGTACAGCCCCATCACCGATAACTACGTTAAGACCTTCTGTAGATTCTGTTTGTAGCGTTCCTGACGCATTGAAGAACTGTGCTTGGAACTTTCTTGGTTGTAGAGTGAACAGCTCACCGTTTACATTCTTGTGTGAGATTATCTCTCCGAATGCTTGGTCTATGTCTTTGAAGTTAAGTGGCAGGAACGATTGGTTCTTATCATCAAGTGTGTTCTGCTCATACTTCTCACTGTAGTCTATACGTGATGGTAGGTCTACCTGTTGGTCAATAAGCCTGTCATTGATGGATGCGTATGAAAGAACTCCGCTTGCAGGGGTGTACGACTCGTTGTATCGGAAGTTATTACCGAAACCAGTATCCATGTTCTCAAGCCAATCCGTTTGATTAGTGGGGTCTTTAGGGTATAGGAGTGATGTTTGGTCATCTGTTCTCAATTGAGAGTTCAGTCTGTTCTGAGAGTAGAACTTCATTCCACCACCCCATCCTGGAGAACTGCCTTGATATTCACTGCCAGGTCCCTCCTCTGGTATTTCCGTTGGATTTATTCTTCTTGTTGCTAGGTACGTTGCCTGTGTGAATGTATCACCACCGAATACATTTATTTGGTTCTTATTCACTATACCGTTTGTGTCGGTAAGGTCATCAACCTTGATAGAGAATCCTGTATCAATGTATTTAGAGTCTCCTGTACCACCATATTTACCTATGTTCTCTTGATACATCTGTACGTAGTAAACACCATAGTCTGTGTTCTTGTTTGGGGCTTCAACTCCTGTAAGACCATCTCTAAGTGATGCATCTGTATTTCCATCTACACGAAGAACGAGTGAGCGTGGGTTTATCCACAGGTTGTTGTGCTTGGTGTATGGTGCTTTCATTGCGGAGTCACCAGTACCAGCAACATCCCAATTCTTTGTGTTTGCGGAGTATCCCTTTCTGAATTTTGCGTTAGGGTATATGTCAGCAGCACCACCGTCACCTATGTCGAAAATATCATTGATTTCGTACTGGTCGTAAGTGGTACCCATGTTCTCCACAGTGTACTCTGAGTATCCAGATAATGGAAGTGTTGTAGTAAACAATCCACAAGCCTTATCGTTATGGTGTCTTCTGTCCATTCTATACTCACCAAATACGTTCAATTTTCCTGCGGTAGGAACAGCTTCATTATCGAATAATAGGTCAGGAGCGTAGAATGTAAGGATTCTTCTGTTTACCCAAAAAGGGTAGTATCTTCTTATATTACCTTCAAAAACCTGCCCATAATTCCAGCCAACCTCATTCAATAGCGCATCAGTTAAGTACCCAGACCCAGCTATCAATACACTTCCTGTTGCAAAACTTGCTATTTGAAGTAAATCACCAAAAAAGCTAAGTATTTGGTCGATATCCTGAGAAGCGGCACTGTTTGCTATTCTAATCTTTGTTCCAAAAGGTTGACCGTGCTTACCAGAAAAACCACCAGTATTCCCCTGTGGATTAGCATCCTCTCCATAGTGATACATTGGGGTTATCCAATGATGAATAGCATTTCCTCTAAATTCAAAATCTGGGTATCCGTAATTTGTTATATTCCAATAAAAACCACCAGTAGCATTTCCAACCCCAACAGAATCAGAGTAAAAAACCCTTCTCATATTGTTTGATATCTGCGGAAGATTGAACTGTATATCAAGGTTGTATTGAGACTCATAAGCGGCATCAATGTAATACAGATACTGATTTGCATTTGCAAAATCAAGCTTATTATCAGGGTTATTGCTAATATCTATCTGTGTCCGAACATCAAATGGTCTTATACCTCCTTGCATTGGCGATCCGCACGCAAATGGATACTCGTGGAAAGTTCCTTCAAAATCTCTCCAATTAAAAAATGGATCGTTATCATTCTCTGCTAAACAAATAGATGGGGCAATAGCATAGTATATGTCTCCATCCATTTTGCCATATGACAAAGGAAATGTAGGGTTGTTAAGTTCTGTTTTAGCAGCGAATGTAGTCCCTATATAGGTATTTGCCATTGGACTTGTAACACCAGACAAATCCAAATAATTTCCAATTGTTATTTGATTAACATTACTCTTACTTGACCCCATCCCAACAGACATCACCACAGGTCCACTCGCTATTACCTCTGGAATACATTCAGCACGAACAATCTTTATCTTACTGATAAGGTTTCTGATTGGAGTTCCGTCTATCTCGAAGTTCAGGTCAAATCCAAAGAACTCAACGTAAGGGACTTTTACCCTTCCAAACACTTTTTTCTTAGGGTAGTCAGCTGGTGGGTCTACGCTTGGAAGTAAAGGATAAAAATCCTCATCAGAAACAATACTTTCATTCAGGTCATAATTAGTAAGTATATCGTTTCCAGACTGATCCCTTCTATCATCCCCCTCTGGATTCGCCACATTGTCTGAATTTGGGTCTACCCTGATGTCATCAATCCAAGACGCTTCTGACCACGTTCCTGACTTCTTCCAATAAACCTGCACACCGAATCGGTATGTTTCGTTCATCATATAGCCAAGATTGTCGTGTATAACCTGTACATCTTGGTACTCTCCCAACTGAAACTTAGTTGATTCTGATATCCACTTCTGCTTTATTCTATGCTTGAATGTCTTACTCCATGGTCTTAGGTCAAGCTTTGGGTCTTCCTGTAGATTTGAGAATACAAGTCTATTATCTATAAGGTCTACATTCAATGCTCTCTTAGGAACATTAAGGTTGCTTACAGTTATTGTGGCAAGGTCTACAGAGAACGATGGCTCAGTTCCAAAGTGGTCAAGAATCATAGTTCTGCTTGTAATCTGACGCTCTGGAAGCGTAGATGCTGTAACAACCTCTCCTACATAATCAATGAACCCAAGTGCTATGTACTCGTACTTTTGGGTATCTATCTGTTCGATTATAAGCCTATTTGCCTTGCCTGTGTTTACGGTAGGCTCATTGCCATATATTATTCCGCTAGGTGTTCCTTGATATGCACTTACAACATTACTAATTGCAGAGTACGCACTTCTATTACCAAAGTAATCAACCAAGTAGCAGAAGTATCTCTTATTTCCAGCCTTCAAAGCACCGCCTTGAACCTGTTCAGACAATCTCACAGTTGCTTCAATAGAGTTGGATGAAACCTCGTTCTGTTCGTCTATGTTATCGTAGGTGTAGTAGTTGTTAGGATTGATATGAGCCAAAGCTCCATCCTGAATATACTCACCATAGTAATAGAATGCTCTTCTGTTATTGTAATCGTCCGTGTAGTAAAGCGTCTTTCTTCTTACATCATCTCTTCCTGTAATATCGTTAGCCTTACTCGTTAGGAAATTAAGCTGAATACTTCTAAGTAATCTTGTGTAAGACCATGCGTCAGCATCGTAGTCGTACAGTGCAACACCTATCTCACCTATAGACTGTGGGTTTCTAAGCATTACCTCGTCACCTTCAGTAAATGGTTCGTGTATACCACCAAAAGATGTATCTGTAATGATTTCTATTTGGTTTGGTGTTGGTATTCCTGACACAAGAAAAGTACCGTTCAACCAACTTGCATTTGATCCTGATATACCAACCCACTCACCTATTTGAAAGTCGTGATTTGATGAGAAAGTAATCCTTGTGGGTGCATCATATCTCTGAGTGGGAGGAGGGTTTGTATTTGCAACTATAAGACCAACATCAATTACCTTTAAATCAAGCTCCTCTGGTTCTTTCTCAATAGTTGTAGATGTAATGAAAAGATGTCCGAGTATGTCGTAACTTCCGTTGGCTATAAGCCCACCTGAAAGATTTACTGGGATAGCCTCCTGTGTTGCGAAGATATCAAGCCTGTCATCACCTGTAGACTGGATGTAGTAATCGTAGTAGTTGTAAGTGTTAAGCTCAACATCAACGTAATCAGGTCCTAGCGTGAATGTGAACTGTGCAGCATATGGAGATGATTGTAGGTTGCTGTATATGCTTGAAATATCACCTGGTGTTTGAACCACTTGTATCTCGTGGTTCTGATTCATCGTCAGGAATGTTATCTCATAGTTTCCAGATGTAACAGTAGCACCGCTTACATTTGGTGTCGCAGTAATTTCATAAATTGTATTTGGAGGAACAACTAAATCAATAGTGTTTCCGTTAATAGCTAATATCGTCCAAGTTCCATTTAGCTGAGATGGAGTTGCTCCGTCTATTATGATTGTTCCGCCAACAACAAGATTATTGACATACGGTAAATTTGGAATTGTTACAGATAGAAATCTAAGGAATCCTGATTTATTCAGGTACAATACCTCTCCTATTTCGTATGATACTGTTACCCCCTCCTTTATTCTGTACTTCTTATTCTGAGCCTGTACCTCGCCTAACGTGAACGCAAACTCATTACCCTTTGTAGGAATAACAGAACCTCCAGTGCCTCCCTTTTCGGTTAGCTTCTGAATGTTCTTTGCGTCTATGTAGTTACCCTGTCTTACATAGCGAGGATCACTGTCCTTGTCCATGTTTCCGACAGGGTTGAATCTTACTGGCTGATCACTCATTATCTATCGTTTCTATCCGAGGTTATCCACGCATTAAGAATGGCGGCTATCTCACGTTTGTTCTCTTCAAATCTTTCTCTTTGGCTCATGCCTTTCAACTGTTGCTTCTGATTCTTCCAAGTGTTCTTGTACTCCTGTCTTATGTTGACAGGATAGTTTTCAAAGAAACTAAGTGTGAACTGATAGCACAGATAAGCCTCTATTGCTCTCTCATGTCTCTCAGACATAAGCATCAACCCGTCATCGTCCACGCTCCTTGAGATGTATGCGATACGGATGGTGTCCGTTTCAAGGTCTGAAGGTGCGTGGAAGACGATATATCCCTCTTGTATTTGGAATGGGTTGTTGAATCCGTTATTGATGTTTGCAATGTTCTCACACCCACAGTCTGTAAGGTATGGAAGGTCAAGGTATGGTTGCTCAAAGCAGTTGCCGTTGGAGTCGGACATTCTTGCGCCAAGCAGTCTTATGAATCCCATTGGAAGCTTTGCACGACCATCTATGATATCAAGCGTACAGGCACGTTTTGCGTAGGTCGTATCATCACCGATATGACGCATTGCCTCGTCAGCCTTACGTAGTAGGAATCCATCGAACTCGGTAGTATCCTGTAGCCTCAACATTTCCTTTGCTGATTCTACCGCCTCCTGTAGACTTACAATGCTGTATTTACCTACCTCTATCATTTCGTTTGAATGTCACGTTGTACATTTGAATCATCCTGAGAGTTGGATATTTTGTTGACAGGAACCCTGACAGAATCCAATATCGTACCCCTTCTCACAAGGTCTTCAATACGCTTCATTGCGTCATTGGTAATAGGATACTCATCGTGGTCAAAACTGAACTGAGGAACACTTGTTGGATCCTCAAACACACCCTCTACCAGTGGATATTTTACCTTTGGGTCGTGAATCTCAAGATACTCTCTCGTGGGATCATACAGGAAGTGAACCCTTTTGTTCATGTACAGTTTGTGAACCCTTTGATTTCTTCGTGAGTTCAACTGCATACGTGTACGTATCTTTGAATAAGCCTCATTACCCTTGATGCTTCCTACATACATCAGACCATCCATCTTGTCATTTATCTCAACTGTACGTGGAAGTTCAAACAGATTATAACAGTCTGATTGTTGAATAGCCTCCTTGTACTCAGGGTAAACCCTTTGGATAAAGTTTGGATGAACCCTATTATTCTTTCGGTACATCTCAGTAATGGCAAATGCTCTCGCAGCGTTCAAAACTGTAAGCATTGTACCTACATCGTAGCGTGACTCATCGGTGAAGATTCCACCTTCATCAGCCATCTGTAATAGTTCTATGCACTCAAGCGTCTTCAATGTACTCGTATATTAGTTCTTCAAACATTTCTTCGTAGGTAACATCTACCTCCCAATCTATGAATATGTCTCCTGATATATCCATCATGGGTTATCCAACATCTCTCTGTCCGCTACCTGATACTGATTAGGGTCGCGTACCTCCTGGTAGAACATCTTCACTGCCTCATCTGTAAGTCTGTTCAGTAGTGTCTCGCTGTAGAATAGTGATAGGTCACGAACATTGTCGGTAACATCTATTACTACTTCAGGCTTTCTTATATAGTCAACACGAACAGAACGACACACAGCACCTTGAGGGTGCATGAGTATGAAGTTCTTATGTTGATTGAACCTTGGCTCATCAATACTTGGCTCTCCAGACTTTGATATTCTTCTATCGCTCTGTAGGTATTTAGCCCAATTTGCCTCAACTACTGCAATATCATCAATAAGATCTAACTGAGTCTGATTCAGTGTGATAGGATTGCTGAAGTTTGGGTTGGTAGATACTTGATAAAGTTCATACTTGAACTCACTTATCTTTTTTACCAATGCAAACCCTGTGTTCGCTGGGTTATTACCTTGAAATACAGATGCGAATATGAAGTCTTTGTCTCTTAATTTAGTAGGTCTGAAGAACTCTATTGCGGCTGGAGTTCCAGGGTATGATCTATAGACAGGAATAACATCATCTTCCTCATACATATAAGCCTCTATAGCCAATACATGAAGATAATCTTCAAGCATTGTCCTGTACTCAACGTTATTTATTATTATTGACGTTACTGCTGAACCAGTATTTGGTGTTGGTGTACCAGTAGAAGCTGTTGGAAGTGTTATCTGTAATGGAGATGTGATGGATCCTGCTGTTACAGTATGAGATTGGTTAACACCTGTCGGCGTTCCTACAACATCAGAAACAACAAACGTATCTCCCTCTACAAGATTATGTTCTGCTGCAAAATTAAATGTAGTCGTAGGACCAATTGAAACAGATGAAATAGGAACAGCTACTGTTCTGAATCTATTATTATTTATCAGCATTACCTGATCAATAACCATCAGCTCAGACAGTTCATCGAACTCCTTCTGAGTGTCAAGACCCCTGTACTTGTTCTCTATGATACGTAGGAACGCATTGTCAAACGCCCTCTGCATCTTAGGGTCGCTAACGTAATCCGAGTAGCTGTTATCTATCTTATCCTCGAATAATCTTTTAAGGTCTAATCCTGTTACCATAGAACAAAGATACGCAATGTTACGGACACTTAAAAAGACACAAAAAAAGCTAAATTCAAAAAAGGTATTTATCGGTTATAGAAAAACCAAATGGAGAGAAGCTGTTAAATACGGTTCCAAAGCCGCACAAGTAGCTCTTGCAATAGTTCTATCAATACTCGCAATAGTACATATATCGGTTCAAATATGGGACATAGTATCAAGTGCCAAAGACAAAAAAGAGGAAACCATAGAAGCGTTAGAAGAGAAATTAGATAAGCTACTAATTCAACTTGTACAAGGAAATCAAGACCAAGAAACCAATCCAAATGACTAATGCGTTTTAAAACAGCCATAGTGATATACGGTGGAGTATCGGAGCTAGGATATATACGTACACCAAAGAAACTGCAAGAAAAAGAACAATTAGAAGCATTAAGACAAGACATATCGGAATTACAGGATAAAGTAATTCTCCTAAAGCAACAGGGTCAAAAATCACCTGAACCCAATCAGACCAAGTAGAAATCAAAAAACAAAAAACTTTTGCCAACAAAAGCTAAAAACGCTATGCTATTTTTAGCCGAACCGTTGTGTTTATGGCGGTAAATATACAAAAAAAAAAGAGACCCCGACCTTACGGGGTCAGGGTCTATCAACGGATACTATCCGAAGAGTGGTTATTCACTCAGTTCGATACCGTTCTCCTCCTCATACTTGTGGATGCGCTCAATTGCACTGTCAAGATCTGCTGGGAATTTACCCTTCAACTTGTACTTCTTGTAAAGTGCCATGAAGTGCGCTCTTCTTTCGGCAGGAGTGAAGTCATCGTCATCAGACTCATTAAGGTCATTGAATGCCGTGTCATCACCATCACTCGCAAGTGAACGCTTCAGGTTATCATACATCTGTGGGTTATCTTTGAAGAACAGGGCAATGTCATCCTCATCCTTACCAATGAGAACATCACCGATGTAGAACTTATCCGCATCTTCTGTAACAAAGCCAGATACAATTCCCTTGTTCACATACACCAACATCTCAACTTTATTGGCAACAGACTGCTTGTTAAGTGATCCGAATGTCTCAAGGAATCTTGATGTGTTAGGCTCTTTAAGAAGAAGACCGTCCTGAATATCAACAAGTGTCAAAGTGATATCGTCATCACTTACATTACGTGGATCCTGCTTGAAGAAGTACATTACATCCTTTCTCTGAGCCTCTGTCATTCCGTAAACTGTTGATACTACACGGTTTACATTAACGGTCTTAGAACGCTTCTTCTGTTTTGTAGCCTCAATGATCTCAATTGTGAATCTTGCACCATCTTTTCCAGATCCGTTCACATCCTCTACCATTGGGTGGTTCAACCAAAAATTGACCTGATCCTCAACCTCATCGAATGAGTCACCGAAGATTTTGCTTTCTGTAGCAAGTTCTCCTGCGAATCGGATGTCTCCTCGGTTTTTGGTAAGGTTTCCTGGCTTAACTTCTCCGTACTGATTCAGCGAGATGTTTCTGCCCTTCAAGTTGTATGTCGCAGTAAGCGTTACAGCTTGTTTAATGTGATTTACACCCTTCGGCTTGATCACTGCAATTTCTCTTTCCATTTTTAAGTATTAGTTAATTAACAGCATAAAGATAAAAAAAAGAGGTGACAAAACTGCCACCTCTCTTTAAAATTACATTGATGATGTTACACGTTAGAACCCAAAAGGTCAGCAGCAGTGTAAGTACCGTCAAGAATATCAGTAAGTTCACCATCAAGAGCAGTATATCCAGCCCCAGCACTATCATCAATATAGATATTGAGACTTACAGCTTGATCGTCTGTTTGATGATTAAAACCACCGTATCCTTTTGGAAGCATCAAATCAAACTCGTAACGAGTGTACTTCTTACCCGATTCAGGAAGATCTCCATCAAAAGAATCTACAAGACCAGCAGCTAACAAATCTGCACCAACATTAACTGGTGCTGTTCCAGCAGTTCCGCCCAAAACAACATTAGTCGCATTAGATGGATTTGAAAGTGTTAGCAAAGGAGAACCTGCCGCAGCAGTAATAGTTACCGCAGGAGCAGCGTAAGTAATTGTTGCTTTGATTCTACCTGAAGCAGACAATGCATCAAGCACAGATCTCCATCCAGCAGAAACTTCATTGATACCATCAGTTCCTTGAGCAGTATATGATATCTTTTCAGTAACAACTTCATCCCCAACAATCTGTCTGAGTATGAAAGAGTATTCTGTTCCAGCTACAATCGTAACAGCGGCAGTAGCGGTAGGTGCAGCAGCGACCTCAGTTACTCCTACGGTTCTCTCTACCTTCTGAATCTTCTTCCATGGAAAGGAAAAAACAGCATCAGCAGCAGCGTTCTTTTTTACAGTGATAAGTCCCTGAGAAGCAGGTACAGCACCCGTAACAGTATCAGCGACTTGTAAAACAAAATTAATAGGCTTATTCATTTTTTCTAAGTTTTTAAGAGTTTATAAATTAAGCTACCAATTCAATCAATCCACTGAACTTACCGATCATGTCGATTCCGTTATCAGCCATGATGTCACATCTGTGAGCATCTACTGAACTTACGATATCCACACTGTAATCTGCGAAGTTATCAACAGTAGGTACACCTGCATCAGCCATACCCTTGATGTAACCACAGTAGAACTCAGATGGTCCTCGGTAGATTTTTTCGATAGCAGGAGCAAGACCTCCACCTTTAACTTCGATAGGATCCAAGTCAAGTGCGAAGCAAGTGTGCTGCTGACGGTATGGGTTGCTAAGTCCAGCAACTGAAGTCAACTCAGGGAAGAACTCAGTATCGTTAAGAACTGGAAGCTCAACCATCGCAACTTCAACACCAGCGATAGTGTACTTACGTACATCAACACCTTTTACCTCAGAACCACCGAAAGTGTTCATTGAACCAGCGTTAAGAATGTAGCCATCAGTGAAGTTACGCTGAATGTGCTGCATCATTCCACGACCCATGAACAAGGTAATAGGAGTAGTTCGGCTTGCCTTACGGCTCCATACGTTAGCAAGGAAGTTGTCGAACTGAGCCTGAGTCAAAGCAGAAGCAAGTGGAAGGTACTCACCACCTCGGTTGATGATAGACCAACGAACACCACCGTTCATGTCAGAAAGACCACCTACTTGAGAAGTCCACTGAGCTTGGTTTGAGAACAACATCTGCTTCTCCATCTGACGAAGGAATCGCTGTACCATCAAGTCCAACTGAGCATCTCCCCAAAACTTGTCCTTGTAGTAGATACGAGACTTGATGTTCTCTCTACGAGAAGCCAAGTAAGTATCACGCTTAACAGCAGAGTAGTTGTAAATCAACTCAGGGAACTCATATAGTGGAGATTTTCCATCAGAGTAGAAGTTCGGAGAGCTGTCTCCCAATACCTTAACATAAGTACCAAGAGTAGAGAACGCAGTGTTCATTGCAGCAAGAGTAGACTCAGTTGCCTCCAATGTGATTGAACCTGGAGTGGTTGCGATAACCTTACCAGATACACTGTGATCAGCAGCAACTACAACGTCACCAACACGGAAAGTGTCAACTGGTGCAGGAGGAGTTCCCTGTGGCTGAAGTGTAAGTACAAGTGTGTTACCTACTTGTGCGCCTGAAGCTACTTGAGCAATAACGTGTCCACGACCCATTACTGATTTCTCGTACTTGTCAGTATCGAACTGCTTACCGCCTCCGAAAGGCATATTCAAGATGTTAACGATCATTCCGAACTTGTTGTAACCTCCAGAAAGGTCATACACGTTACGGAAATCGTTACGGTCAGACAACGAACGAACCGTTAGGTTGTCTGCTACGTTTAAAGGGCTATTTTGTGCCATTTTAGATTTCTTTTAAGTTTTGTTTTAAAGAGTTATGTTCCCTCCATTAACCCCTCTTCTTCCTGCGGCATCGCCTCTTGCCTTCAGGTATGCGTTGTAATCATTCGTTCTGCCTCCTACTTTTGTGGTTTTTAAACCAGTCCTCTTCGGTGCAGCACGTTTGATGAACTCTGCCTTCTGACCTTTTACCTTACCCTGCTGTACCTTGTTCTGAAGGACATCCTTCTTGAACAGATCCCATGCGGCAAAGTCAAACATCTTGTTGACATTCACAGTACCATCTGCATTGATGAAACCTATTTTTCCTGAGATCACATGATCGTGGATCGCTTTGGTCATGTCTTCGGTAAGATTTAAACCGTAATAACCCTTGTTCACCATTGACCTTGTAAGCCCAACGAATTGTTCGTGATTTTTCTTTTGTGTCTCTTGCATTCTCTTCTGCTGCTCAACAGACTGTTCACTTGTCTGAAACGCAACATTCTTGATTCTTTCCTCCTGTTGTTTCTTTAGGTCTTCACGCATCTTGCGTGTCTCAAGCTTCTTCTGAACAGGAGAAAGGTCATCGAATCTGTCCATCTCGTATTCAATCTCCTCCTCTGTAAGACCAAGACCGTTCACACTCATCTTGTAGATCTCCTTGTCAGACATGGCATCGTAATCCTTGTCCAATTCAAAAGACTTCATGTAGTCTCTGAAGCTACCGTTACCAGACTGCTTGAACTTCAAGTACCCATCGATAAGAGGGTCATTCAATACAGCTTCAGCCTGTGCAACCTTCTGCTCCATCTCTTGAAGCTTTTGGCTTTCATCAACTTTAGTGTCTACCTTTTTGTCAGGAGTGCTATCAAATGAGAACGGGTCTTTCAGGATTGACTCCTGCTTAGACTCCTCTTCCTCTTGGAGTACGATCTCCCAAGCCTCTTCATCAGAGAGTTCAGAGTTACCTTCACGTTCTTTCACGGCATCGATTCTTTTCAGGTCATCAACTGCTTGAGCCTTCTTATCTTCAAGCACCTTTGACTTCATTTCTTCGATCTGATCCGCAAGGTCTTCCTCTTCCATGCCTGGATTCTCCTCCATGAGTTTAGAGATAATGGATTGCTCCTCATCCTGCTCAAGAGATACATCGACATCATAATTCAAAGAACCCTGTTCCTGTCCTTCTTCCGTGTTCACATTGTTGTCTTCCAAAACAACATCGTCCTTAATTTCTTCCATTTTACAAAGTTATATATAATTTATTGATTTACAACACTATGCACCCTCACCACCTGGAGACATCTGTTGACGCTCCTGTTCGTATGCGAGTTCCGCCTCTCTGTCTGCAACTGGCTGCATGGTTTTTTGACGAAGTTTGGCTTCTTCTCTTGCGTTTCTGCCAGACTCTGCCATCTCCTGCTGCTGCAATGCGAACATTCTCTGACGCTCCTGCTCCGCCTGTTGCTGTAGCATCATCATCTGCTGCTGCTGCTCCTGCTGCATCTTGCGCTTCTTGATCTTCAAGGTCATCTTATCCTTCAGCTCAGTATATGTACGTGCAGTCTCAAGTTCGATGTAGTCATCCCAATCGAATCCTGTCTTATCTGCATTCTGAGCCATAGCTTGAGCGATTGTCAATAGTCTCTGTCTTGACTGCTCGTCTATCATATCCTCGATATCAACCTTTACCATCATGTCCTCCAACTGGAACTCCGTGGTGTTCTTGAAGAACTTGATAGCGTCCTCAGACAGCATTACATCTGCCGCCTCTTCACCATCCATATCCATCAACATGATCTTTGCCTTGTTGAGGATATACTGCAATAGGTAGGTGTAGTATGTCATGAAACCATCGTAGTATGTTGCCATGCCTAACTGATTCTGACTGATTGACTGTTGCTGTGAGCCATATCCGACATAACTCGTCAACTGCCCCATTGAAACCTTTGAAGCGTTGATGATCTCCTTCATCATTCGTTCTTTTTCCTGTATCAACGAAACATAGATGGATACATTACCACCAAGAGACATATCCAATTTCTCTACAAGTCTTTGACCATCAAGTACATTCGGGTCTTCACCATCTGATCCATCAGTAACGTGCATTGCATATTTCTTCAGGTTGGTTATGATCTCCCTTACAGAGTCACCTGCACCAACCTTCATTCCGTTTACGAACAGTATATTACCAAGGTCTTTACCGATGTTCTGACGTATCTTGTATTCGTAGGCATCAATGTCATCCTGTAGCTTCTTCATTCTGTCAACCACAGAACGGTTCATCCCCATCATCATGTTAGGAATGAATGTCCGTACAGGTAACATTGGTCTGCTTGGGTTCATAGAGTCGTAGACTACGTTATAATCCCTTCCGTAATCTGTAAGGATAGCGTTTCCTATGAGTGTGGCTTTATCTATTCTAAGATAGGAGTATCTCTCTGAATCATTTCCATGTATAGGCGTGATGTCCTTTCCCTCACCTTTTTCCTTTTTCAACTTCTTTGTCTCTGGAACCTCTGTTATCCAAAAACCAGTAACAACAGCAACCTGTCGATAATTTCTACCATCAGGACCACCCCACCAATTGAAACCAATGTCAGAGCCACTTGATCCGTTGTAGTGATTCAATAGTTCAAAACCTATTCCAGGTGTAGTTACGGACATTTCTTTCACGAGATCACGCTCCTCATCCGTAAGGTCGTATCTGTAGTAGATTTCTTCAGGTGTCATGAAAGATACCCACCCAACGAACTCAGCAGTTTCATTGTAATCCGAGTCATTGCTAAAGTCTACGATAAGATTGTATGGTGGAATGACTTCCGTGTATGGTCTTCCATGCATCTCGTCAACATACACCCCACAGTATCTTCCAACAGCGCAGTCAGTGAATGCTCTCATCATCTGATCCTTCAACCTGTTTCTGTTGATGATATCGTTAATTAGGTCAAGACCGTACTCCTCCATCTCATCTATAGGTGACTTCATCACCTTCTCCACCGCCTCGTCAAGGTCGATGTTATTTCCTATTCCTTCAGGGAAGAATCCCATTCCGTACTTCTCCTGTGTCTGATTGAAGAACTCTGCAAGGTCTTTCTTCAACTTTATCATCTGAATCCTCTGCATCTTCTTGGATATCTTGGAAGGCTCAAGGCTTTCGATGGTGACCTTTGTAGAATTAAGCACCTTTCTGATGCCGCCACGCATATACTCTATCAACTCAAATATCTGCTCACCCTTGATGTATGGTGCTGGAAGTTCCCCACCTTTCTCATCCTCCGTAAGGTATGCGAAGTTGAAGTTCTCCTGCGTACCCATGAAATATCTGTAGTTGTTTATGATCTGGTCAACTGGAGACTCTTCAGACCAACGCTTGGTACTTCTCTTTCCCTCTCTTTTTACTTCATCCGTATTGGATGCTATGTTGTAGTGGGTGGCTATGTATCTTACATTCTGAGCATACCAGTTCTCAATAGACCCATAATCCTTTTCTATTTTTTTCTTATCGAAATAGCTGTCTGGTCTATCGTAAACTATTTCAATTGCGTGACTATTGTCCAGTATCATCCGTTATGAATTTTAAAGCTGAGAATGGAAGTTCAAATACCCTCCCATCGATGTGTCTTATTATTATTGCGTAAGTATTGAATCCATTGTTTATATCACCCTTGTATCCTACCGCAAGGAACTCACCTGTTTTGTTGTTCCCATCTCTACCTACCCACCTTACACTTCTTCCTTTGGCGTTCTTGTGTTCCATATACCTACTCCAGTTGGAGGTGCAATTACGTCACCTCCTTCAAATATCGGAATTTTCTGCCACTTTGTTACCCTTCTACCTGATTCATCGGTAGTTACATAGCTTACTTCCTTGTATTTTACCGATACTCTCTTCTCTGATTTCTTATATTCATCCCTGTCATACAGTTCACAGGCAACCAACGCATCCAAAAGGTCGGTGTTGCTTACATGGAATTCTGGTAATTGGTTTATGATGTCCAGGAACCATATTCTATCACAATGGTTTCTCAGGTATTCAAAGAAGAAGTTGTATATCGTATCTCTGTTCCACTTATCCTTGTGGAATCCTTTGGCGGCCTTTCTGTCAAATGACTTGGCTCCTGTTATTATCGGTTGGTTTGCTATGTATGCCCATGTACCGAACTGTCTGTACTGATCCATCAATACCCTTCCTTCGTTACGCTCGATCATGTTCTTACAGTCGTTGTAATAGCGTTGCAGGAGCATTGTCTCCTGATATATTGTGACAGGGTCGTTGGTTCTTCTTTGGTAGTATGCAACATACTCCTGTGTGCTTGGTCGCTTGATGATTGTTGAATGAACAGAACGCTTGCCTGTACTTAACGCCTTCTTAGTGTCCATACTGTCCGTATCAACCATTGGGATAGGGTCAGTTCCAGCTCTGTACTCTTCTCCTTTGACAGGGTGTTCCAAGATGGTATAATTACCCTTGTTGTTCGCAACAGCCACAACTCTTCCACCTTGTTCAACAAGGTCGTATGTGTTCACTGGTCTTGGAGTCTCTACGATGACCTTTTTCTGAGCGTTTATCTTCGGTAGTATGTCTTCAGGAATGATACCGACATTGTTCATTTCGAAGATGTCGTTGATGTCCATTGGGTAAGACTTCACAAAACCAATGTAGTCACGCTTGTCATCACTCCTGTCAAGGTATGCTCTACGCTTCTCTATCCATTCCTTTGCACCTTCCTGATCAGACCATCCGTTCGGACAGAAGTCGTAGAATCTACCTGTCTGATTTCCATTCTCGTCATATTCAGGAGCTTTACTGATACCCATTGTTCCAGGAATGAAAACAGTCCTGACACCTAAAGACTCAGCCTCCTTCCACATCAACTCAGCCTCCTTGATGCCCTCTTCCGATACGATACCAGCACTTCCACCGAATACCACAGGGGCTATCTTCTCAAAGTCATCCATCAGACACGCCTGTATCGATTGACGTACCTCTGATGCGAAATCATGCAGGAACAACTCATCGATGAATGCGTGTGCCGCACGTTCAGATTCGAAGTTTGAAGCATCCTTTCTTGAGTCACTTGTCTGCCTTGCAAGGATGTTGGAGTTGTTTCCAGTGGTCATACCCTCGTGGTCTTTGATGTCAATTGTCATGTAACCAGTGAGTCTTTGAGACTTCTTCTCTGGTCTTATCCATTCATCGAGTTTCTCGTATGCTACTGCTACCTTTTCGTTGAAGAGTTTCTCTGTTTTACTTCTGTTATTAGATGTCAGGAGCGATGTCGAACCTGGGCTTGTCAATGCCTTCCATATTGATACTCCTGCCCCAAAAAGAGCCGAAAGACCTATACCCCGTCTTTTATAGATGCATAGATCCTGTCCGAGTCTTGTGGCTTCATAGTATTCATCAATAACCCACTCATCAACATCCCTCCACCATGGGTGTATCAGTTGACCTCTCGGTTGCTTTATCTTTATCTGAGTGAGATAGAAGTAATGAAGACCCTTTAAACCCGCGTGTCCTTCGACCCATCTTTCCTGTTCCTTTAACCACCACTTGGCTTCTTCAGCCTTTGTCATCTTAGGCTTACCCTCCCACACGAACTTTGGCGGCTTTGGATTTCCATTGATGATTATTTCTGGTCCCTTCCTTTCTGACATCAAGTTTGTTCTTTGTTACAAAATTAGTTATTTGATTTAACATGAGGATTTTATACATTGCACAAAATTTAAAACATGACATACAGTTATAAGTGCCAAGGAAAATGTAAGATGGTTCAAGACCGTGTTCACGGAATGAATGAAGAGCCTGTTTTCATGTGCTGCGGCAAACAGATGAAGAAGTTCTTCG
>Ga0208161_1000157_pt1 | contig 37641 bp, 21 predicted proteins | sample CB_VirMetaG_3_FD_184538 | JGI IMG/M metagenome (GOLD analysis project Ga0208161, IMG submission 184538) | Freshwater to marine saline gradient viral communities from Chesapeake Bay - CB_1508_1S Viral MetaG (SPAdes) (version 4) | ecosystem: Environmental > Aquatic > Marine > Coastal | place: USA... | reverse complement strand
ATACTGTCCACACTTTCAAAGTTAACTTCGCCCTCAAAATCCTGTGCGTGATCATCAACCTCCGCTCGAGGTATGAGACTAAGCTCACGTAAATTAAACTCTGGGATAAACTGCTCCTTGATAAAATTTGCTTCTTCGTAGCTAATATCGATATCCAGTTCAACACGACAATACATGTTAGTATCAAACAACTCGTCGGGCTTTGCTAAAATTTCACTGAGCTTGTATCTACGATATTTGGGCGCTTGCGGCCACCTATGATAAACAGGTTTTCCGCCCCAATCAAGTATCATTACACCTCGATCATCGTCGTTGACATCTGCGTAGTTGTGTGGAAAGGCATTGCCGATATAGGTTATATTTTTATGTGTTTGTCGCTTGTGGAAATGTCCGGTAAACACCTGTTCACAGTGAAGATCTTCGCGGCGCAGTTCTCCTATGTCTGGCATTTGGACCATAGCATTCATTAAAAAGTTGGGCAGTTCCAAATGGCCAAACATATATTTGCAGTCTATTTTTGATACACGTTTATGTTCGTCGCCGACCAACCAAGGCATAATACAAACATCCCCGTCAACTGTTATTTCATTGATCAGCCTTAGATTGCTGTATTTTTTAGTCCAGATAACACTGCTCATTTCTCTGGTATCTCGATAGTGTTCGTCGTGATTACCTGGAATGAAAACAATCTGACTAAATGCTGCACTTAATCGGTCAATGGCTTCAACACTGTAATTTAACGTGCTAACGTTGATGCTGGCGCGATTATTATGCCAGTCTCCGAGGAATACACAGGTATCACAGTTTTCTTCCTTGCCCGTGGACACAACAAAGTCAATGAAATCCAAACAATCGTTGTTGTGTTGTTTTGAATTACTTTTTAGTCCTAGGTGAAGATCGGTGAAAAATATTGCTCGTTTAAATAGATTTCCCATGCGTTACTCTTCGCTGGCTTGAGTAAATTTATAGTTTTCATTTTCTGTCTGTCGAGTATAACTTGGGTTTAAACCATTGGCTTCGAGAATATCATCCCTGATCCTTTGGCCTTTTTTCTCCAAGTTAAGCACCCGAGTAAAACTGTTTGTAATAGCGGCGGTGTAATAAGCAAACGGATTCTGACTCTTGCTTTCGTCAAACTGCAACCCAATTTGACTTAGTTGTAATAAAGCATTGCCCTGCATTTCATCGTTATACGTATAACCTCTCCAGTTGCTACGACTAGCATATCTCTCAACCAATTTCATAAACATACGAACCAGATTGTTGGTCATCTTTCCGTGTACCTTACTGAAATGTCCGTTTTCCATGCCGCCAATCCAGTGGCTTTTACCCACACATATTAGATTATCGTTTTCATCAAACTTCCAGTGCTGGAAGGGAGGAAAGTTACATTGTATGTGCATGTCTGCTTTTGTTTTAACTGTTTTTTTGCGACCAGGTTGCAGAGGTATGTGATCAAAGGTCATTACCCTAAATACCACATCAGTCTTTTGGATTTTTTTCCAGTCGACTGCAAAGTCACCTAATTTGACACCGGCACTGGGATTTTCTTCGTAGGCGGATTCGTATGACTCTCGCGCCAGTCTGACTGCGCGGTTTCGTTTTGCTTCTGCTATGGTACGAACATTGATACGCTCAATATTAGCAATAATTAAATCATATTTTGCGTAGCCCTCTTCGATGTAACTTGAATATAAATTTTTTGAGATTCGGATTTCTTCCAATAAATCTTTATTGCTGAGATATTTTCTTTTTCTCATTAACGATCCTTAATTTATTATATACGTATATTTTACGCTCAATAAATACTAAAAACAATAAATTTAGTGGGTGTAAAACTATTTATGGCTACCTTTAACAGCAATAATATTAACGATGTAGTGCAAAACGCCACCCAACAAGCCATTGGCAAAGGATTACAAAAAGTAATTCCCGGTGATGGTGTTGTTGCACAAGCAGCAAGGTCCTATATAGGTGCTAGTGCAAGTAGATTGTTAAATTCTGCACTATTCCCCGGCGGCGCCGCCGTAGATACATCGGTAATTGGAACTGCTAGATTTGTTGGCAGCGACAATGATGACAGGGCTAGATTATCACTGAGTCCTAGCAGTCCGGCTATTTTGTACAGAGATCCAAATAGTGCTATATTGTCTCCTCTGCGTACTACTGACGGTATTGTTTGGCCATACACACCAAGTATAGGTGTTAGTTACACAGCAAACTACAATAGTACGCAGGTAACACACAGTAACTATCCTAATACTAGTTATAACAACAGCACCGTTGGAGAAATTACCTGTGGAGGTAAGTTCACAGCAAACACACCCTATGAAGGACAATACCTGCTAGCAGTTATGCATTTTATTAAATCTGCAACAAAAATGTTTTATGGATTGGATCCTAACCGAGGCACGCCACCTCCTGTGCTGAGATTTAGCGCACACGGTCCTTATATGTTTAACAGTGTTCCTGTGGTAATAACTAGTTGTAATTTTAATCTTCCTACTGATGTAGACTACATGATAGTTTCTATGCAAACACCGAGAAGTTCACAACCCACGGGGTTAGTTCATCAAACAAGGGTACCCACTTCAATTGAAATACAGGTTAACTTGATGCCAGTGATCAGTAAAACAAGAAACAGTAACTTTGGATTTAAAGAATATTCAAGTGGGGCACTCATTGGTGATGCTAAAAATGTTGGAGGTCTTCCCTAATGGCTGTAGAATATCTTATTGACAGTCCGTATTCTTTGACTTCCATGCGCGGAGACTATCTGGATGTCTACGAACCTAGGACCTTTCCAGCATATGCCGATGATGTGCTTTTTACAATAACTCAAACCTATCATCGCAGACCAGATTTGTTGGCCTATGACTTGTATAAAAATGCCAATCTATGGTGGGTATTCATGATTAGGAATCCCAATGAATTCAACGACCCAATCTGGGATTTTAAAGCGGGTAAAAAGATTTTCATTCCTAAGCAGGATACACTAACCAGCTCACTGGGATTATAAAATGGCTGTAGGTAGTTTATCAGCATCACAATTTGAAGCTTATAAAGCAGAAATTAAGCGAAGAGAGAGCCAAGGCAGTGGTGGCTATCAGGCAGTAAATTCAATTGGCTATACCGGAGCATATCAAATGGGTGCAGCCGCACTTGTTGATACTGGAATGATTAAACCAGAAGCATATAAACAGGCAATTGCTTCTGGAAGATTCAATCAAAAAGATTTTATGTCCAATCCAAGTAATTGGACAATACCAGGAGGCCAGCAGGCTTTTTTACAGAACCCAGAATTACAGGATCGAACGTTTGAAAACTATACCCAAAGAAATTTCCAGACTTTAAAGAGGATTGGCGTTGTTAACGAAAACACCGATCCCGGAACTGCTGCCGGTTACCTTGCAACAAGTCACTTGCTAGGGCCCGGCCAAGCAAAAAAATTAGCCAATGGTCAGTCCACCACCACAGATGCCAACGGAACCACAGCCAGGTCTTATTTTGAAACAGGCAAGAATGCTGTAAAAAATGAAGAACAGATTCTTGCTCAATCCCAAAAAGAAGCTGCTCCGGTGCCTAGAGTCAACGAAGATACTTACAGCGCAGATAGTGAAAATGCTTATGGAGATGAATATTCAACGTCTAACCCTGTTAAACCTTCCAGTGGTCAAAGCAACGATATTCTCAGAAACGAAGATGTTGATGAACAAGGCGCTGCTGTTGGTGAGGGTGACTATGGCGGCGATTACAGAACACCCAACCCTGAACCTGGTAACGATGAGTTTGCAGACGACAACACACCCGATGATGTAGCACCACCTACTGCAAAAGAAAATGTTAAACCAGCTGATGGCTCTGTTAAAAAGGCTGAAGGATCGGGTGCAAAATCATCAGGCACAGTTGTTAAAGAAGTTAAAATTGATGCGAGACCAAACCAGTTGTCAGGGTATGCTAGCCACACCTACAATTTAAGTTTGTATATGATTAGTCCAAGAACCTATGTTGAACTAATGAAAGATCCTCAAGGAGGAATAGATAAGATAATTTCTCAGAGTCTGGTAGTAGTACAAAGTGGTGGTATTGGTCCAAGCTCTAAAATAGTAACAGAAACTGTTGACGAAGTAGCCGAAGAAGAAACGGCTCAAACTGTAACCTCAACAGTTGATCTGCGCGGGCCTTTTGACGTGGATTTCCTTATTGATAATTTGCAGATGACCAATATAGCTTGTAGCCCCAGGAAAAAATCATCAAGCACCAATGCAGTAGAAATAAGTTTTGATATTCGTGAGCCAAATGGTATTACCTTGCTTGAACGTTTAAAGGATGCCGCAACAACAAGACTAGAAGCTGGACAGAACTATATAAGTACTCCTTATCTGTTAAAAATTTCATTTAAAGGATACGATGATCTAGGTTCACAGGTTTCCCCGATCAAGCCAAAATACATACCTATAAAAATTATTGCTATTAAATTCAGCATAGAAGCCAGCGGTGCATTGTACAGGTGCACGGCGGTTCCTTACCATCAAGACATTTTAAAAAGCATTACCAGCACAATTCCTATAAACGTACAATTAACCGCAGGCACGGTAGGTGAAGTGTTCATGTCCGGTATTACGCAAAGCGTTAGAGAGGAAAAATATATAACCCAGTCAGAGGCAGCAAATGAATTTGAGGCCAAAGATGTGTCAGCCTTAGGTGGCACGCAAAAGACTAAAACCATACTTGGTGAACCAGCTAAAGGTCTAGGTGATGCGTTAAATAAATTTGAAGAAGCTAAAACAAAGCCATCGGACAGACAAGACAAAGGAAAAACTATAACAGTTCAATCCATGGCAGAAATTGCTAACAAGTATAGTTTTTCAATTGATCCTCAAATTGCTAATGCAAAGCTTATTACAAGTAGATTTGATGCACTAAACACTCCGCAAAAAACCGACAAAATGTATAAAACAATTGGCGGGCCATTGGGTAAAAAAGTAGGTTTAGTAGATCCAACGAAAAATCTTTTTAAAGTAAATGCAGGGACCAACATTAATTCGTTGATTACCTATTTGGTTGTTGCTAGTGATTATGTTGAACAAAATTTAATTGATGAAAATAATAAAGGTGTTGATGACACAGAAGCACAAAATAAACCAGTGAAATGGTTTAAGATTATACCCCAGATAAAAGATTATCTAGGATGGGATAAAAAAGCAGGATCATATAAGTGGCACATTGAATATAAAGTTCAAGAATATAATATGTTTTACAGTGATTTTCCATGGGCGATAAAAACCTTACCAAAAGGTGATGGAGTTCATAAGATTTATAATTATATTTTCAGCGGAGAAAATACCGAGGTAATAAACTTTAAATTAGACTTTGACGCTGCTTATTATCAGGTTAATACACTTGGTACAGGAATTCCCAAAGCAGACAAGGATGAGTCTAACGTGTCGCCACAGACTTTTGTTAGGAGTCAGGCCGGGGACCAAGGCGTAAGCAACGACGAAACAGTAACACAAAAACGCGGAAAGGATCTAATGTCATCATTGTTGCACGATGGTGCTGATATGATTCAAGCCGATTTAGAAATCCATGGTGATCCGGCATTTATTCCTGTGGGAGATAGTTTTTGGCAACCGCAAAGTAACGAAAACAATAGCATATGGCCGGAGCCATTTTATCCAGATGGAACAATAAACTATGATCTGACCCCACCTTACATACAGGTTAATCTAAGAACAGCCACCGGCTATGATGATCTAACAGGGTTACTAGATCCAATAGCAACAGGAAAATATAAAAGTACACTATTTAATGGGGTTTATAAAGTTATAGAAACCAAATCTAGTTTTAGTGGCGGCATTTTTAAGCAAACTCTTAAAGCGGTTAGAGAAAAAATGCAACCTGTACAGGGTAAGATAGCTAGAAGCTTAGAAAGTTTACAATTGGTTCAACAACAACAACGACAGCAACAGGTTCAAAATTTAACAGGCTTGTTACTACAGAATATACTAGGAGCTGGTGCTAAAGGATTACCTGGATTCTTGCAATCAGGCTTAGCTAAAGTAAGCACACTATCAGATTCTTTAAATACAAGCTTACAAGCTAATAGATTACAAGCAATAGCAGACAGCAATGGATTTAGCTATGAAGAAGGAATTGGCGACGAAGAACCAGCTGCTATTGTGGCTGAAGAACCTGTGATAGTAACACAGCAAAGAACAGATACAAATAATTTATTATTATCAGAATTTATAAATGAAAATAGAGCGGCATTAAATGCTGCGGCTCAAGAAAACGAAGAAAATGTAGCATTAGGATAACAAATGCCAAGAGCAAGAGAATTTAGCAGTGGAAGAAAAGGCGGCGACGACGAATATAAAACACAGGACGTTGGTGGTGTTCGCGAGGAAAAGGGTGTTGTTCTCGGCATTGTTAAAGTAAACAGTCATCCTGCTCACATGGGCAATCTCAGTGTTTTTATTCCTAGTTTTGCCGACAAAGCCACAGAAGCGACAAACAAAGCACAGTGGCGAACAGTAAAATATGCAACACCCTTTTATAGCAGATCTGATGCTCAAGGATCTGGTAACTCTTTTATCAATGTAAAAAACACGGCAGGAATGGTATACCCATGTCCCGACGTAGGTTCGACAGTGCTTTGTTTTTTCCCCGAAGGAAAAAACCAGGATGGATTTTGGTTTGCGTGCGCGCCTGACATTTATATGATGCAGGGGTTACCCGAATCCGGAAGTTCCGCAAACCTAGACGTACCACCCGGAACACTGCGCGGAAATACAAAGTTAGCACCAGCTCTAGAATTCAATGACAATGTCAATGACACTGCGAAACCTGGCTTAAACTTCACTAAACCTATTCGTGCATTTGATTCAAATACCCACGGTATATTAAAATTCCAGGGATTGGATTTTGACACTACCCGCGGTCTTAGCACCAGTAATTACATGCGCGAAAGTCCCAGTGAAATTTTTGGCATTACAACCAAAGGAAGAAAAGTCGACGACAAAGGTATTGACATTAAAGACCGCAAAGATATAGTTGATGCGTTGAAAGCAGGTCAAGATTTAACTTCTCAGCAGGCCAATGCCGTTGAAGGTCGTGTAGCTAGAAAACACGGTCATACCTTTTTAATGGATGATGGTACACTAGATGGTGAAAGTAATTTAGTAAGACTTCGTTCAGCTGGCGGTCATCAAATTCTTTTACATGACACCAAAGATTTGATTTATATTGCAAACAGTAAAGGTACAGCCTGGATCGAAATTGACCCAGACGGCTCTGTTGATGTGTACAGTCAGAACAGTATTAATATGCGTTCAAAAAATATTAATTTCCATGCCGATGCTAGTATAAAAATGCATGCCAAGCAACAGATACAACTGGTCAGTGAAGGAAGTGTTCATGTTGAAGGTAAAGCTGCCACAAACATTTACAGTGATGGCATGACTATGATTTACGGTGGCAAAGGACTCATGGAAAAAACCGATAGTGTTTTTGCTATGTCTGGCAATAAAGTGACGATGAAAGGCAGCGCCATAGATTTACAAGCAGGTTGTATTTCTCTAAATGGCAGCGCAGGTGACGCTGGTAAACCAACCGCTGTTACACTGGTTGACAAAGACGACACGGTGTTAAACCCCACAACCAGATTCTGGGAAACTAGCAGCAAGACTAAAACTACGGTAGGAAAATTGCCCACACACGAACCTTTTAAAGAGCATGCTGCTCCTGCTCTAATTTCTGGCGCATCTGGTGAAAGCACATCTAATACCGAGGAAGATGATGAATTTGCTGATGACAACATGCCGGCCGCCATTGATAGAGAAAACTTACCAATCAGTGGATCAGTGACTCCTGCTAAACCAAAACAAACAGTTTCTACTCCCAGTGACGGATTAAAAGAATTGTTTGAAAACGCGGCAGCATAAAATAGGATAACAAATGGCAAGTAGTTTTTCAAATAATACCAAGATCAGCGCAGGCAGCGTTTTGAAACAGTCAGTGAACACACTGTCAATTGGTCAACTAACTGAAGATATGATAAGAATTCTGGCCGCTGGTATCAGCGAGAAGCTAGGAACCAGCGTTTTAACCAATCCCTACAGATTTATTGATCCCACAACTAAAGTTATTGGCAAATATGGATTTACCGTAAACACACTAAGAAGCCAGCGGTATGTTTATCCAGAAACTTATTTCAACGGAGAACTTGAAAATCAACGTCGCTGGCGGGGCAAAGACGGCATCAGGGATTTAGACGATTTTTACTTTGCTGAAGCTATCCAAGACAAGATTTTATTAACAGAAATTTTTAGTTTGTACGAAGATCTTCAACTCGCTAATGCTATTCAGTCATCTGATTCTCCAAGTGTCGTAGCTGGCATGGTCATGGTAGGCAAAGCTCTTGGGGGAAACGTTAAACAGGCAGTTGAATTTAGAGAAGGTAAAATTATTACGGCGCTGAATCCCCAAACAACAATGATAGTTGACGCAGTAAATACAAGAAAAGAACTTATCACGTGGTTTTATTTAGGTGATGCTGCGGTTAAGCAGGTTAATACAAAGGATGGACTTGGATATTCTAACAAGTTCTATAAATTATTAACCGCTGAAGCAGCAAAAAGTAATTGGTAGGATAACAGAATGGCAATGTATCGAGGATTTTCAACGCTAGAAGGAACGTTTGCTCCAACTAAATTAACAAATACCAGTCTTATTAAAAGAGATATATTAAATCATTTTAGAATAAGACAAGGGGAAAAATTGTCAAATCCTGGTTTTGGAAGTAGCGTACAAGATCTCATAATGGAACCACTAACTGTTGAAATTAAAAATCTACTGGTAGAAGAAATAACCAGGATTATTAAAAGCGATCCTCGGGTATTGCTTGCAGGATTAATTGTATCAGAGTATTCCAACGGTATACAAGCAGAAGTAAACTTGACTTATGTACAAAATAACCAGAGTGAAACACTGTTGTTCAACTTTAATAACCAGGACGGAACCATAAGCTAATTCTATTATATTAGTAGATTATTTGTAAAATAAATAATAAAAGTAGGATTAGAATATGGCACACGTAACTAGATCAAGTAATTTGTTTGCGGTTCAAGATTGGGATAAAATCTATGAAGCATTCAAAGAAATAAAATTTACAAGCTACGATTTTCAAACAATTCGTAAAGCGATTGTTGATTATTTAAAGAATTATTATCCTGAAGATTTCAATGATTTTATTGAAAGCAGTGAATATATTGCGCTGATTGATATCATTGCTTATGTTGCTCAAAGTTTAAGTTTCCGCGCTGATTTAGCTGCCAGGGAAAACTTTTTAGAAACCGCTGAACGTAGAGACAGCATTCTACGTTTAGCCAGGATGCTTAACTACTATCCAAAGCGTAATCAAATTGCTCGCGGACTTTTAAAAATTGACAGTGTTATTACCACAGAACCTGTATATGACAGTAACGGAAATAACCTACAAAACGCTGAAATATTCTGGGGCGACGAAACTAATCCAGACTTCCTAGAACAGTTTACCACTGTTATAAATGCCAGCCTTGTAAAAACACAGAGATTTGGTAATCCGGCACTAAAAACCACGGTGGGCGGAATACAAATCAACGAATACAATCTTAGTTTGATTCCAAATACTGTGCCGGTTTATGGGTTTACTGCTCCAGTTAGCACACAGGAATTTGGATTTGAACTGGTTAATGGAACCTACAGTGGAACAGATTATTTGTATGAAGTACCGCCACAGCCAGGTAGTACCATGAATCTTATATACAGGAACGATGCTCGAGGATTTAACAGCGTTAATACTGGATTTTTCTTTTACTTTAAACAGGGAAGTTTACAAACCGTGGATTTTGAGGTTGATGAATCCTTGCCTAATCGTGTTGTTGAAATTGACGTGGCAAACGTTGAAAACAATGACGTATGGTTGTATGAACTTGACAGCGATGGTAGAGAAAAAACACTGTGGACTAAAGTTCCTGCTGTAACCGGAAACAACGTTATTTTTAACAGCCTCAGCCAAAATGTAAAAACTCTTTACACGGTACAGAGTAGAAGCAATGACAGAATTAGTTTAGTATTTGGTGATGGTGTGTTTAGCACAATACCCAATGGTCGCTTCCGCGCTTATTTTAGAACAGGTAATGGATTTACTTATAAAATTACGCCTGCAGATTTTACTAACATTAGTGTAACAATTCCTTATCTTAGCCATGTAAATCAAGTGGAATCACTGACAATAAACATGAGTCTCAAACAGACTGTTAGCAATGCTATTGCCAAAGAAAATTTATTAGACATTAAAGCAAGAGCACAGCAACAATACTATACGCAAGATCGCATGGTCACCGGCGAAGATTATCAGATCTTTCCATTTACTAATTTTAATAACATTATTAAAAGCAAGGCAGTTAATCGTACGGTCAGTGGTATAAGTAGATACTTAGATGTTCGCGACACCACCGGAAAGTATAGTAGCACTAATATATTTGCCGAGGATGGGATCTTTTATAGAGAATCTTCTCTGCCAAACTTTACATTTACATTTATAACAGAAAGTGATATCAGTAACGTACTGAGCACAAGAATAGAAAGAATAATGGGTGCTAAGGCAATTTACCATTATTTCCTAGACAATTATAGCAGATTTGATGTAAGTACCGGCGCATTTACCTGGAATCAAACCACTGTTGGCACAGGTGTATGTACTGGATACTTTAAAACTCCAAGCAATAATCCTCAACAAGTAGGCAATTATGTAAGTGGTAATTTTAAATATGTTAAAGAAGGTAGTTTAATAAAATTTACACCACCCAGTGGATATGTATTTGACATTAACGGAAATTTAATATCAAATTCTAATGGCAGTCTTAATACCAGAGACTATTTGTGGGCTAGTGTTAGTAACGTGGTTGACGATGGCACTAATCAAGGCAGCGGAAATTTAGATAGTGGTATTGGCCCCATCACCCTCACAGAAAAAGTAGCTAATACAGCTCGAGTTTCTGAAATTATTATTCCATGGAATGATAGCTTTGCCATCGCAACAAGACAAGCAATTATTGACAATATTCGGAACTATAAAACATTTGGCATTAGATATGATATAGATTCACAGGCATGGACCGTGATTGCAAGCCCAAACTTAAATCAAGCTACTACCTTTAATTTACAATATGCTGGTGACACCAGTGCTAGGAACTTAGACAATAGTTGGTTATTTTTGTTTACTAACGACGGCGAAACCTATACTGTAAAATATCGTCAACTTGAATATATCTTTGAAAGTTATCTAGAAACAAGATTTTATTTTGATAAAGATCTAAAAATATTTGATCCTAGACTAGGGAAAACTATTAAAGATAAAGTTGTTATGCTAAAAACCAACAGTCTACCGGACAGTAATCAAAGTCTTCGCCAAAACTATATTATGAATATAGACGATACAGTTATTGAAGCAGATGGATTCGTTCTCACTGAACGTATTAAAGTTACTTTCCCTGACCAAGACAGCGACGGAGTTATTGATGACCCAGATATCTTTGATATTATAGTTAACCCCAGTGTTAACACTGCTGCTAAGGTAGTATTCTACAAAACCTATCTTGACAACGGTGGATATACAAGATATGAGCCAGTCTCTAACGCAGATGTTGAATCAAGCTACACAACACTAGCAGATATTACTGCGGTCAAAGATACCTATAGTAGTGGACAGGTTTTTTATGCCAGTTCAACGGGAAATTTTTATACTCTAAGTATTAATAGTATCAATCAAAAAATACTTACACAAAGTCTAAATTATCTAACAAAGGTTGGCCGTTCAAATCTTTTCTTCCAGTATACGCACAATGCTCCAAACACAAGAAGAATTGATCCAAGCCCAAGTAACATTATTGATTTGTACTTGTTAACAAGGGTCTACGACACAGATTACAGAAACTGGATCACTGATATCACAGGTACTGTCATTAAGCCTGTTAAGCCAAGCACCAACGAATTGCGTGATGCGTTTGGTAGTTTAGAAAAAAGTAAGAGCGTAAGTGATGCTATTGTGTTTAACAGCGTTAGTTACAGGCCACTGTTTGGCGATAAGGCAGATCCTGAATTACAAGCTACATTCAAAGTAGTTAAAAATAATGCTACTTTAGTCAGCGACAATGAAATTAAAACAAGAGTTGTTGAAGCAATCAATGAATATTTTTCTGTGGCCAACTGGGATTTTGGCGATACATTCTATTTTAGTGAACTAGCCGCATATCTACATCAAGTATTGTCGCCAGATATTTTAAGTATTATTATAGTTCCTAAAATTAGTTCTAGCAGCTTTGGTAGTTTATATCAGATAACCAGCAGCAGAGATGAAATTTTTATCAGTGCCACTACAGTAAACGACATTGAAGTAATTGATGTTATTACCAGCGCACAACTTCAAGCAAGCGGTAATGTTGTTAATTCAACCACAGGCATTGGTTTAATAGAAAGTGTAAGTAGTAATAGCACAAGTACAACAGTTACTACAGCAACCAACGCTAGTAATGGATCAACACTAAGACTAACATCAGCAGGAGGTTATAATTACTAATGGCATTACGTAAAAGCGTAGAATTACTTCCTGAACTTTTCCGCACCAGGAAAAACCAAAAATTTTTAAATGCCACGGTTGATCAGCTGATCAGCGAAAAAGCATCACGTAGAATAAATGGCTATATTGGTAGACGCGGTATTGATTCAAAAACCGTTGGTGAATATGTTAGAGAAGTATCAGCCTTTAGAGAAAACTATCAGGTTGAACCCGGCATTGTTTATCAAGACGCCGCAGGTACGGTTCAATCGGTTAGTTCATTAATAGATGCGCTAAACAGCATAAATTATAACCGCGGCAATTCCATAAAACAAGACCCACTGTATAAACAACAATTTTATAACTGGGCCAGCTTCATTGATTTTGACAAATTTATCAACTATGGCGAATACTTTTGGCTACCCAGTGGTCCAGACAGTGTACAGGTATTTGCTGGCGCAGTTGATGCTACACAAAACTTTACAGTATACCGAGAAGGCACTACCTACGATCAAATTGAATTTGATACGGTGGGATTCGACGAGGGTCTATATGATGAGCGTTCTGATGTTATAGAATCCGGACAGCCTGTGTATAGGTTTAACAGTGAAACAGCAACCCCTAACCCTACACTATATCTTGCTCGTGGCGGCGAATATACATTTGAGATTAATCAGCCAGGTGTGCCTTTTTGGATACAAACAGAGCGTGGACTATCGGGGATCAGCCAGTCACAGCAAAATTTAAGCACCAGAGAAATTGCTGGAGTTATTAATAACGGTGAAGATGATGGCACAATCATCTGGCGTGTTCCCAAAATCAATGATCAAAATCAATTTACAGAAATGACCGTTGACTTTGATGTGGACCTAGTTTCTGAATTAACCTATGGAGAAATACATAACCAATCTTTATCTGCGTTCTTAGATTCCTATGAAACCGGCATTGACGGTCTAACTGAAATTGATGGCAAGTATCTCGTGCTTGTTAACGACAGCAGAAATGAAGACGATTGGAATCAGGGTGATTTATTTGATGGCTATCCCTATGATAGTGGCGAAGTAGAAGGCAGTTCTGGTACTTTTGATCCTGTCACCACGCTAAGTTTAGCTGAACGCTACGGTGTATTTAGAATAGATATAGAGACAGTGTCTGGCGTTGAAACTATTAAACTTATTTTTATTCAGAATATAGCCATTGGACACAAAGTAAAGGTAAAGCAGGGCATTGAATATGGAAGCAGAGAATTTTACAAGGACGCAGAAGGATATCTAAGATTAGTTCCTCCGTTAACCGCTTTGCAATCTGAGTTCTTTTATCAAGATGCTAAAGATACTGATAGATTTGGAAAAATTGTACTTGTTGATGTTGATGGCTCTGGTATAATTGACATCAACGAAGAAATTCTCAACAAAATAACCTATACAAGTCCCAATGGCGTTGTGTTTTCCAATGGATTGAAGATTGAATTTGATACCAGTGTAGTCCCAGCAAGCTATAAAAATAAACAGTATTATGTAGAAGGCGTAGGTAAAGGTATCGTCCTAGTAGATGTTGATGATCTAATCACGCCAGAGACTTATACTGAGTCAGAACTTGAAAACTTTGATACCCAACCTTATGATATTGGTGGGTACGAACAAACACTTAACAGTCCTACTAAACAAGACTATATAACAATTAATAGATCGTCAGTAGATTCAAACGGATGGTCTAGAAGTAATAGATGGTTTCACAGGGATATCATAACTGCCACAGCTGAATACAACAACTATATAATTTCTATTGATGACAGTCAGCGTGCTAAAAGACCTATCATTGAATTTGATGCAGGTTTAAGGTTATTTAACTTAGGTATTACTAGTAAGCATCCTGTAAGCATCGTTGATACCGAAGAGACAGATGCATTTAGTAATGTTAATGGTAGTATAGGATATTTTGCCGATGGCATTAATATAACACCCGGCATGACTATCTGCTTTACTAAAGATCCAGATATCAAGAAAAATATTTACAGAATTGATTTTATAGACCAGGACAGTAATACAAACACTAATCCAATTATTAATCTTGTTAAAATTGATGAAGTTTCTGATTTAGACACTCTTGTTAGCAAGCTTGGATCTACTAATCAAGGAAAGATATTCTATTACAAAGAAGACGATAATTCATGGCACAGTGGTCAGGATAAGACATCAATCAATCAGGCTCCTTTATTTGATGTATTTGATCCCGATCATGTTAGTTTTAGTAATACAACAAAGTACCCAAGCACCACGTTTGCGGGCTGTAAACTTTTCAGTTATAAACGGAATAATAACGCAAATGCAGACACAATCTTAGAGTTTGGATTGTCCTATAAAAACATTGGTAATATTGGCGACATTTTATTTACAAACAATTATGTAACAGACAAGTTTAGTTACACCAAAGAGACAGCAGGCAATGTAAGTGTTATTGTTCGCAGCGGACATGTACATAAACACCGCGGATCAACTAGAACATTGTTAAATGGCTGGGAAACTGTGGCATTTGAAAGCAGACAGTACCAACAGGTAAGACATGTTGTAGACAAAGAACTTTATGTCTTTGAAATTGGCGTTGCTCCCGCCCAAGATTCAAATGCTGTTAATCTCCATGTTTATGTTAACGGTGAATATAAAACATCCGCTGATTACGCAAAAATTAATGTCAATGAAAAGCATTATGTTAGTTTTTATGATGCTCTTAAGGCCAAGGATGTTGTTATCATTAAAGTCTACAGTGATGATGTAAATCCGCTTGGTTTCTATGAAGTGCCTTTAAATCTAGAAAACAATAGTAATAATAAAGACTTTGAAGAAGTTACTCTTGGCCAGGTTCGTAACCATTTCATTTCAATGACCAGAGAACATCCTTTGTTCTCTGGAAAAAGTCTAGGATCAAATAATCTAAGAGATCTAGATTATAAAAAGTATCCTGGAAAAATTTTACAACACAGCGCCGGCGCGGCAATTCCTCATTTCTTGTTAACAAGAAAAGAAAATAGTTTCGTTGAAAGTCTGCGTTTTGGAATGGAAGAATACACAAGATTTAAAAATAGATTAATTGATAATATTAATAATCTTGATATTGATCTAAGAAATCCCAGCGACAGTTTAGATACTATATTACAGTACATGGCCGGTGCTAAAACCAGTGATTTTCCATTTTACTACACTGATATGCTACCATGGGGAAGTCAAAAAACCACAATCTCAATAACACTTGATCAGACCACTGATCGTAGATTTGAATTTAACACACAGTTTGACCTAACAAAAATTAGCAGCAGAGGTGTTCTTGTTTATCTTATAGAAAGCAACAAAAAGACACTATTAGTTGAAGGTTTTGATTATACGTTTGATACTGTTGAGCCTGCTATTACTCTTAGTAATAGTATAAATTTAGAAATTAACGATGTTATCGAAATTTCTGAATATACAGATACCAACGGCAGCTTTGTTCCACCAACTCCAACTAAACTAGGATTGTATCCAAAGTTTTATCCGGCTGTTGCATTAGATGATACTTATCAGACTGGCACAACAGAAAGTACAGGACCATTTAAGATATATGGTACCAGTGATAGTCGTTATGAACAACGTGCCCAAGGACAAACAGGATGGTTTTATCCGCTTTATACTACAAGTGCTGCCGCAGCCGCAGCAGACGCTAGTGGCAGATCTCATGCTCATAGATTTGCCGGCAGCGATAGAATCTTCTATATGCCTACAACCGGCCAGTATCATGCTACCAATAACACCGACGAATATCAGGAATATCCAATTTATACCCCAGTAATTTTAGGTCATGACGGCAGTCGTTGGGTCGCATATAAGGATCGTAGGGACGAAGTTATTTTAGAATTTGAAAAAAGAGTCTACAACAATATTAAAACACAATATGATCCTCTAACCTTTGATATTGCCGAAGTATTGCCGGGATATTTTAGAACAGATATTGAAGATCTAGCTTTGACAGATCAAATTATAGCCCCGTATGTTGCAACATGGGTATATAAAAATAGATTAAACTTTAGCAATAACACGGTTACAGATCCTAATAATTCTTTTACCTGGAACTATGGTCAAAGCATAACAGCGGATCGCGGAAGTAGAGTTCCTGGATATTGGAGAGGTATTTACAAATGGTTATATGATACAGAAACTCCCCACTTAACTCCCTGGGAAATGCTGGGCTTGTATCAGAAGCCAACTTGGTGGGATACACGATATGGTAAGGCGCCTTATACTCGTGGTAACTACGTGCTCTGGGAAGATTTATCACTGGGTAAGATCTACAATGAGGCCGGCCGTGACGCAGCTTATACTATAGATCCACTGAGAAAAAGACCAACTCTATTAAATTACGTTCCGGTTAACGAGCAAGGACAACTACTCGCCCCTGATCAGTTTTTAATCAACGGCGCATTTAAAACTAACACAAATTTTCCATGGAAGATCGGGGATTATGCTCCTGTTGAGACTGCATGGCGCCGTAGCAGTGAATGGCCATTTGCTGTTCAAATTATTGCTGCAATAAAGCGTACAGCAAAATATCTAACCTTGAACTGGGATAAAAATTTACTAGCATTTAACAGAGAATTTAATCAAGTATTACAAAAAAATAAAAGTTATAGACCAATGTTGGTTGATTTTAAAATTAACGGTTTGGCAGTGTCCGCTAACTCCGATACTGTGAATAGAATTGAAGGATATAATCAATTCTTTGAAAATTATTACAAGTATAGAAACTATGATATCAGTGATTTACAAACACAAATACAAAATTTAACCACTAAACTAATATACCAGGTTGGTGGATTTACTGATCTCAAAAATTTTAAAATTGCTATCGATTCAACCAGTCCAACTTCCTTGCAAGGTGGGGGAGTGTTTATACCTGATGAAAATATCAATATATTTGTAAACAAAAGCATACCGCTTGAAAGAGTTTTTTACAGCGGAGTTAATATTATTAAACGTGCCGCAGGTTTTGAGGTTAGAGGATTTGATACGACCTATCCATTCTTTAAGATTATTCCTAGCATTAAAAGTGATAACAAACAAACCATTACAGTCGGCGACAGATCAGTTGTATTGTTCAATGACAGTCACAACTATATTGCTAGTGTTCCATATGGAACAATTATAAGTAGCACACAACAACTTGTTGATTTTTTGATTGCTTATCAAAGATACTTGACTAACAGAGGATTAATATTTGAGTCAAAGAATTCAAACGGAGATTTATTAGATTTCAACAATGCCGTTAAAGAATTTTTATTGTGGACACAGCAAGATTGGTCTATAGGCAGTGTTTTTGCTGTAAGTCCAGCTGGCAAAGAATTATCAGTTGATCGTGCTTTTACTACTATTGATGATTTCTCAAAAGCTAGAAATATTCTGAATAACAGTGGACAGCCAATAAAACCAGCTGATATCAATGTAATAAGAATCGATAACAAAACTACAATCGAATCTAACACGGACAAAGGTTTTATATATTCAGCAAGTATTGATCCAATACAATTTGAACATGTACTGGTGTTTGATAATGTTACCGTGTTTAATGACGTTATCTATCAGCCTGAATTAGGAAATAGACAAAGTAGATTTAAATTTATTGGAACAAAAAGCTCTGGTTGGAACGGAACACTGCACGCTCCTGGTTACTTCATTAACGAAAATAAATTTAATATATGGATAGAAAACACAGATTATAAAAAAGGTACTGTAGTAAGCTTTAATAATAAAGTCTACGCAGCAAAAACAAATCATACAGGCAAGACAGTTTTTGATTACAATGATTGGTTGCTGGTAGAAAATATGCAAACCGGGTTAATTCCTAACCTAGCTAACAAAGCTAATAGTTTCACAGAATACTATGACTTAGATAACATTAATTTAGAAAGTGCTACCGATCTTGCTGCTAAAGGTCAGATTGGGTTCAGGAAAAGAAATTATCTAGATAATCTTGGACTGGATGATATTAGTCAGGTTAAATTCTATCAAGGTATGATTCGTAGCAAGGGTACCAAGGATGTTATTGATAAACTTGTTAACGCAGACCTTACAAATCTAGATCAGGAAATTGACGTTTACGAAGAATGGGGATTCAGGGTCGGCGAGTTTGGCAGTATAGACAGTAACCAAGTTATTGAAATGGTCCTCGATGAAGACAGAGTTCGTGAAAATCCCACCGTTTTACAATTGCTGGATAATGGAGATACAGCTAACCAAGATTATTATTCATTTAGGCAAGCAGATCTTTATAAAATTCCTAATAATTTCCAAAAAAATATTATACTTAATAGAACCAGCAACGTTCCTATGCAAGATATTATTGGAGCAGGACATCCTAGGCTCGATGATGTGACATTGACATTATTTGATTTAGATGATATTAAAACACTTAATAATCAAATTACTACTATTGGTCGAGGAACAACAATTTGGACGGCTAAAAATAATTTCGATTGGGATATCTATCGCGTTACAGAAATTAACACTGAAATTATAAGTGTAAAACAATCAAGCGCAGGAACCATTACATGCACCACTAACTTTAATCATGGTCTTGTTAAAAATGATATTGTTATTATTAAAACAAACAACGATCTAGTAAGAGGTTTTCATAAGGTTAATAATGTAAAATTACCAAATACCTTTGAAATTCTATTAGACGCCGACGAAGAAATTGATGATAGTGTTGATCTTAGATTGCCAATTTATAAATTAGTGAGCTCAAGATTTACTAATATGAGCGACATTGCTGGATTTGTGCCTCCATATGGCTGGTCCGTTGGCGAACTTGCATGGGTTGACTATGATGAGAACAGTAAGTGGGCAGCATATAGGAAACAATCACCATGGAAGTATAACAGCGTCAATATTTCAATCGAGACCGGTGGCAATGCCGCCAATGGCACAAGCTTGGCTGTAGCCGATGACGCACTGCTTATGGTTTCGGGTGCGCCCGAAGAGGATACCGGCAGAGTTTACCCGTATGTGTGGAATGTCGATAACAATCGTTATGATGTAGGTATAACACTAGTCGGAGATACGATAAGCAGCGAAGTTGATGCTTATGGAAAAAGTACAATCATTGGTCAGAATTGGCTAGCAGTAGGCGCTCCAAGCAGTGATAGCAGCAAAGGTTATGTATTCGTATACAAAAGAAATATCAGCGGTGTTAACGTTATTAAACAAATAATTAGATTACAGTCTCCGGTGGGCAATGATCAATTTGGTCACAGTCTAGCAATCAGCAAGGATGATAGACATTTGTTTATTGGCACACCTACGGTTAATAAAGTTTATATGTATACACTAGTTGAGGTAAGCAGTGAATATGAAACCAGCGAAACCATAGTTGGCGACGGATCAACAGTTAATTTTAATTTAACATTTACACCAAGCAGTATCTATAGCATATACCTCGAAGATGGTAACGGTAAATCTTATGTAGCCTTCAAAGACTACACGTTGTCTAGCAATACAGTTACTTTTACAACTGCGCCAGCAGCAAGTCTTAGCATTGTTATTAGAAAACAAAGCCATTACGTTCCGGTAACAACAATTACAGGTAGTGATGTAATGTCCGGTGACCAATTTGGATTTAGCATTGACGTAGATAGTAAAGGTGAAACACTAATCGTTGGTAGTCCGTCGGCAGATGTAGCCGATGAAGATAGCACAGTGATTGTTGACGCCGGCGAAGCTTATTTGTTCCATCATATTGTAGAAAGATTCACTGGTAACGGTAGTACCTATGAATTTACTACCAGCAATACTTTACCAGACCATTTCTATATTGAAGTCGATGGCGCGGTTCAAAGTCTAGCAACTGGTGAGTTTGGCGGATTTGACAGCGATAGCAGTGCCAATAGATACACAGTTAGCGGAAATACGATTAGTTTTAGATATATTCCTGCTACTAACAGTGATATCAGGGTATACACAGGTAATTTTGCTGAAATACAAAAAATAGATCAAAACTTTGCTGGGCAATCTCCTACTGACAGCGAACTGTTTGGTTATAGTGTAGGCATTGACGCTTATGGTGCTATAGTTGCTATTGGCAGTCCTGGCGAGGATGAATTAAATCCTAATTCAGGCAGTGCTTTTATATTTGTTGACGAAGGACTTCGTTTTGGCCAAGTAACAACACAGAGCACGGACAGTTCAACATTTAGTGTTAGATTTGACAGCATCTTTATCAATGATTATGAAGTTGTTGTTTCTAAAAATACAACCAATGATCCAACAAAACTGTCTGATGATATTAACTCATCAGAAATTATTCAGGTTTCATCGCAGGTATCTGGAAATAACTTAAAGATTACATCAACCTCCGCAGTTCCAAACAAGCGTTTAAAAGTTCGCCCAGGAACAGGATCCACATTCAAAGATTTTGCAGAAGTTAAACCCTTTAAGTTTACACAAAAATTGAACCATCCGCTGGGCGCAGACAACGAAAACTTTGGTAGAACCATTGCTTTTGACAAACATATTCCAATAAACAATCCGGCAGAACAGAGATTGATCGTTGCTAGCGACCGGGCCAGCGCAGCATTAGATACAGGATTTGATATTGACACCGATACCCTAAGCAGAACTTACAATGAATTTACCACAACATTTGATGCCAACAGCACAAGATTTGTTGATAAGGTAAGACAAAGTGGTGCGGTTTATCTCTACGATTTACTTGACAGCACAGAAACTATTGATACTCCTATGAGCATTACTAATCCTCCAAAGTATGCTTTTGGTCAACAGTTACAGAGTACAAAAATCAATCAACTTGACCAATTTGGTGCCAGCGCAGCTATACACAGAGGAAAATTGTTTGTAGGTAGCCCAGCAGATGATGAATGGGTTTCTAATGCGGGTAGTTTTTACTATTTCACAAACTCTGATAACGAATATACTTGGGAAAAGTATCGTGTAGAAGAAGACAAGGTGGATATTTCTGCTATTAATAGAATTGTTACATACAATAACAGGAACAAGGAAATTATTAGTTTTGTTGACACAGTTGATATCTTTAAAAACAAGCTTCCCGGACTTGCCCAGCAAGAACTTGATTATATTACCCCGTTAGATCCTGCTACCTATAATGTCAGCAGCAACAAAGATTCGGTTACTGACAGCGAAACAAGTGGATGGAACGACGAAAAACTAGGCAGAGTATGGTGGGACCTTTCTACATGTAGAGTTTTAGAATATGAACAAGGTGATGACAATTACCGAGTCCAAAACTGGAATAGATTTTTCCCAGGTTCTAGCATTGACATCTATGAATGGACAGAAAGCACTGTGTTACCAAGTCAGCACGTTGACAGCGGATTACCGGGAACACCCAGATATCCCGACGACAGTAATTATGTTGTAAATCTACAGTATAACAGTGTTACAAATACCACCCAAACACGATATTACTATTGGGTAACTGGATTAACTACATTCCCTAATGATGAACGTCGACAGTTAAGCACTGAAAGCGTGCGCCAACTAATTGAAAATCCAATTGCAACAGGTACAAAATTTGTTAATGTAATTAATAGTCATACCTTTGTATTAAACAATCTAATAGATGATTTGTCCGGCACAGATACGGTGTTGAGCATTAATTACGACGTGGTCAAGAACGAAGGCATTTTACACAGTGAATTTGATTTAATTTCTGAAAATGATCCTACACAGGAATTGCCCAGCAAGATTAAAAATAAAATTATTGACAGTTTAGCAGGTGCTAATAGTATAGGCAATATTGTTCCAGATCCAACCCTCGGCGAGGGTGAACGCTACGGTGTTAGCATCAGGCCAAGACAAACAATGTTCAAAAATCGACAACTAGCAGTAAAAACTTTTGTTGATTATTGTAATGCCATTTTTACAACCGTTCCGATAGCAAGGCAGTTTAATCTAAGTAGACTATTTGCGAGTGAGCCAGCCCCACTGACCACCAGTGGCGAATGGAATCGCAGTGTGCCTGACCTTACAACCCGAGATTATATTAATCTTAGAACTATATCAGCTGGTTATAGAGTTTTAGTTGAAAGTGATAGTTCTGTTGGCGGAGATTGGACTATCTATGAATTAGAAGTAGACAGCAGTGACAATAGAACTTGGAGTTTGTATAGAGTTCAAGCGTACAATACAGGTAGATATTGGAATTATATTAATTGGTATGCCGATGGTTATTCCAATACAACTGTTCCTAGGTTTACAGTTGATACCGAACCTGATTTGTTGTCCCTGACTGCTGTTACAGGAGATGTTGCACGAGTTAGAACTAACGACGACGGTAACTTTAGTTTGTTCGTTTATACCAATATTGGAACTTGGCGAGAAGTTGCAATTGAGAATGGCAGCATTGAAATAAGATCTAGCATCTATGATTTTGCTAATACAACATATTCAAGCTTTATTGGCTTTGATTCTGTTGTATTTGATTTTGAAAGATTTGATAGAGTTCCTCACAACGAAATGAGAATTATAGCAAATGCAATATTTGACGAAATATTCACAGGTAATCTTGCTTTAAACAAAAATAAATTATTCTTTAGATTGATTGAATATAGTTTGCACGAATTAGATTCGGGCGTATCTGATTGGGCGATAAAAACCGGTTTTATTCGTGTATTACATAAACTAAGAAATCTAGATCAATACCCAAATTATCAACTCGATAACAGCACATTTATCGAAGATTATATCAATGAAGTAAAACCATATCATACCTACATAAGAGAATATAGTCTTAGATACAAAGGCAATGACGAATACTTGGGTGATGTAACTGACTTTGATACACATAGTTTCTATGATTCAGTAGAAGGTTATTTTAGAAAACCCAGCGGCGACTTTGCTGGCGACGAAATAATAAGAACACAAGGACTTAACAATCCATGGAGTGAAAACTATACATATTATTTGGATAGCGTAGAAATTTACAACGGTGGATCTGGATTCTTAGAAAATCCAGTAATTACAGTTAGCGAACCAAATATTACTGGCGGACAGCGTGCCGAAGTTACGGCAATTACCAATGGTACAAAAATTATTAGTGTAAGCGTTGTTAAAAAGGGCAGCGGATATACACAAACACCAATAATAACTTACAGCGGTTCCGGTACAGGGCTTGTGTTATTACCAAGGATTGCCAATGACGCGGTAAGAGAATTTGATACCACTATTAAATTCGATAGAATTACTTATAGTAGCTCTATACAGGACTGGCAACCAAACACCAGTTATAGTTATAACACACTGATTGCTTATTATAATACTAATACAGGAATTCAAGACGTTTATCGTGTTGATCTGTCAGGTGGGTTTACAAGTGGCAGTACATTTAGCCTAGAAGATGCTAGTGGTGCTACTGCACTTGTAACCTATAACGATGAAGATTTTGCTAACGCGGCTGACAGAATCGCAGCCTATTATTACCCAACACAGGGAATGATAGGCGACGATCTAAAACTGTTACAAAAGGGAACAGATTATTTTGCTAATAAGGTAAGCGGTATTGGATTTGATAGAGAACCTGGCTACGATCAAGGAAATTTTGACACACTAGGTTTTGATGACTTTGAAATTGACACCAATGGATTAACTGTTCTTGCTGGTGCTAGTGCTTTAGATTCTGTAATAAAAAGTACATTTAGCGATCTTGCGCTAGGGACAAGACCCGAAGATATTAATGTTGCCGGCGGCGAATTTGTAGACGTTTATAACAGTCACTCACCAGAAGAATTTGTGCCGGGCATAGTTTTTGACACGCTTGACATAGAAGTCTACACCGATCCCAGCGACGATTTTGCTGGCGATGGAAATAGTTTTAAAACAGTAAGCAGAGTATACATTGCCGACGGCACAACCAACTCATTTAGTTATGCCAATACCACAAGACGTGAACTTGTTGATTATATTGTTGCTTATCACGGATCCACTAGGAAATATGATTTCACTGTTAATTATCAAACCAGAACAGTGCGTTTCGCATCAACACCTGCCGCAGGAACTTTAATTTATCTATATGGTTATGGCGTCACCGGTGAAAAGATCACACACGAAGAACTTATCATAGGTGATGGCAGTTCGGTGAGTTTTACACTAGGCATAGACTATACCAGATATACTCAAAGTTTAGTTTTGAGGGATGGTGTACCCGTTGATCACACGATCACAAATGCAAATAATAGAGTTAACATTACAACTACTACAACCAATCCAAATGGCAGTGTAATACATGCTTACATAAGCAATAGGGCCACTGATAAGCCAGCATTTACTCGCGGCGAGACCATGGAAATTTCTCTAACCGCTGGAACTTATGAATATGAGCTAGATTATAATTTTAGAACATTTACAAAGAGCTTTGAGAGCAATGTAATTGTTGAATTAAATGGAGTCAGACTTAAACCCAGCAATGCAAAGTATTATACCTTGGATGGAAGTACACTGGCTTATAGAACACCAACTACCGCCGGCGAAGATACCACTAATGTAAGTGTTGGAGATATACAAGTTAGTGTTATTCGCGCAGCAACCAATACCATTGAAAATCTTAACATTGTTCAAGACTATACAGTTTCAATTGAAACAGATATTGATAGCACGCTGTATTATCAAGTAAATCTACTGGATGCTTATTCCGCAGGAGATTCTCTGATAATTGGTGTAAGAAACGCTAATGAATACTTTATCAACAACGATTTAATTACACTAGACAGCGGATTAAGTTTTAGTACTGGTAACACACTTTACATAACTCAATTCTATAATCACGATCCTATTAGAGTTCATACAAAGGTATTCATTGGTGAAGGCAGTGAGACTACTTCAATAATCATTGGGTATGATGAAAACGGCTTTGATAGCGGCAACTTTGACGGAGTCACGTTAAGTGGCACCGCGCTTAACAAGTATACAATGGATAGAATTCCTACAAACGCTAATAATTTATGGGTAACACTAGATGGAGTAAGACTACATAGCGGCGAATACAGTATTGATATCAATGGTAGAATTGACTTGAGCAGTCAAACTATAACTGCCGGCAGCGAAATTATTGTTACTCATTTCAGCGAACTAATAATTGAGCCAACGATTGGTTATAGAATGACTAAAAATATGCTAGGTGATTACGAATATTTCAGGTTATGCGCCGATGGTGCTACCAAACTTGCCAGAGATTTGTTGCCAACTGATACCGTAATATACCTTAAGGATGCAAGTAAGTTGCCAGTGGTTTCGGTAAACTCAGATCAACCCGGGGTAATATATCTTGGCAATGAGAGAATTACATACTGGCAGATAAGCCATGACGAAAATTATATTACTAATATTAGACGTGCAACACACGGAACAAGATTTGCTAATCTGCATCTAGCAGGAACAGAAGTGTATGATACAACAGATGCCCAGAGGTTACCAGCAACAGATACACATACTAAAACATGGTATGATTTGGGTTCTATAACTGCTGCGAATGGCAATGGATTACAAGCGTCTAGTACAACAAATGCTAACTTTATAAAAGCCTGTGAAGCATTTGTGCCTGCTTATGTAAAAGAACTTGAATCACCAAAGTACGTTGAAGATGACTATGTAGATGAGTTTTATGTTGTGGAATTACCACTAGGATAATATTACCATAAAATAAATACAATAAATATGTGAGAGATTGATAATATGGCCATAGTTTTAAGAAGCAGTAAAAGCGTTCCACTTACCCATACCGAAATGGATGGTAACTTTACAGATCTGAATACAAGAACTAACCTTTTAGAAGAAAATTATGTAAAAACTGTTAATAGTCTCACTGTAAACTCCAGTAATTCAATTACACTTAATACTGATGACATCAGCGAATCTGGCGGCGCTACCAACATTTGGTTTACAAACACAAGAGCAAGAACAGCTATTAGTATCACTGATTCTGGCGGCGACGGAAGTTTATCATACAATAGTAGCACTGGTGTTATTACCTATACCGGTCCAAGTGCCAGTGAAGTAAGAGCACATTTTACCGCAGGCAGCGGTATTAATATTACCAGTGGCGAAATTAGTGTGCCAACCGACGGTATTAATGACACACATATTGATTTTGGTACTGGTGCTAATCAAGTTAATACAGCAAATCTGCCAGAAGATCCAAGTGCTACCGTAAGCAGTGGTACAATGTATTATACTGACTCAAGGGTTCTTACAAAAATAAATTCTACCAGCATTGATGCTCTTAGCGATGTTGATACTACTTCGGTTACTCCAAACAACAATGATGTGTTAACTTGGAGTAGCTCAGATAACGAATGGATACCGGCAATTGCGCCTGGTGCTGCTGGTGGTGAAGCAAACACAGTAACTAATGTAGGCGCGGGCGTTGGGTTATATAAAACAAAAGTTGCTAGTGATCTTAAGTTTAAGACTCTTATTTTTAATCCAGCAGCATTCAGTGTTACTGAAAACACAGACGACATCAGCATTAGTATGCAGGGTGCGCCAGACTTTGGTAACATTGAAATTGGTGGCGATACGATTAGTAACCTAGTAACTAACAATGATATTAATCTAGTACCTAATGGTACAGGTGTTGTTGCGGTAAGTGGCGAACTTACTGCTACGACAGTTACAGCGACAAATTTAAGCGGTACACTAACAACTGCTGCACAAACCAACATAACAAGTTTAGGAACCATTGCTAGTAATCTTACACTAGACAACACAGTCGATCTAGTTTTTACTGGAAGTTCTAATACCACTACAATGGTGATAGCAGATCCAAGCACCAATAGAATAATTACGTTACCCAATGCAACAGGTACAGTTATTACAACTGGCAATCTCACAGGAATAGTTAGTACTGGTGCATTAGATTCAGGCAGTATTACCAGTAATTTTGGAAATATAAACATTGGTACCAGCAGTTTAACAGCAGGTAGTCTATATATCGATTCTATCACAATAAATCAAAATGATATTACCACTAATGTTAGTAACGCAGACTTAGTCCTATCTCCAAATGGCACAGGTAACGTTTCTGTATCTGATAGTAAAATCATAAATCTTGCTACGCCAACATCAGCGCAAGACGCAGCAACTAAAGCATATGTTGACTCACAAGTAAGTGCAGGTACTGCATTTGATATCGCCGGTAACACAGGTACTGATACAGTTACAGTTGGCACTGATACACTAACATTTGAGGGTACAGCCAGTGAAATTGAAACAGCGGTTACCAATAATAAAGTTACAATTGGTTTGCCAGACAGCGTTACTATTAATACACTAGAAGTTAGTGGTAACTTGTCCGTTCTTGGAACAACCACAACTGTTAGTACTACTGACTTAGATGTAGCAGATTCTCTAATTAGGCTGGCGGTAGGAAACGAGTCCAGTGACCTATTAGATATTGGTTTTACTGGACACTATTACAATGGTAGTAGAGCAGCCCATGCTGGTTTATTTCGTGACGCTAGTGACAGCGGAATATTTAAATTATTCTCTGATTATGGACCGGAACCAACTGGAACAACAATTGATATTAATGATGCTAATTTTACGTTGGCAACCTTACAGTTGGGTACATTAGATGCTGATACTATCACAACAGATGGCTTAAACCTATACGATAATGTAGTTGAAACTACACGCAGTAATGATAACTTAGAAATTAGAACCAGCGGTACTGGAAAAGTTGTAGTGGCTGCTGATATTATATCTAGTTCTGACAGTACCTATAATCTAGGAGCAAGTGGTAACGAATGGGCAACAGTTTATACTGACAGTGTTATTGCTTCACAATTAACAGGTACTCTACAAACCGCGTCTCAAGCCAATATTACTAGTGTAGGAACACTGTCTTCGTTGACTGTATCCGGTACAGTTGATGCCAATGCAGTTACCACAGATGGCATTATTGTTGTTGATAATAACATTGCCACAACAAGAAGCAATGATGATTTAATACTCGATCCAGCTGGAACAGGTAAAGTAAGAGTTCTTGGCAATGTTGTTGCCACTTTGTTTGAAGGTACTTCTACCAGCGCACAATACGCTGACTTAGCAGAAATGTACATACCCGATGCTGGATATCCAGTGGGAACAGTTTTAAAAGTTGGTGGAGCCTTTGAAGTAACACACTGCGACAGACTGGGTGTTCCAGCTGGCGTAGTCAGTGAAAATCCAGCCTATCTAATGAACAGTGAACAAGAAGGCGGCATCCCAGTTGCGTTGGTTGGACGAGTTAAAGTTCGTATTATGGGTCCAGTTGAAAAGGCGCAAGTTGTTAAAGCAGATAATAATGGCTTAGCCAGCGCAACAGCAGATGGACTTAGAGTTGGTATAGCTCTAGAAACAAACACAAATCCAGGTGAAAAACTTGTTGAATGTATGTTAAAGGTTTAGTATAATATGCAGGAAGAACACATGAAAAGTACAGAAATTAAACAGGGCCAATTAGAGCCAACTACGCCTTTAAAAGAAAAGGGCGGTGTTCTTATGGAAGGACACATACGTATTTTTGACCCAGAGTCTGGCGAAGAATATGTAAACAAAAGAAATGCTATTCATTTTGAAAACATGAGTGAAGCACTTGCTCTTAGTGTAGCAAATAAAACCACAGGCTTTATTCATGAAATGGCATTTGGAAATGGTGGAACCAGTGTTGATCCCACGGGAGTTATAACTTATCTTCCTGCTAACTCTACAGGGCAAAACGCTAGTTTGTACAACCAAACCTACTATAAAGTAGTGGATAACAACTCCAGTTTAAACACTGATGCTGGCCGTAATAAACTTACAGTAAGTCATGTTAGCGGAAATGTTTATACTGACATTGTAGTTAGTTGTTTATTAGACTACGGCGAGCCCAACGATCAACAAGCATTTGATAATACCAGCAACTTCAATGATACGTATACATTTGATGAACTGGGTCTAAAAAGCTGGACTGGAACAGTAAACACAGGAAAATTATTAACACATGTTATATTTCACCCGGTACAAAAAAGTTTAAACAGATTGATACAGATAGATTATACAATTCGTATTCAGACTTTGACTAATTTAACCGGCTTATAATATGATAAGATTATATTTCATGATAAATAAAACAAAGTTCGTGGAGAATTAAAACAATGGCATATACAATCAACAAAACTAATGGTTCTGTATTAGCAACCGTATCAGACGGAACAATTAATACAAGCACCACAGACTTAGTTCTAATTGGAAAAAACTACGCTGGATATGGCGAGTTTCTAAATGAAAACTATGTAAAATTACTAGAGAATTTTGCAAACTCATCTGCTCCTTCGGCGCCAATCGCCGGTCAAATGTGGTGGGATACAACTAACGCACTACTTAAAGTTTATACTGGTAGTGCATTTAAAACTGTTAGCTCAAGCACAGCAAGCGCAAGTGCTCCAAGTAGCAGTGTAACTGGTGATTTGTGGTGGGATACTACAAATGGTCAGTTAAAGGTTTACAACGGTAGTAGCTTTACCACAATTGGTCCAGCATTTACCAGCGGTTCAGGAACTTCAGGTGCCATTGTTGAAGTTGTAACCGATAGTGGTGCTACAGACCATGTTGTTGTAAAACTTTATGTTGCTAACACAGTAGTAGGTACAGTAAGCAAAGACACAGAATTTACTCCACAAGCAGCAATTAGTGGATTTGCCACAATTAAGCCAGGTATCCAAGCAAGTTCAACCGTTACAGGTGCTAAGTTCCAAGGAACAGCAACAGACAGTGATGCGCTCGGCGGCGTTGCTGCGGCAAATTATCTGCGTAGCAATGCTAATGATACCACAACCGGAACATTGACTATTGACAACGACACTGCTCTTATCATTGGTGATGACGGTGACTTAACAATTAATATCAATGGTAGCAGCAATCCGGTATTTACAAACACAAATACCAATGGTAGCATTGTTCTTGCTCCAGATGGTACCGGTACTGTTAGCGTAAGCAGCAAGAAAATCACAGATCTTGCTACACCAACTGCTAGTACTGATGCAGCAACAAAAGCATATGTTGATTCACAGATCAGCGGTAGTGGTTATCTTGAAACAGCAGGTGGCACAATGACAGGTAACCTTCTTGTAAGTGGCACAGTTAACTTTGGTAGCAGTGGTACAAGAATTAGCACAGTTTATGCTACAACATTTAATGGAACTTCTACTGCTGCACAATACGCTGACGTTGCAGAAAACTTTACAACAGACGCACATTATGTGCCCGGTACAGTAGTTGCTCTTGGCGGTGCAGAAGAAATTACTCGTGTAAATGAAGAATTAGCTGATAACGTATTTGGTGTTATCAGTAGTCGCCCAGCATACTTGATGAATGCTGCTCTTGAAGATGGCGCCGCTGTCGCAGTAGCTGGTAGAGTGCCCGTAAGAGTGGTAGGTCAGATAAATAAAGGTGATAGACTTGTTAGTGCCGGTAACGGCCTAGCAAGAGCAGCACAACCAGGTGAAGCAACAGCATTTAATGTGATTGGTCGTGCCATTGAATCTAAGTCGACAGAACAAGAAGGCACAGTTGAAGCTTTCGTTACCATAAATTAATAAGGATTTTTAAATATGGCATACCAAACAGGTGATACAATCCTAGACACTCACTACAATGGATTTGTAACCAGTGTTAACGCACTATGGGGTCAGAGCACTGGAATCAGAGGTTGGGGTCAAACAACCACACTCAGCGCAGTAGCAGATGGCAATACAATTACAGCTACACAGTGGGCTACCCTACTAACAAGAATTAAAAGCATCAGCGATCATACAGCAGATGATGGAAATATTACAGTTGATAGTGTTACTAACCCAACAACTGGTGATATTATTTCAGCTATTACTGCTCTCGCAACAGACATTGGTACACTTGATACCAGCGTAGCTGGTGGCAGTGTTAATGCCAGTGTTGGTGCTAGCACAGATACCACGCTATCAAGCAGTGGTACATTCACAACAACTATCGTACATGAAGCAAGCCTCACCTTTGATGGTGGTGACGAAGCTCGTTACTTCTTCAATGCTGGTGGTTACATTGATGTTAACCCTGGCATTACAGGCGGTACAGCAGATGCCAAATACAATGAATGGGTAGACTTAATTGACACACTCATTGGAAGTGTTAGACTACGTGCTACAACCCTAGAAAAGAACGGTGGTAGTGGTACTCCTACCACTAATGCTAGTACAACTGGTTATTATGATCTAGGAACAGGTTATACAGTTCTTTACAAACAACTTGCTGATACCGCTCCATATACTGCTAACTATTGGCAGTTAGAAGGTAAGGTTAGCGCAGCTCACGCTGATGGTAGAGGCAATAATGGTGAAGTTATTACATTAAAATGTACATGGCAGGACGACGAGGCTGACAACACCAGTTATAACAAGAACATTTATAACGTATTAGACCAAGTTGACGGAACCAAAAGTGATGTATTTGCAGCAACACCGCCAGCAACAACTTATATTACAGCAACCTGGGGCACCCCAGTTTGGGCAAGTGTAACAAATACAGAGTCTTAATATTAAATAGGGTCAAGTATACTAAAAATTTATGGTAAAAAGTTGACAGGGGCGAAAGCCCCTGTTATACTATGTGTATGACCCAGGAAACATTTGAAGAATTTGCCCGCCAACGATTGGATCATAATCGCCAGCGACTCACACTTAAAGAACAGCAGGAACAACGCCTAACTATCACATACAATGGTGGTCAGTTTAGAGTTACAGTAGAACTAATGGCACTACTAGCAACATGGCCACAGGATGACTTGCTATACCTAGTAGACGATTACGATAATCCAGTAAAAATTGTGGATGCCTGTGACATGTTAGTACACTGTAGAGAACGCTGGTACGAAGTAATGAATGACTGGCACAATCAGCATGCTGAATTAAAGCAGGTTAGGCGTGTGGAACAACTATGAGCCAGGGTGCGCTATTACTTGCCACACCACATGAAACAATAGACTACATAGGGTTTGCTAAACTAGCAGCAAAACTAGTAGAAAAACATTTAGACATTGAAACACATATACACGTAGGTGAAGCACGACCAGGCAATACAAGAGCATTTCGTTGGCACAACAACGAGATAGTTACGGTGCCTTGGTATAACAGTGATAGAACACTTGCTTTTGATCTATCTCCCTATGATGAAACACTGTTGATAGATGTAGATTATCTCACCTTTAACAATAATTTAAAACAATACTTTTCCGGAAATCACGAATTCCTCTGTTATAATAATGTGTGGGATGTAACACAAACCAATAGTTTTAAAAATGATGCGACAATGACCAGATCTGGATTGCCCATGCTCTGGGCTACAGTGGTTTATTTTCGTAAATGTGAATTGGCGCATCGTATATTTGAAACCATGAAAAACATACAGTCAAACTGGCGTTACTATGCTAAACTATATGGTTTTAAGGCGGGAAAATATCGCAATGATTTTAGTTTAACTGTCGCGCATCAACTTATGAATGGCTATGCCGGCGGTACGTACTTTAATCATCCACTAGCAAGTTTGAGCACTGAGGATAGCATATATAAAGTAGAGGGCGACAAGTTACTGATACGTTATAGACATGGTGACAAATATAACGCAGTAAAACTCAAATCTGTAAACCTACACTGTATGAACAAAGCCTGTTTACAAGATCCAGAAATATATGGAGCATTATATGACTACGCTAACATTTAAAGCCAACGATATTTTTGAAGATATCCCGGATGATCCCGATAATGTTATAATGAATTTACCTCCGGAGTTGTTAGAAATAACAGGCTGGAAAGAAGGTGATGACCTAATAGTAGAAATGCTCGAAGGAAGTTTATGTATCAAGAAAAAGTAGAACCACAGGGTTGGCTTACTTTCGCGCAGAACTCAGACACTGTTAACTATGTTAATCAAGCATACTTGCTTGCCCTTAGCATAAAGTTAACCTGCTCTATAAATAAGTTTGCTGTAGTAGTTGATGATGCTTCAGCGGAAACTTTGACAGACAAGCAGCGTGGTGTATTTGATTATATTAAGGTGGTGCCAAAGTCTAGCAATCCCTATGCTCTAGAATGTCAAGCACTAGATCTTACACCATTCAAAGAAACTTTCAAGGTTGAAAGCGACGTGCTGATCCCTCGCAATCTTGATCACTGGTGGCACGGATGTAGAAATCAAGATGTTGTGTTAACTGGCATAGTAAGAGATTATCAGGGCAGACCCAGTAACACCAGAGCATATAGGAAGTTTTTTGATGTTAATCGCTTGGATGATATTTATAATGGTTTTATGTATTTTCGTTTATCCAGGCCTAGTGCGGAGTTTTTTAAACTGTCAAAGAGGATTGTTAAAAACTATAATAACCTTGGAACTAGTGTTCTTGCTGGTAATGTTTACAGTGTACCTGATACTGATGTTATCTTTAGTATTGCCAGCACCATCAGCAAGTTCGGTAACAGTAATATTGGATTTACCACCAAAATAGGTTATCCAACCTTTACGCACATGAAGGGGGCGGTTAATGGCTGGCATCCTAACATGGATTGGAGAGATGCTGTGCCTTGGACACTTACCAAGGACATGGATCTAATATTAGGTGGATTCGCCCAACATTATCCATTTCACTATTACCAAAAAGATTTTTGTACAGAGGATTTAATTGAAAGATATGAGCGAAGACTGGGACTATAACAACGAATTTGGTGAACTTGCTCAAGCATTGGCAGCATTTAAAAAAACAAAAATTGCTGTAGAGCGCAGATTGCCGTATAATAAAGATACAGGTAAATTTGATACCAGTAGAGCAGACACTGTTACTGTGGATACCACATGGACTGAGCCTTACGTAATTATTGATAAAAACTTTAATGCCAGCAGTGTCGATCATAGAATTATTGATGGAAAACTCGTTAAGATTGAAACAGCACAAAACATATACTGGAAAAAGACACCAGCACGAACACTGGAAAATAATCCTTTTTTTTGCATAAAGGAAATCAACGATGTTGAATGAAGTTCAAGATAGACTTGGTGTAATTGCAGATGAAAAATATGAAGTAATTAGACCATTCAGTTGTAACATTGTTAGAACCGCAATGGACGATGAATTGATAACTGAAATGCAGAAAGTATTCCAGAAATACAGCAATTCTATAGACATAAGCGATGACGAGGACAATAGTTATGCGCTTGCCGGTAACATGCGTCGAGAATTTAAGATAACTGAAACTACGCTGGGAGACAAAACATCATTGTTAACAAACTGTTTAGCAGATATTGCAAGTCAACTTTATGCTAGTAGTGTACTAGTTGAGTGGCGTTTTAAGAAAGGCATCTTAACTCCCAAGCATATAGAACTCGTAGACAGACAATTGCAAAACATGAATATCACTGTTAATATTCAGCATGTTTGGGGAAATATAAGTGTAGCGGGCGACTTTAATCCTCCCCACACACATTCTGGCACTGTTAGCGGGGTTGGATACTTTAAATTGCCAGACGATATTGAACGTGAATGGTTATTAGAGGATCATGATCCCAGTGCTGGGCTTATAAATTTTTGGGATGGCAGAAGCGCAAGCATGAGTTTAGCACAATTTAAGGTTAAACCCCGGGTTGGTGACTTGTATTGTTTTCCAGCCTGGCTTAATCACAGTGTTGGTCCTTTCCGTAGCAAGGGAGAACGCTGGAGTTTTAGTTATAACTGTGAAGTTGTTAATTTAAACAACGATTTACATTTATCCGATTTTGACAAAGCAGAACTTAAGGCAGAGCGCCGCAAACTACTCAAGGAAATGGAAAATGCTGGTTGATGTTGCGGATTTAGACACAATTTATTTAAGTTACGATGAGCCACAAAAGGAAGAGTTTTGGGTTCAGATACAAAATATTGTACCCTGGGCAAAACGAGTAGATGGCGTTGCTGGCAGCGATGCAGCGCATAAGGCAGCAGCCGCAGCCAGTGATACAGAACGCTTTGTTCTTATAGACGGTGACAATATACCTGACGAATCCTTCTTTGATATTCAATTAGATATCAAACCTGAGTATACTGATTGTGTGTTTCGTTGGAAAGCACGTAATGCTGTAAATGGACTCATGTATGGCAATGGTGGTTTAAGTTGCTGGACACGTGAATTCATTAACGACATGAAAACGCATGAAGCAACTGATGGCACTGACGAAACTGTGGTCGAGTTTTGTTTTGATCAAAAATACCTAGCAATGAATAATGTGTACAGCACAACTTACCCCAATGGTGATGCTAAACATGCATGGCGGGCAGGCTTTAGAGAAGGCGTCAAGATGTGTCTTAACAAAGGACGCAAACCTACACTAGAGGAATTCAAGCAGCAAGTACATGCTAAGAACTTTGACAAACTTTGTATCTGGCAGAGTGTTGGTGCTGATGCAGAATACGGATTCGAAGCAATGTATGGTGCTAGGCAAGGCACTTATATGCTTATGCTTACAGACTGGGACTGGCATGAAGTAAGAGACTTTGCCGCACTAGACAGTTTGTGGGAACGTGAACAAGAATGGTTGGATAGTAATTTTACTGAGTATGGTGCAAAACTCAGACGCATACTAGAACTTCCTATTGTAGATTATAATCCACAACAAAGTAAATTTTTTAAGCATTACTATAGTCAAACCTATCATGCTTATACCCCAATGACTACTGAAATAGAAGTTATTAGAAAGGTAGAGGGTTGGTAAAAGATTTATTGATTATCACTAGCGCCAGATCAGGATCGCATTTTTATGGCAAAATATGTGAAGGACAAAATACTACGTTAAAATATACTGGAGAACTATTAGAGATATCAGATTTTAATGGTATAGCAAGTATTGTCCAACCAAGATTAAAGTATAGGTTACTTACGTCACAAAAACATATATTAGAAAATAAATCTATTCATATACTACGCAGACGTAATAAAGTAGAACAATTTAGAAGTTGGATACTTTTTGATTTAACAGGAAAACATAACGGAGCAGTCTATGATCAGACAATGCCGTCGATTACAATTAGTCAAGGACAACTTGATCAATTTATAGCAGAACAAATATTAGATTACTCATTTGTCTCGGACAAAATAGTTTACTATGAAGATCTTTTGGAAACTTACGAAGTTACTAGTCTTAAGAAAAATATTTACAATATAGATATGAGAACATTTGTAACAAATTGGGACGATGTAGAGTACGAATTAGGATTATTTAATTATAATGAGTGATTATCTGGCAGATGCAGAACTAGCAAAAGCACGACTAGCAGGTGTTAGCGGTAGTTTCTGCTTGGCTAAATGGAAGCAGGTAAGCCTACACCTAACCACTGGTCATACAAACAGTTGCTATCATCCTCCACTACACCGCATACCCACTGAGCCCTTAGTAGATAATCCCAGTGCCCTACACAATACAGCACATAAAAAACAACGTCGTGCTGAAATGATGGAAGGTGTAAAGTGTACTGAATGTAACTATTGCTGGAATATAGAACAAAACGGTAGTTTAAGTGACCGTCACTATCGCAGTGGCGAGCCTTGGGCTATGGAAGCATTTGAAGACATAGTAGCCAATCCACAAGCAGATGTCAACCCTAGTTATGTTGAAGTAAACTTTAATCATGCATGTAATTTGAAGTGCAGTTATTGTAGTCCACAGTTTAGCAGTACTTGGGAACAAGAAGCAAAAGAACACGGCGCTTATCCCACACGCACCCCACATAATGATCCTGCACACTTTACAGGTGAGCGTAAGCCTATACCTAATAGGGAAAGCAATCCATACAGAGAAGCCTTCTGGCGTTGGTGGCCAGACCTATACAAGGACCTTAAGCATTTTCGTATGACAGGTGGCGAGCCTACAATAGATCCCAACACCTATAGAGTGTTTGATTATGTACTGGAAAATCCAAAGTCAGACTTACACCTGAATGTTACCAGCAACTTCAGTGTAGATGATCGTGTA
>Ga0208161_1000154_pt1 | contig 37752 bp, 57 predicted proteins | sample CB_VirMetaG_3_FD_184538 | JGI IMG/M metagenome (GOLD analysis project Ga0208161, IMG submission 184538) | Freshwater to marine saline gradient viral communities from Chesapeake Bay - CB_1508_1S Viral MetaG (SPAdes) (version 4) | ecosystem: Environmental > Aquatic > Marine > Coastal | place: USA... | reverse complement strand
CTTCGCAGTCGTCGGGGTCTTGCCACGAGCAATCGAGCCAAGTTCCCGGTACATACTGGCGGGCATTGATTGCGGAATCTCGAAGATGTCGCCCTGCCCAGTGTTGGCGACGACTCGGGCCATAGCACGCGACCATGCCTGAGACTTCGGGCCAAACCTCGTGCCGGTCGTAACCGCCCTCAGGGTACGAGGGTCAGACATCACCTTCGCGATGCCGGATGCGGTCAAGAAGAAGCCCGCCGAATTGCGGATAGCCTTTTGCCACATCTTTTCCGAGCCGGCCACTACGGCGGTCGGAACAGAGAGGATGGCACCGGACTGCAAAACCTGCACAGCCATAGACCCGAAGGACTTGTTCTTCTTCTGGGCAAACGAAAGTGCCTTGCCGAACTCCTTCAGCCCCTCCCAACCAGCCTCACCGTACAGTTCCTTGCCGGCATCATCCCCAAAGGTGGACAACTGCCTAAGGAACGCATCGCCACTCAAGGCTGCCGTGTTCTTCTGGGTTGGCGCAAAGAGCAGTTCCTGAGTCTTCCAGGACTGAAGCGTCTTCCATGCTGGAGAATCCTCACCAAGAAACGAGCGCAGTTCACGGATTCCAGCTGAGTCGCGGTTGCCAACGACACGCTTGACCGCCGCCACTCCATCGCCGGCTTGGTCGATCTGGTCGATGATCTGGCGGAAGAACGTATGGCCGATGCCGTTGTAGTATTCCTTGGTCGCTTCCCCAGCCTCCCGCCATATACCCAAAGCACCCGGAGCATCTGCGGCAAGTTTTCCTTGGCGGCGCAGTTCGGTGTCAAACTCGTCCAAAGCAGACTCCATGCGCTTGGTCAGCGATGCGCGCAATTTGGTCGCTTGTCCAAGGTACTCGGGCTTGGGGTTGGTTGGGGAGGATGCCCCACTGATTACCTTGTCCAGCCTGGAACGAAGCCGTCGAACGTCGTCAAACGACGCCTTCTTCTTTGCCGATAGTATCCGGGCATCATTCAGAAGTCTTGACACTCCCTCCGGATCAAGCGCTCTGCCGAACTCGGCCTCGTATCGCGCCAGCCCCTTGAGCGCCCCCTCGACTCCCTCAAGATTGACGAGCCCTTTTTGGTTGCCAGTCAAGCGTACCTTCATCGCAGAACGGACTGGGGAGAACGTAGGACGAGTCAGGCCGAACCCCGCCGGGGCAGAACTCATTACTTCGCCCATGATGTCGTCGGTTGCCATGACCCCAGCAACGATCTCGTGGTAGGCTGACTGGTTGGCTCTAGCGGCGGCTTGGGCCGACTTGATGCCTGTAGACAGCAGCTCCGACATCGCCTCGTCCGACACACGGCCACCCAAGCGGTTCATCAGGATCTCTGCTGATTCGTTGAACAGCGTCTCCTGCATGGAGCGGCGTACTTGGATCGAACTGGTGCCAAACACGGCGTTCTCTGCGAGGTTCTGGAGGAAGTCGAAGGTCTTGCCTATGGTCACATCAGCCGGCAAAACAGGCGCTTCCCGAAGGGCCTTGATCTCCTCGGCAGTCCATCCGTCCTTGGCTAGGATCGGCGCAATGTCATCGACCATACTGCCAAGGAACTTGATGTGTTCCACTGCCCCAGGCAAGAGCCGCCCGGCGAGCTTGTTGGCGGCCTTGCCGAGAATCTTCGGAGCCCCCCACCCGATAGTCTCAGCAACACCCTGCACCCCAGCCTCCTCGGCAACCGCAGCAGGGTCAAGTTCCTTCCCCTGTAAGGCGTCACGGATGGTACGGCTCACCCCGCCAACAAGGGCGGCGGCGCCAACACCAAGCGCCGGATTGCCAGTGGCTCCAGTTACAGCCGTAGCCGCCGCTCCAGCGGCTATGTCGGGGCTGTACTGCACGCCAAGGTCTGCTGCCGTAGCCGCCCCCTCACCGAAAGGGACCGGCCCGCCAGCACCAGCCATCGAGAACGGCAAGAAGGCAATGGAACCCATCGCGTTGGAGATGCCTTGATTGAAAGCACTTGCTTGAGACTGGCGCTGGTCTTCCTGCGCCTTCACGTCAAACTGCGCCGCCAACTCCGGGTTGATGGCGCGCACCTTCTCAAGGGCCGTAGCAATGGCGGCGTCCAATTCGGCGTCGCTCTCAGGGATCTGCATATCCTCGGCCATCTACTTGGCCCCCTTCTGTTGCGCTTGAGCGGCTTCGAGCGTGGCGTTCAACTGCCGCAGTAGTTCAACCTTCTGGTCGCGGCTTGGCTGACTTGGCTCTGTAGGTGCAGGCTCAACCCCAGCAATCTGTCGCCCAGCATCGTTATAGGCGGCGATGATCTGCTCGGAAGTCGCAACGCTCAACCCATCTCCGAGCATCTGCTCAAGGTTGGCAACAGCCCGGTCTTGGATCTTCAGAAGCATCTGAGACTTGGCGTAGTAGGTAGTCGGGTCGTCCTCCACGTTGGGGAACGAATCAAGCAGCCACACCAACTCCTTCTCGCCACCAGCCACGCCCGTGATGAACTTGCGAAACTTCACGAACCCCTGGTTGGCCGCCAATTTGAAGCCGGCAAACTTGGCGGCAGTGTCATCCTCTGAAACTGTGCCAGTCACCCTAGACCGCAGACGGCCGACAGCAGCCTTGGCCTTTCCTACATAGCCAAGAAGGCTGGGATCGAAGGCGTTCAGCGACTGCTCAATGTCTTCCTGCACCTCTGCTCAATGTCTTCCTGCACCTCGCGCGCTTGGATCAACTTCGACTGGAGGTTGGTCACGGTGGCTGTCGTAGCCTCCGAGCCTCCGATGTTCACCACGGTCTGGGGTCCACTCTCCTTGGCCTGATTGGCCTTGATGATGGACTTGGCGAAGGCGTCAAGCACCCCAGTGGGGTCGTTCTTCACCTTGAGCAGCCTTTCCGCAATCTCAGCCTGCTCGGGCGACATCACGTCCCTGAGGCTGCGGATCTGCTTCTTGGCGGCCCGGACCTTGGCCGCCTGCTCGGCCTTCCCCTTCTGGGTTCCAGCCTCGTTCTCAGCGATCTTCTGAGTGACCGCAAAGATGTTGTCCAGAGCCTTCTGCTGAAGTGGCGACCCAGGCGTGACAGCCTTGGCCAAAGCGACCTGCTGTCCAAGGTAGGAGTCGGGCTCAAATCCCATCTGCTCAAAGGCTGCGATGGCCGAGTTGTTGTCGCCCGCTGCGATGTCGCGCTTGGCTTGTTCGATCAGGCGCGTCTTGTCTACGTCAACATCGGCCTTGTACCGTGCGAGATCCTTGTCCAGCCCAAATTTGAAGGAGGCAACATCCTTTTCCTTGTCCGCTTGAATCTCAGCAGACGCTGCTGAAGCCCTGATGCTTTGGTCGGCGGCAAACGCTGACCGCTTCTGGCTCTCAAGCGTTTCGAGGCGGTTGGTCTGCCGCTTCGGAGCCTCCGCAAGGTCGCCCTGCACGACACCTTGCAGCGTGGCGTACCCCTGCCCCTTGGTCTGCTTGCGGGCAGTCTCGGGGTCCACACCGGAGGCGACAAGGGCGCGGCGGGCCTGGGCGCGGGCAAGGCGGTTCTGGCCGCCCTGCTGCATCAGAATCCGCTGTTCCTCCGCTGCACGGGATTGGGCTTCCTCGGGGCCAAGAACATCGCTGAGGATGCGCTGAGTGGCGGGGATGTTCTCGATCTGTTGGCGGGCCGACATGGCGTCGTCGCGCCCGAACAGGTCGCCGATGAGCCTCGTGACATCTGCCGCCGCTTGGATGCCCGCAATCTGCTGGCGGGATTTCTCGCGGCTGGCGATGTTGTCCAGCACGCCGGGGATCAGAAAGGCGGGCGCATTCTTGACGACCCCCTCAAGTCCCACGGACGACACGGCAAGGCCCAGTTTCTCAAGGAAGCCGGGCTCGTTCTTGGAGGCGGCCATTAGCTTCCCAAGCCCCAACTAGAACTGGAGGATTGCTGACCAGCCGGCGTAATCAGTTGCAGGATGCGCTGGAACTGCTGGTCCTGAATCGCCTGATTGGACTCCTGCAAGAAGTCTACCGTGGCGCGGCTCTCAAGGCCGCTGCCCGTCAGGCCACGGTTGGCGAACTGGCGGTCCATAAGCTGCAACCCGGCCTGCTGCTGGCGCTCCTCGCCCGCGATGGGTTGGCCACCAAGCACCCTCTCGAAGATGCCGCCCGGCGCGAAGATACGCCCAGCCTGCTCCTTCTGGCCGGGGAAATACTCCACCTTGCCCTTGGACTTGCTTTGGTTGTAGGCGCGGGCCTCTACCGGAACGCCAAAGCGGCCACGCTCGTCGTCGCCATTCTCGAAAGCCTCGAATCTACTGTGTCTGTTCATCGTACTCACCCAATTCCAAGCCGCTGTAGAATGTCAACGACCTTGTTGATGTCCCCACCGCCGCCATATGGGTTGTATGCCCGAGTCGGTAGAACCTGCTGCGGCATCGGCTGTCCCTGCTGGTTCTTGTCCGAGGTGAACAAATCCTTCTCGACGCCACGGGCAACAAAGTCTGCGAAGTCCGTGGAGTTCTTGTACTCGCCATAGAGTTGCCCAACACGGTTCTGGGAGAAGAACTTGTTCTGCGCGATGTCCTGTACTGAGGAGGCTGCACCCTTGGCCGCTGAAGCAATCTCTCTCGGAATAGAGGAGAAAGACGACCCGCCAGCTACACCAGTTTGCCCAACGGCACCAGACATAACCTCCTTAGAGGCAAGGCCGCCAGCAGACTGTACGGCGGCGGCGCCTGTCTTAGCGGCCTGGGAGACCATCTTAGCTCCAGTCGCGCCGACGCTACTACCAGCACTAAACAAACTCCCCAAATTGTTGGGTATCCGAATCCTAGCCTGTAGCCACCCACCACGATTCATAGGTCGATCTCCATGATGTACCCCTCAAGGCGCGCTCCCATGCGGGTGTAGTAGTCCTTGAGGCAGTAGCCGCTGTCCTCGCCCCTCGCGTGAAACATTCCAATCTCTGCGCTGCTGGTCTGCGCCAGTGCGTAGATGGTACGGAACATGGCGGCCATGACACCGGAGCCGCGCCATTCAGGCAGGACAAAGGCTCGGTCGCCAATGCCAATGCTCTTGTCCTTCAGCAAGTCGTAGTAGAGGAAGAACTCGATGATCCCCACCGGAGTCCCATCGACCCACGCGACGACCAAGGTGCGCTCGGGGTCAACGGCAACCGAGTAGAAGTGCTTCGCCCACTCCTCCTTGTCGAGTTCCGTACCCGTGTTCTCAAGCCGCCATGCCTTGTGAAGCTCGTACCAAGCCTCGATCTGGTCCGGCGTCTTCCCCACCCATACGTCTACCTGTGGCACAAACTCCTCCTTGAGAGCTAGATGGCTCATGGCAACCTCGGCGCGATGTAGTCGGCGATGTCTTGGCGGCAGGCGTCCGTGTTGCAGTGAAGCGCCCACACGTCGTCCCATGCCTGCCACTCGGACAGCGTCATGGCCGCTCGCACGTCGATGTAGGGGATGGAGCCGGCGCGGATCAATTCAGCCACAGCCTCGGTGTAGTCCTCATGGTCGAGGGTAATCCCGCGCGTCGTGGGGGCGTGCAGCGGGGTGGCCAGGATGCAGGTCGCGCCTGTCGCCTCCACCAGACCACATAGCGTCTCCAGCCGCAAATAGGAGCCGAGTGCAGAGTTGTCGCTGAGGTTGTACGGGTCGTTCACCGTGAGGTCGATGAACACCGCGTCACCAGTCCCGATGCTGTAGGTGGACAGGTCGGTGGATAGCGCGGAGGTTGCAGACGTGTCCCGGCCGGGCGTGCAACGCTGGATGTGCGTCCAATCCGTGCGCTGCGCCGCGACCTTAGTGGGCCACGTCGGGTTGCTTGGGTAGCCGCTAAAGCAGCGGGAGTCCCCGAAGGTCATCCACGTCCCAGCCATGGCCGGGGTGGCGATCAGGAGTAGAGCGAGTGCGAGTTTCTTCATGTCGTGCGGCCTCTCCAAGTCATAGATACGTTCGTGAATCCGGTTGAGCCTGTGTCGACTACGCCAATGAACATGATGTCCCCAGCGGTTACGGCGAGCGTGGATGCGGAATAGGTCGTCACGCCGGCTGAGGTGGTGGTAGTGCTAATCTGAGTCGCCTGTGTCACGTTGCGGATGCGTACAGTGATCGTCCCGGCAGGGGTGGCTTGAATCCAGAAGCCGAACCACTCGATGACGCCGGTAAACGGGGCGGCCATGTAGAGCACCGTGGAGAAGATGCTGCCGCCAGCGAGCGACCCCATGAACGGGAAGAACTTCTCGGTGGTGTTGATGGTGATGCCGGGCGTATAACTGCCACCGACAACGTACTGCCCGGTGCAGCTCGACAGCACCCCGCTCGCAGGCGTCCCGAGCGTAGGCGTCACCAGCGTCGGGCTCGTGGCCCGTACCAACCCGCCGGTGCCCGTGCTACTCGCGCCCCCCAGCGTGTTCACCATGTCGGCCACGGTGGAGTCGTCCAGTACCGTGCGAGCCGCTGCCGTCAGCGTCGTGGTCGCGGCTGTCCCCGCGCCTGTGAAATACGGCAGGGCATCGGCGGCGCTCGTCAGGCCGGCAAGGGCGGCAAGCTCCGCGTCGTATGCCTGCACGTTGGTGCCGATGACCAACCCCAGCGTCGCACGCTGGTCAGCTGCGCTTGCGTCGTCAAGCAGCGCCAGTCCAGCGGTAGTCAACGTCGTACCCTGCAACGAAAGATCGCCATCAGCCGCGATGGCGAGGTCGAAGCCGCTGCCAGCCTCCGTCTGGAGCGTCACAGTCGTTCCCGACTCGTTCAGGGCGAACTCGGCGCGCTTGGTCCCAGAGCCGTTGAACAGCCCGTACAGCCCGGTGTTGTCCAGCACGAATACGTCCTTGGCGTAGAGAGCGTCCCACCAACCGCCCAAGGCGCTGCCGAGGGTTGGGGAACCGCTGGCACTAGGCAGGATGGTCTTGCTGTAGTCTACATCGAGGACGCCGGCCAGTGTTAGGAACCCCTCCTCACCGGCGGTAGCTGTGCTGTCATACCCGAAGCGAAGGACTTCGCTCAAGGTGTTGGAACCAGCAGCGTCCATCACGTCCCAGCGTAGGTAGCCGTCGCGGATGGATGCCGTGCCGTTCACGGGGACAAACGTTGCGTGGGCGCCTTCATAGTATGTCTGGCCCGTTGATGGTTGGAGCCAGCACAGTTGAGCGCCAAACGGTGACGTGGATTCATCTAGCCGAACAGCAATCGAGCGCTTTTCCCCGGTACTCGACCGGGGCATGAAAAAGACTTGTGATTTCTGGTTCGCAACATCTGTCCACTGACCACCCATGACAGCGACGAATCGATTGGCCGACTCGCTGCCTCCGCCACTGTTCGGGAGCATCAATTCGATCGCGTTCGTGTGACCCGTGACTGCTGCGGTGTTGTTTTCCGAGACTGCAAGGCCGCGAAATGAACAGTAGTACGCCGATGTAGTCGCAACACGAGAACACGCCTGCACGGGCGTACCATAGATAGCCGTACCTGGGGATGAGTCGAGTGACCCAATGAACATGGTGGCCATGTCCGATCCCGTCGCCGCATTGGCTTTCTGAAGGAAGCCCGAACGCCGATGAGAACCCAGGATGATTGCGCTGTCGGTGTCCTCGTCGGGATTAGCTACAAGCCATAGGTTGTCACCAGCCGCGTCACCACCTTGGATCACCGTGCTTCCGCTAGAAGTCAGAGTCGCACGACTGCCATACGGGAATAGCGTGACACCTCCCGTTGCTTGACTTCCAGCCGACGCCCCACTAACCCCACCAGAGATTGTTTCGCTTAAAGTGTGGAATGTGCCGGAAGGATTGGTGACTATGAGCGCCCTAGTTCCGATAAACTCATTGTACAGATCATACACGACCGTTGCGGTGTCGCCTGACACACTTCCGGTAATTGTCTCGCCAGCCGTATATGGAGCGCCAGTAATGCTGTTCAGGTAAATTACGGACAACACATCGGTAGACACAAAGCCGCTGCCAGACCCGGACTGGCTAATTGTCGCAGCGTTACTACTGACAGTAATACTTATACCAACGCCAGCCGTCAGGACGCGCTCGTTCGTAAGCGTCGCATCCCCAGAAGTTGTCACGAAATTCGCATCGATTGGCGCATAATCGCCAGACGCCTGCCGCTTCGTAAGGGCATCATTCTGAAGCACCGCATCCCCAACATTGGCAATGCGGCGGCCCTGCATTGAAACTACAGAGCCTAGTTCTTGGCGGCCAATGCCCTTGCCCTCCAGCAAGCGCACCCGCCGCTCAAGATCCATGATGTCCCTATCCTTCGGCATCTTCCTTCTTGGCTTCCTCTAGATCCTTTTGGAGTTTCTGTATCATGGCCTGCTGATCGCCCATCACGTCATATAGACGCTTGCCTGCCTGCATGATAGAGATGACATCATCACTAGTCACTGATCGTGTCCTCCAAGATGCGCTGGGCCGCCTGTAGCAAAAGCAGGGCCTTCTGAGAATCTCCCTGGTTTAACTTCTCAAGGGCAGCTTCCTGTACTGCCGCTGCGTGCCTAACCGTTACCTGCTGTGACATATGTCCTCCTATGGAAGTCCTAGTTCTTCGTACTCAAAACCCACCCCGTACAGAGCCCTGTCGGCAGTGGCCGATGACGAGACGGATACATTGAACGTCTCGCACTTCATGGTCGGCGGCACCTTCTGCACATGGCGCTGCCTACCAGCGGTGGAGCGCGTGAAGGAGAAGGTGCGAGCGGTGCCGCCGTGGTCGGCGGTCAACGTGACGGTCGTTGACGCGCCGCCCAAATCTGCATCCAAAACAACCGAGCAAATCTGCACAGCGAGATCGTTGTCGCCAAGGGCGTAGTCTTTGGTCTTCACAGCCCAGTCAATGGCGGCAGCATTATCGGCTGTACCCGTGTCCATCTGGTAGACGTAGCCGCTGGCATCGCCGCCAATCAGGATGTTGCCCTTCACCTCCTTGGCGACCCAAGTGAGCGTATCCACCTTGGTCGAAAACTTGGGGTTGCCAGGGTCTTGGAAGTCCATGAACAGCACGCGGTCGTTGGCCGAATCCTTGCCGTAGGTCATCCACACACGGTCACGGTGCGACGCCATGCGGGCACTGCTCATAAAGTCCGGGTTGATGTAGTCCTCGTGTGTACTGTCGAAGAACAGGTCTTCGATTGGGAAGGACACCTCGGTGATCTGGTTACCCTGGAGCAGGTACAGGCCACTCTTGGCGAGGAACAGGTGGACCCCATTGGCAAGCGACGCCACCGCCCACTCGGCCGCCAGGCCAACGTCGCCCTCGACCTTGACAAGCCGAGCGTCCGTCGGGCTGATGCCGACCTGCTCGAAGATGTAGATGCCACTGTCTGTGTAGCAGGCGACCGAATTGTCGGTGAACGGCTCTACAGCAAGTAGGGTGTCGCCGGACTGGCGGCCAATCGGGACCGAGTAGTAGATGGGCCAATGCTCAGGCTGAGCCGCCTTGCTGAACCGCAGGTTATTTCCCTCGATGCCGAAGATCGTTTCCTTGAGGAACCTGACGTGCTTGAGGCCAGTAGGCGGCGGGTCGTGGTCGGTCCAGTCCGCCAACGCGCCAAGGTTGGTCATCACCACCTCAGGATCTTCGCCGGCCGCCAAGCGATTGTTTTTGAGCCGGATGCGGTCGAACTTGTTCTGAAGCGTCGTAGACGGCTGGTATGTCTGGCCACGCCGGAATGTGTTATACAATCCAGGTTGCGGGGCGCGAGGAGCGTCCGTAATGGTGGCACTGGGCGACTGCGTGCCATCAGCGTCTTCCGCCAACTTTGCAGCATCGTCATAGGTCGTGGTCGAGTTGTCTTCGACCGACGCCAGATAGAAGAAATCAGAACTGTCTGGGTACGTCCGGTAGATACGTCGCTCGGTCGTCCCTGTTGGTCCTAGCCCGACAGTAATGCGTATTGCGTCGTGAACAGACTGGTCTACGTCTCCAGATCCATCATCAGCAACAACAACGCTTACCGGGTCGCTGAAGTTGCTCTCCGCTACGCCGTTGTAGAACGTGTAGACATACTGGTACGTCCCATCTGCAAAGCCTGCCGTCGCGAGCGCACCACCAGCGCCAGTGCCCGCAGCTGTAGGATCACTAGCTGGCGCGGACAATCCCCATCCTGCCATGGCAGTTCCATCCCATCGTTTGAGGTTGCTCCCGTCTGTGAGATAGACGTATCCGTTGTAGGAAACTGCTGAAAGGACTCCGCTGCTGCTCCATCCTGTGGCAATGCTTGTCGTATCCTCGTAAATCGTGGTGGCGGCCTTGGAAATGCGTGCCACAGTCCCATCGGACTTCAGAAGCTCGCCAGTACCAAGGACGGCACCGGAAAGCGCAGAGCCATACAGAGCAGTGCGGCCACGAGCCGACTGAATCGAACCAAGCGTATCGTAGCGACACCCGCGAGCGCGTGTCACCTGATCGTCTTGGATCGAAGCCGGCTCAGCCTTCGTATTGAGGCCGCCGCCCAGTCTGTATGATCGGTAAGCCATAATCAGGAAGCAGGGAACCAGTCGAACGAAGTCGCATATGTAAGACCTACGACCTGCCCAGTCTCAAGCATTGGATAGCCGCTATGCAGGTACGTCTTGCCAAAATAGGGGGCAAGCTCAGCAAGAGCCGCCTCCACATTGGTGGCCGTGAAGTAGTTTGCGACATCACGAATCGGGATATGCGTTGCGCCAATTTTGACTAGGGACTGAGTGCCGCCAGTAGACGTAGACCGGGTAAAGGACTGATCCGCAGTCGCACCAGCATCCTCAAAGGCTACGTCCTCCTTGGCAATTAGCCCCTTGGTTACAGTGATTGTGTTAGCCATAGTACCTCGGGTAGTTGCTGGGAAGCTGAGCGGAACCCATACCGCGCGGTCGCGCCAAGGCTCCTCGGTCGTTCATGTAGTGCGTTCGCTCGGGCGTCCGATTGGATACCGTCACGCGAAGCCGGGTGATGTAGTCCTCGGCCATCTGCCCATACAGGTCAGACAACCCCTCATTTCCGCCCTCCGTCTCGTTGAGGAGGTATTCTTTGGCGGCCTGGAAGGCGATGGCGAGGTGAGCCCAAGAGGGCATGGCGGGTGAATCATCGTCGTCGTCCGCCAACTCCTCTGGGTCCACCTTGTACCAGACTTCGAGGTTATCCTCCAAGAAATCGAAGTCGATCATCACCCCAAACTCAGAACTGAAGTCGTAGACTGGCGAGCCATCTGCCGTAACGGCCTTCACGACGATGCCGTAGTCCTCGTCTGTGTGGTCTGGGTTGTTCGTCGTATCGGCGGCGAAGGTGTAGGTGTTGGTGCCGTCAGTGATGTACGCCATCGTCCCGAGTTCGCTCTGGTCTGAGTCCTCGAATCCAATGAACTCGAATGAAACTGTTCCTGAGTCGATGTCTGTGGAGAGAAACCCATCAGGGAAAACACGAAGTTCCGTCGATGAGACTACAAGAATATTGGCTGTGGTGGCATCAAAAGTCCCCGTAGGTGCTTCGTCAAGCCCCGTAGCTGTCCAGGCGGTGATGTAGCCATTGCGTGACGATGCCACTGTGCCGAACGGATGCGATGTCACATTGACCGTGATATACTGGCTAGCAAGCGTAATCAGTACAGTTCCAGCCACAGTCCACGAGTCACCATCCATCACCGCCCCCGCCCCGTTGGTGTCAGGGTTCTTGTACAACCGGATGGCGTTGTTGTTTTCGCGGTCGGTGACGTAGCGGTCCACCTGCCCCGAGCGCGTCTCCCAGTACTGGTCGATGGCGTCCATCTCCAGGGCGCTGTGCGGCCAAATGCGCTCCCCGTCGTAGGCAACACGGATGATCTTGCCGGCGTCGTCAGGCAGCGTGTACTCGGCGGTCCCGCTCACCACGCGCGCCACATGGATCTTCTCGATGGCGCCCGTCATACGGGCAATCTCACGGTAGGCGTCGTTCAGCAGGCGGCCGGCGGTCGCCGCCGTCACGTTGACCAGCGACGAGGAATCCTCGCCAATCAGGTCGTAGAACTTGGCCTTGAGTTCACCTAGCGTCATGGGGTGGCCCCCGTAGGCCAAGCCCGCCCGATGTGGTTGGCCTTCTCGTGTTCACGTTGGCTGAAGGTCGCTAGTTCCCGCACAGCCTTGGTGAATTTACGCATCCAGTGGATGACCTTACCGTGCTTCTCCTTGCCACCAAAGCGGGCGAGGTAGCGGGCGGCGGCGTAGTCCGCCAAGTAGCGGTGCCACCGCTGAGCAATGTCAGGCTCGTCCGAATCATGTCAGGCTCGTCCGAGTCCGCCGCCATGCTCGTCTCACCAGGGTCTTGGTAGTAGTAGACGAGGTAGTCCTCAGAGGCGGCGCTGGGCACCGGCAGCAGCCACAACTCGTTAGTGTTGAACACCATGTAGTTCGTGGCGTGGTCAGAAGGCGACTCCCGCCAGTTGCGGCGGTACTCGTCCAGATCCCGCTGGTCAAACGGATAGACCTTGGTACGGGGGGAGCTACGGAAGACGGCAAGCACAGCAACGCAGTCAGACGGCAGGTCGTAGTTGGGCACCTTCGCCAACGTGGTGATCATGGTCGAGGCTACCAGCGACTTCGACCAGATGGCCGCCTGCCGGTTGGCTTCGTTCAGATACTCGTTGAGCGTGGAGTCCAGCGCGAGCGCCGTCTGCTCCGTTGCGTCAATCCCGAGCCGGTCGTAGGCCCGGTCCCGTAGCTCCGATAGGGTCAATCAGGCGACCGGCAGGCCGATGTTCCCGCTGGTGACGGCGCCGTTGCCGATGGCGAAGCGGTCCTCGAAGTCGATGTTGCCGATGGCGAAGCGGTCCTCGAAGTCGATCACGTCGATGCCCTGTACCACCTTGTCGGTGCTGTAGGAGTTGCCGGTGATGGTGTCCACCGGCTCAAGCGAGAACGTGGTGCCCTTACCTACTGGGAAGGAACATCGTTGCCATCCAGACGACTTGATGCCGCCATCAGGCGTGGTCACAAAGATTTCTCGGCGCGTGGTTGCAATGTCAGACATTCTCTACCCTCTTGAAGACCATCGCGTTGGGCCTGATCCATTCGCAGGCACCACCGTACAGGTCACGTTGAATGGCGGCGGTGCGCTCTTTGTCCAGCGTCCAGCCGCGCTCTCGGAAAGCCTCTACCCACCAGTGGTGCTGGCGGGCGTTGATGTGCAGGCGAGTAGGAGTCTCGTCTGCGGTGAAGAAGATCCAGTCCCGTGCCCCTGCCACCAGAGCGTCGAGCAGAGCATCAGAGCGCTCAGGCTTGATGTGCTCGGCAACCTCGATGCAGGTCACAAGGTCATACGTCCTGTGTGGCCGCCACCCGTCCGTAGCGTCCGCAATCTCGATGACGCACTTGGCACGGTCACTCATCAGGGCCTGAGCCTCGCGCTCCAACTCCACACCCCGCACCGACTTGTCCCTGTCGATCAACTCGTCCACAAGGAAGCCCTGAGCCGAGCCGACATCCAGCACGGTGTCGAACTCGAAGTGGCGGCAGATGGCGTCCGCTACCTGCTTGTAGGAGTCGCGGAACGACTCACGCGCCGCGAACTCCTTGTACCCCATGCGGTGGGCATCCTTTGTCTGCGGTCGCACAATGTCGTGCTCGTTGATCTGGTGGCCGAGGACCACGTTGGTGTTCAGCCACGTCTGGAGGCCAAGGATCTCCTTGGCACGCAGGCAGAAGTGGATGTCCAGCCCATACTTGGAGTCAGGGATGAACGTCACGCGCGCCTGCTTGTCTGGGTACGGCCACCAGAAGGGCTGATCCAGGAAGTCGAATACCCACATGTCTACCCAGGTGCAGCCGCCACCACTGGCGTCCACGGGCGAGGGCTCGACCGGCAACTCATCGAACGTGTAGAACTCGCAGTGCCCGCTGTCGTCCACATGCAGTACCGTGGGGAACACGTTCTCCTTCCCACGCTGCATACCGATGGCGGTCTGGATCGGCTTCTCAAGGTCGTAGAAGTGGTCCAGCATGTCTGGGCAGTCCGAGACGATGTGGTCGTCGTCCACCATCAGCAGGAAGTCCGCGCCCATCTCCCGAGCCTCTTGGATCAGGTAGTTGCGCGCCCGGTACTGCTCACGGCGCGACGCCACGCCGAAGTAGATCTCGAACTTGTCCGCGTAGCGCTTGCCAAGCTGCATCGACCACAAGACCCACGAGATGAGGACTTCGGGCGACACTGAGCCAAAGGCCACAACGCCGATGAAGATGCGTGGCTTGCGGCCGGCGAAACGCTCGCTGTACGGCGTCGTGGCGATCTTAGGCAGCGTCATGGACATTGGGCTTGTCACTCCAATTCTCAGGGTCCACGACATAGCCGTCGGCCACCAATTCCTCCATCTCAGAATCCGTAACGCTGAAAGCCACACCAAAACGGCGGCCATGACACACAGGGCACCCACCTTCCGTGATGGACTTGTGCGTCACCGCCTTTTGGCAATACTGGCAGCGAAAGATCGTATCCTGCCGAAACGCCATACCTACCTCCCAAGGGACACGGGGAGAGGGGCCGAAACCCCCCTCCCCGGCTGTGGGGCTACAGAGCCCGGATGAACACCTTCTTGGCGGCGGCGGCAGTCGTAGTGTAGGACTGGCCGGCGACAAGGAAAGCCGGGTTCGCGTCGTGCAGGTTGGTAGCGGCAGCCTTCGCAACGGTGAAGGCACCGTTCTGCGCGATCAGCTGATCGCCGGCCGCCACGTCCGTAGCCCCGGCGACGAGGCAGTCCGTGTTGTGGCCGTAGACCTGCACCAGCCCGTAGGCACCAGCAGCGATGCTGGTATCCGCGACCACGCCCGCGACGTGCGGGAGCAGAGCCGTGGTGGGCTGGGTGACGCCAACGCCGTCGGCGTCGGTGGTATAGTCAAAAGCAACCACCTGACCGACGGTGATGGCCGCCGTCGAGTAGCTGTTCTTGACCACGATGAAGACCTTCTCGGGGTCGCTTCTGTTGATGCGTTGGAAATGCAACGTTTAATTCTCCTTATCTTTCGCGTACTTACGAAGACTACTTCTACAAGTACTCGTCAGATTGCTACGACGTGATCGACGCGCTGATGCTGTTCAGCACACCCTGCTTGCGACGGTTGGTCGTGATAAGCTGGGCGTAGAGCATCACCAGAGCGGACTTGGCGTCCTGGTCCTGGGCCGTCATGAACGGCCGGTTGATCATGTCGGTCTGGCTGTCGACCACGAACTCCATGAAACGGCTGTTGATGAAGTAGGCGGTGCCCTCGGTGGGCGAGCCACCATCAACGGTGCTCAGTTCGGAGTTGGCGGCGTCGGGGACTCGCTCGTCCCACACCATGTTCGCGCCACTCACGCGCACGGTGTCGAAGCCAAGGTCGATCAGGCGCTGGTCGCCAACTTGGACACGGACAAGGCTATCAAACGCAGCCTCATACGTCTCATAGGTCGTCTGGTCAGCAATCACCAGATCAGGACCGCCACCCGGACCCTTCGAGCAGTCGTTGTACATGGTACGCAGTTCCTTCTTCAGCCCGGCGAAGGTCGTCGCGCTGGAGGCGGTGGACTGCGGTTCCCAGTACGTCTCTGCCGAGGCGTCGATGCCGCCAAGGGTAGAGCCCGTAGCAACGGGGATGATCTGCGGGATCGAGTGGATGTCCTTGCCTCCGTTGCCGGCGGTGAAGGCGCCAAGGAACTGGCGGTTCATCTCGTCAGCAAAGGCGGCCTGGAGGTTTTCCACCTTGGACCGAAGCAGGTTGAAGATCTGGCTCGCACCAGAGTTCTTGCGCTCCTCGATGCGCGAGATAGTCACGTTGCCCACGATCTGCTTCCAGTCGTAGAGGGCGGCAGTCTCAGTGTCCTGGGGGACAATGCTGATGACCTCGTAGCCCGAGTACGACTTCACAGTATCGTTGAGCGAGCGCGTGACCGTTCGCTGAATCCGAGCGCCGCCATTCTCCATCGTCTTGCGGCCGTTCATGTGGAACCAGGCCCACACAACGTTGTCGCGAGAGATGTTGTCGTAGATGGCAGGGCGGACGTTATTCAGCGTCGCGCTGAGAAGCGAGTCGTAAGTAACGGTGTCGCTAGTAGACGCCATGCTCGCTATTCTCCTTCTAGTAGACGCCATGCTCGCTATTCTCCTTCGAGAACAGCCCTATTCATGCGGCGGGGTCGAGTCCGTGTTCCCTCATGGCGGCGGCGATGCCATCCCCGATGTTGCTGTAGCGTCTCGGGGGCGGCGAACTGGCGCCATTGAGCGTAGGACGCGAAATGCCGGACTGCGGGCTGTTCTGGTATCGTTTCAAAGCCTCGCGCGCACCTTCCTCACGAGCCGCCTTGCGGATAGCCTCGATGTCCTGCTCCTGCGTAGCAGACGCCCCACCAGAGACGGACTTCACAACGCTCCAGAAGACCTTGGGGTCTTGCGGAAGGTTGCCGCCCAACTGATCCTTGACCTGAAGCATCACGTCACGGTGCTGGGCAATCTCGTCCTCACTGATGGAGTCGAAGAACTGCTTGTAGGACTGGGCCATCTGAGCCTGCGCCATTTGGGCCTGTTCGGCCTCGTTCTGGCGGTTGGCGTACTCGATGATTCTGTCGGCGCGGTCGGCTAGCCAACGGTCGAAAGCATCGGCGTATTCCTCGAACTCCTCGGGAAGAATCTTCGGGGCACCTTCGAAGGCAGCAGAGAACTTCAGTCCCTCCTCGCTTTGTCCGGTCGCAGTCACCTCTTGGCGCTCCTGCATCCGTCCTTCCAGGCGAGCGAGACGCTCTTGCATCTCGGACTCCAAGGAGCGACGCTCCTCGGACAACTTCTGCATCTTCTTGGTAAACGAAGCCTGCATCTTACGCTCAATTTCCTTGAGTCGCTCGATACCACTTTCGTCAAGCCCCGCCGTATCCTCCTCAGACAGGAAGCTGGCGGAATCGGTCCCGTTGCCGGGGGTTTGCTCAACAGCCGGTTCTCCTTCGGAGTCCTGCACTGCGGTCGTCCCGGTATCCTGCTGGGGGCTGGAACCTGCGGACTGGGGGGTCGTAGAAGCACTGTCCGGGAAATACGGGTTCTTTCCCAGCGTGGCCGAAGCCTTGCCCGTGATTACCTCGGAAGCCTCTTCTACGGAAAACTGGTCTGACATCTCTCCTCCTCAGCCGCTAACCGTCACGGGTTGGCGGCGTCTATGTTCACGGCGCTCACGAGCCTTGTCACTGGGCTCACGAACGCACAGGTTGTACTCCTTCATCAGTCGGTCGCGATGGCGGCGCGAGGTGATTACAGTGCCCTTGTCGGTCGAGCCGGTGGGCACCATGTTCTCGTCAAAGTAGTCGCCATCCCAACCCTGGATCACAGGAGCCGTGATGATGGATCGAGCAGACTTTCCACATGTCAGACATGCCGTCGTGTCGGGCTTTTCCGACATCTGGAAAAAATGCTCGTGGATGTGTCCGTTGATGCACTGGTAGTCGTAAGCCGGCATTACGCAGCCCTCCCCATGCGCTCAGCGACCTGCCTAAAGTCAGGCCCCTGCTGCCCAGGGCCGCCGTTGGGCTGCCCCTGTTGCCCAGCCGGCGTCTGCTGCTCGGCCTGGAGCATCTGCTGGCCCCGTTGGGCTGCCCCTGTTGCCCAGCCGGCGTCTGCTGCTCGGCCTGGAGCATCTGCTGGCCAATCTGGACAAGCTCATCCAGCATCCGGTTGTCGCGGATCTCGAAGGTCTGGAACAGGCGGTCCATGAGGAACCGGCTCGCCATGATGAGCGGGTTCTGGGCCAGTGTCACCATGAGTTGAGAAAGCTGCTGGCGCTCAACCGCCGTGGTGCGCGGAAGCATCGAACCAACCTCGATGCCAACCTCGAACTCGCCTTCAAGCATCTGCGGGTTGATGATGCCCTGGAAATCCCACGGGTCTTGGGAGTCAGGGTCGCCAATGGCAACCCACTCCTCCTCGGAAGCATAGACTTGGCCCGCCTGGAGCATCTTGCGGCCAATGTCACGGATGAAGTCATGTACGATGTTGTTGCGGCGGTCGTTCTCCCGTACCTGCGAACGGCTCTCCATGATCGAGGCCGCCGTAGCCGACTCGCTCTCAGCAACCCCACGCTGCTCAAAGCCTTGGCCGGCCACTTCGTTGAAGTCGTTGTTTAGCACAAAGAAGTGGTCACGGTTGACGGGGTCCATCGGCGCCATCGGCACAGGAGCCAACCCAGACAGGTTGGTCACGGTGGACACCGACATGTCGCCGCCGTTCTTGAAGTGATCCAGTTCCGTCTCGTCCTCGAACGTGCCCTCAAGCTGGATGTACTTGCGGTCAGAGCGGCGGGCGTGGGTCAGAAGGCGCGTGCGAGCCTCGTTGTACTCCTCCTGCAACGGCACCATCGCCGCCACGTCAGGGTAGGGCTCCCAGCGTCCAGGCACCTCGTTGAACTTGAGGAAGACGTAGGGACCATGCTCAATGCCCTGCGGGATCTTCTCGCGACGCAGGAAGAAGTCGTTCACGTCGGAGCCGGTCGGCGGAGACTCCACCAGCACCAGCACCTCGTTCTTCTCGAAGTCCCAGATCTCGTAGCCACGCACCCGAGTCTCGTCCTCGGTCACGGCGTCGCTGTCCTTGGCCTGCATCCCATCCTTGAACAGTTGGGTGGACACCTTCAAGTTGTTGGGATCGTTGTCGTCGGCGGGCTTGGCCCCCAACATCTCGGTCCCCTGTACCTGCTTGGCGTGCTTGAACAGCGGGTCGTTGCGGACCTCGCGCAGCGGGCGTACCCAGGGTCGTCGCGGACCTCGCGCAGCGGGCGTACCCATTCCTCGATGATCCATCGGTGCTGCCGGAAGTCGTTCTTGCCCTCAGGGTCGAACAGGAAGTTCTCAGGCGGCACCCACTCGATGAAGTATTCCCCCTTGCCGGGGATGCGGGCGGGCTCCAAGAGCGGCACGCCGTCGTCATCGTAGATGATGGAGCCGTCATCAAGGCGCATGTAGTCGCCCTGGGACAGCGCCGGCACGATGTCGCCGGTCTTGTCGTCCTGCACCATGAGGAAGTTGCCTTCCTCGTCCAGATCGAACTCACCTCGCCGTTTGTTGTCTTGGAAGACGGGCGTATAGCCCACCTTCACCGCGCCAAGCGCGAAGAACGAGCTAAGGACACTTAGGCGTACCTGAAAATGGCCATTGCCTTCTTTGTAGCGGTAGTTTAGCCAGTTCTCCTTAGCCAACGCTCTGTCGCGCGAGATGTCCACCAGAGCGCCCGTTTCATCTTGGGCGAGGATTGCTTTGCGCTCTCGGACATAGAAATGGGGGCGGCTGAAAATGAGGGACGGTAGCGCCGCACGCACCGAAGCGAAGATCTTGTTCACGACCACATGGTCGCCGGCCATGTCGCCAATCGAGTCGTAGTGCTTGCCGCAGTACATCTCGACGCCCCGCTGCCAAATCTTGAGGCTGTCTTGACGCTTGGCCTTGGCGCGGGCGATGCGGGAGCGCCAGATGGATACCTCGTCGCGCTCTTTCTTACTGATCTGCGGCAATCGTTCCTACCTTGGGTGTTCCCCTCCGGGGAGCGCGGGTGGAGCGGGGAGGGTCACTCTGGCCTGCCTGGGAGGTGGCGGCCGAGGCGTTCTCCCCGGAGGGGAGTCCACGCCGAGAACGCATCCACTCCAGACGCTTCTCGGACATGAACGTGACGAATTCGTTCTCGCGTTCCTTCTGCTTCTGCCGGAAGGACGCGATCAAGTCCTTCTCTCGCTGAGTCCACTCCCTCATGTGAGCCTCACAAGCCTTGCAGGCTAGCGTGGCGCCATTTTCGGCAATCATGTCTGCTTGGCGGGTGGTGAACTGAAGGCGCTCGTACACCTCGCCGCAGTAGTCGCAAGAGAAGGTCACTGCCATGTTAACGGTGTATACACCGAAAACGTCCTACTTGTCAACCCCCAGCACGATTGGGGGGTTTACAATCAGGCGACGAACTGACCTACGCGGGAGGTGCGGGTAGATTCCCGCAGTATCTTCTGACGGATGTACTCGACCGAGCCGACGGGCGCAGTCATGCGGAATTGCTCAGGTTTGGGGCGGGCGCACTCGCTGTACTTGTAGGCATCCCAGGAGTCGTTGTCGCGGTCCACAAGCTCCTCACGCAGGTTGTGGTTCTCCTGCTGGCCGGGGCTCCACTCCTTCCACCGCAGCTTCTTCCACTGCTCGATGTGCATGGTGCAGTTGCGGAACAGTTTGAGGCGGGGTGCCTCCATGTCCTCCCAGTAGAAGTGCTTGAGGCGCTCGATGGCGATGTCGTCGGCGGCCTGCCCCTTAACTGGGGCCGGAGTCAGGTATACGCCCTGTTCACGGAACAGGTCGGCAATGGAGGTGTAGCCACCCGTAGGAAGGGTCTGGTTGCGGTTCCACAGGCTGGGGTCGGCGTAGATGCGGCTGCGGACAGACCCCCAGTAGGGGTTATCCTTCATGACTTTGGCGATGCCCACAACGCCGCCAAGTTGCTCGCCCGTGGCCGCCACCTCGCTCACCACATAGCGGTTGCCGTCAGGGTCGATGGCATAGACGCCGAAGACGGTCTTATTGCGCTTGCCGTAGTCGAAGCCGGCGTCGTAGCGCCACCCGATCTGGTGGTCCTTGGGGATGGGGTCGCAGGTGACCAGGTGGGCGTACTTCTCAAACTCAGGGAACAGCCGCGTGCCGGCGATGACGTCGAAGTTCATCTCCATGTGCTGCTGCCAGTGGTGCCCCTCGGTGCCACCAGGATAGGTGCGGGTGAAGTTTTCGAACCACTCCAGACCGTCCCTCTGGGGGTCTTTGGCGGGGTCGGCTGAGTAGTGCAGCCACGTTGTCTGGACGTTGGAGGCGGAGCGGCTGGTCCACATGCCCCTGTCTACCGGCTCCTTGTCGTCGGCGCCGATACGGACCTCCTCGGAGAAGTCCGAGGGCATACGGACGGTGGAGATGCCTATGTAGCGGTCGGAGCAGGGCAGGGCGGCGGCGAATCCCGCCTTCCAGAACTCCTGGAGGCTCGCTTCGTCGTCAACGCACAGCGTCAGCACGCGGGATTCCACATGCGCCGGCCCCTGCGGCACCGCCTCTACGATGGACCCGTTGGGGTAGACCGCCTGCCCGTGGGTCCAGTTGATCTCTTGGCGCAGGAAGGGGGCTAGGTGGGTTTCGATGAAGGATAGGCGGGCCACGTTCGTGGAGCCTTGGAAGACCATCTTGACGGCATCGTCTTCCTTCTTGGAGCGGAACAGGATGAACTGGTGCGGGTGGAACCGGGCAATCCATGAGATGTATGCTACGGCAAGCCACGAGATCGTCAACTGGCGGCTTTTGACCACGAACTGGACCGGCTCCCCCTCAATCCACTGCTGGAGTTGGAACCGGATGTACTTCTTGTCGGGGAAGGGCTTGACCGGGTTCTTGCGGTCGCGCTCATCGCGGGTGTTGACGTGGTTGAAGATGTAGTAGGCGGCATCCTCCCGGCACTTGGCCTCCTCGCGTTCCCACGTCTTGGCTAGGAGGATGTCGAGTTCAGTTGGCATCTCGTGTGAATAGGCCCTTGATCGACTCCCACAGGGAACCCCTCAACGGCGCATATGCCGCCGCCATGCACTCGGCTTCGATTCGCCCAACAAATTCCTGAGCAAACCTCTCGGCCTTCTGGTCAGCAAGCCACTCCCGAAACGCTCTCTCTGTCTCAGCCTTCATACATCCACCTACTCAAAGAGTTCGTAGCCAGATAGCCCACTAGCCCTCTTTTTCTCTGAGAACTCAGCCATGACCGCATAGAGATAGTCTAGGCCATTCGAGCTAACCGGCTGGAAATCATCGAGATGCAGTATGTTTTGGATGTACTCCAGGGCTAACTGGAAAACTTGGTCGGCGTCCCTCTTGTTGATGCGGAAACGCAGTACGACGGGTCGCCACTTGAAGCACCGATCAGCAGCAGGCATCAAGCCGGTGATCTCAAAATCGTCATTCGCAAGCGGGGTCGTAACCCAGTCTGTGTCTTCCACCCTCCCGAATCTCACCCCGTCGCTCACGCCTCTACCTCCTCGAACTCTACTTCTTTCGGTTTGTCCGGTATGGTGATAACGAAGTTCCATCCATATCGCTCATTGGCACAAAGACCATTGTGTCCATTCACAAACCCCTCACCACTAACCCACTCGGCCCTGCACGATGCACAAACTGTCATCAACCTACCTCCTCAAACTCCACTTCCTCGGCCTCTCCCAGCCCCAGCTTGCTCAACTCGTCCTGCTCCAGATACTTGCGCAGTTCCGCAGTCTTGTCCGCAGCCGACATCCCGCCTAGCAGCTTGGCATGGTGCTCGTGGGTGATCGTGCCCGTCACCCGTACCGTGGACTCCTTCTTGAAGTCAGGGTCATGGGCGGTCTGCAAATGGCGCAGCATGGTGGTGTCAGGCTTGACGGGGGTATCCACCTCCTCCCCCAGCGCCAAAGCCGCCCCCGTCTCCCGCAGCCGCCCTACCAGCCGCTCCTTGGCCTGCTCATCTATCTCCTTGAGCTTGGCCTTGAACTCCGGGTCGCGCCGCCACTCCCGATAGGTAGCCCACGGCACCTCAGCAGCGTTACACCACGGCACCTCAGCAGCGTTACAGGCGGCGTCCACCGAGCGGTGCCGGCGGGCGTACTGCTCCAAGAACTTGTTCTGGCGGGCAATTTTGGAGCCAGGAGGCCGCCCACGCTTGCCTTTGACCTTAACCTTGGGGTTGTCGCGCGCCGCCATCTCAGTTCAAGTCTTGCGCCGCCACCCCTGAGTGCTCACGCTGCATGGTAGCAAGGTAGCTCGCCCGCGTCCGCTCGTAGGCCACAGCCTCCCACTGAAACAGCCACAGCGACGCCCAGACGCGGATAAACTCGAAGTCCACGATGGCGCGCATGGCCGCCTTGTAGGGGTCCTCGTAGCGGGGGACGGGGCGGTAGGCGTCAGACACAGCGCAGCGCCTCAAGGACTTGCTGATCCATACGCCGCTGGAAAGCCCGGGCAAGGGAGGTGGCGTGACCCGGCGCAAGGGCTCGCCGCTGTGCCTCTGTCTCCCGAAACGCTTCCCTTACAGTCTCCGTATAACGCCCAAGAGCCTCCGTTGCGGTGGCTGGCACGTCCACCAAGGCGTGCTGCGGCGCGCGGTTGAGCGAACCCCCACCCGGCAGCAAGGCAAGCGCCGGCAGGGCTGATAGGAATTTCAGGAATCCGCGCCGTTTCATCATCCAATCTCCTCCCGGTGCCACCACACAAAGCACAGCAGCCCAAAGAACAAGCACCCGCCGCTAACCCACACCGCCATCGCCACTTCCTGCCAGGTCATCAGCACCCCCACCCAGAGTCAGCAACAGCCCACGCCACCAGGCCGGCCACAGCCACCAGCCCGCCCACAAGAAAGCCCACAAAGAACCACATCATGCCACCATCCATACCACACCCCACGCACACAAGTCAACACCTTTAACCCCACCCCCATTCGCTCCATTGTAAACCATACTCCGTTGTCCGGTTTACATCTTGGACGTTTCGGGCAAAAAAGCCCGCTCGCGCTTCGCGCTCAGTAAGCCCCATACAGCCCCTCTACGGCCCTCCAGGTGGGTACGGATAGGGTAGCCCCACCCACGCGCTATTAGGCGCACAAAGGCCAGCTAGCGGGCTAGTTTCGGGCGCTGACGCACGGGTGGCCGACCGGAGGGAGGCGACTCTAGCCGATGGTGGGCAAAATTTCTGGGGAGGGGACTCTAGCCGCCCCCGCCGACCCCTGGGCGACCCCCTCCCCCCTGGGTGGCCCGGCTCGCGGCGCGCGGCGCGCGGTCTCGGGCTCGCGTGGCGCGCGCTTGGGCGTGTGCTCGCGGAGCGCGGCCACGGGCGGGCGCGTGGCGCTCGGGGGCGGGTGGCTAGCAGCGGCGGCAGCACGGCGCGGCAGCAACGGCAGCAACCCAGTGGCGCGTGGCGTCCCGTGTGCCGTGCGACCCAGCTTGCCGCGCTTCGCGCGGTCCCGTGCTACCCGTGGCACCCGCGCTCTGTGTCCCGTGCCCCGTGTCCCGTGTCTAGCTATACATGTAGGGCAGCAAGATTGGCGGCGGTGGCGGCGTCTGGCCACGCGAAACCCTAGCGTTTCCGCATACTTGCAACTATTTTGCCTCACTTGTCGCTTTTCGCTTGCATTGTCGTGCTTTGTCGTGCGACCATGTATCCATGAAAACGCACCGAACAGCCTACTGCCCCACCTCAGGGCTCACCATCACTTCAACCGAGTACACCCAACCCGCACGCGACGGCCAACCCGCGCGGCGCATGTTCGCTATTCGTGTTGGCTCCAATTGCGTCAACGTGACTTCGGACAAGCGCGACGCGGGCGTGCTGTGGCGGCAACAGTGCAAGCGGTACGGCGCGATTGACGCGCGCCAGTTTAGCCGGTTCTAGGCACCATCACACGGGCGCAACGCCAAGGAGCAAAGACCATGACTACCCAGAACACCACCACCGAAGCACGCCGAGACAAATGCACATGCACGCACGGGAACCGGGAGGCGTTCGCCTGGGCAGAATCCCGCGAGGGATGGCACGGCGAGGAATGCGATCTCTGGCAGCCCGTACACACCACCGCCATCGACCAGAACGAAACCATCTGAACCGCGACGCAGGAGGGGAGACACCATGCAAATCGATATCGAATACACGGACACTTTCGGCGGCGAGGCTAACTACGGCTGGGTACGGCGCGCCACGGCGGAAGTTCCGGACTACTCCAGCAACCTCGCAATCATGCGCGCGGCCAAAGCGGAGATGGGATTAACCGGCGTTCGCGGCGAAACGACCGAACACGGAGACGACTTGGAATTCCGCCCTTACGACCGCAACACCGTGCTTTTCGTGACATTCCCCGACTAGCCACCCAACCCATACCCCACGCGCTACGGCGCGGCACCCTGCCCCGGTATCCAATCCGGGCGGGGTTGGGGCAGTAGAGGCGGCGTGGGCCGTCTATAGACGCAAGGGAGCGCAATCTATGAGAATGACCGAGGATACTTTCCAAGCGTTCGAGGCGGCGATTGCCGCGACTCCTGACAATCGCGACGCATACCGCAACGCTGGGCTTAGCCCGATGCGCTACCGATGGGACCGGATTAGCGCCACCCCATACGACGCCACCGTCGGACGCGCCTACCGTGAGGGGCTGAACGACGCTCATATCGACACTGCGTTGCGGCTCATCACCGATACCGGCGAGGCTTGGTAGGTAATCGCAGCAGCGTAGGCGGCGGCGGATAGTCGCTGTGATGGGAGCGAAGACGATGAGCGAAGCAACAGTGGAATATGCAGACACGACCGACGCCGAGTGGCGCGAGCGTCCGATTGACGTCCGGCCGTACCTCACCGTGCACGGCTACACGAAGCAATACGGCGCGCCGTCGTCGTGGATGGTGCGCCTGGATGGGTCTAAGGTCTGGCGGCGGGTCTATATCTACCAGATATCCAACGCCGGTAGCGCTTTTGTCCGTGTGGCGGGGCGCAAGCTGTTTGTGCCGGACCACGCGTTCCCCACGTCCTAGCAATGCAGAGCGACGGGGGCGGCGGCCCCCGGTAATGCAGCAACGCCCCGTCGCAAGCCGGGGGAGCTAGCCAATGGAGGAATGAGCATGACATATCGCCAACTAACCGACCGACTGGCGGCAAACGCCGTTACAAGCGCGGTAGATAGCGCGCGCCACGCCGTAGCCGTTGGCTACGCCACGGACACCGAAAAAACCGCCTATATCCGCTTCATATGCGACAGTATCGAGTATGTTCGCGGATGCGCGTACCGGGAGCTTACTGACGGTCTGGCGTCCCGTAATCTCGACGTGTTGCGCGACTACGCCAAGGGCGGCTACATGACCATTTCGGAGTGGAAGCGGCACCAATCGCTCAACCGGGCAATTGCCTAGCCAACGGCGCGCCTAGCGCGCCACCATCGCACCCCCGCGCGCCTTGACGTTGGCGCGATGGCTCCCGCATGGGGCGGGTCTAAGCGCGGGGAACAGGGAGACAACATGAGCATTGAGCGAACGAAAACCACCGATTGGCGGCCGTTGAACAGTGACGGCGAGCGCATCCGCGCTACCTACGGATTCCACTACCTGAGAGGCGACAGGCGCCCTTACTTTTCCATTACAGCGGAGATCGTCGACAAGCGCGGGCGCGACATCGGCGGCGGATGCTGCCACGAAGACATCGCGCGAGTGTTCCCGGAATTGGCGGACCTGATTCCGTGGCACTTGAGCGATGATGATGCGCGTCCGATGCACGATGTGGCGAACGGCCAATACTGGTTGGAGTTCCACCATGGAATCAGCCGGTGGAAGTTCGATGAATATGGCCAGTTCGAGCGCCAAGGCAAAACCCCGCTTGACGTGTTCAAGGGCCATGCCGTGTTGGCCGACGGCGAGTCGCTGGGCAATCTGCTGGATCCGCTGGAACCTGTCGCCCCTGATGGCGTCAATGTGCCACTGTGGGAGCTGTCGCCGGCCTACCATGACGCCCAGCGCGAGATTTTGTCCGCGCGTGTTCAGCGATGGTTCGAGGCAAGGCAGGCGGCGATGGCGGAGCGTATGAATGGCGTGATGGCGAAGCACGGCGTCAAGTACATCGAGCCGCGAGAGTACGGGGGCGACGAGTAGCAGGCGCGGCCGGCGGCCCCTGGAAGCACGGGGGCCGCCCCTCGCCACGGTGGCACGGGCGCGAGCCGGTGTCTCGGTGGCGCGGATAGGCGCGCTAGAACAGGAACAGGGAGATTGGAGCAATGGAGCCTTGGGAACAGAAAGCCCATAAAATTATTGCTGCGGAAGCAATGGCGCAATACCGCGCGGCAAACAATGGTCGCCGCAAATATAGACCCTACAGCTTGCCGCAATGGGTGCGGGATCTAGTTGTGACTCTCGGGATGGAAGACCGCACAAAGGCGGAAGAAAAAGCAAAGGCAATGTTCTTGCGGCACATTGACGGACAATTGGACCGCTGGGCTTAGCGGCAACGCAAGGGAGATTGGAGTAATGGCAACAGATTCAACGGGGAACATCGATGCGCTGCACGCTACGCATGGACACATGCAGTCTGACGCTGGGTGCCGCAACTGTCGCACGTTCGCGCGGGTCGTACTTGGATACGATGGTATGCGCCCGCACGCGGATATGTACTGCTCGGAATGCGGCACAAACGAGGCGGAAGTGTACGACGACGTGCAGCGCCTTGTGGATTTCGTGCATACCAACTAGGCACCCCAGCGGTGCCGCCCCTGGCCGGCTTTCTCCCTGGCCGGCCGGGGGCACCTATCTACCATGGGAGGGGCGCGCGGGTGGCGCGCGAGCAATACAACAGTCGAGTGGACGTTATGCCTAAATTTCAAAGCCCTTATGATCAACACAAACAACACAACGGCAAACAGTGCGTTGTGCTTGGCACTGTAGACCCTACTACCTACGACCACGCCGACGCGGGGATATTGTTTCGCGTCCAGCTGGATGGCGGCAGCGTCATAGAGGCTTGGCCGGAGGAGATTCAAGACGATGCGTGAGACGAAATGGACGGCGGGGCCGTGGTCGGTTGCAGGGCGGGTTGCAGACTGCCCAGAATACAACGAACACAGGCACATCTACGCGGCAGCAGACCGCGCTAGGCTGGGCGGTACGGGGTGTATTGCAAACGTGCGGTCATCGGACGCAAACGCCCACCTCATCGCCGCTGCGCCGGAGCTTTACAGCGTGCTCGAAGCTGTCGCCACGCGATTGGATCTAGAGCGGCGCGAGCGCGGGCCGGATGCGGTGTTCCCGGCGGCTGCAATGGTAGACATCGCCCTTGCGACGCTCGCCAAGGCACGAGGTGAAGCATGAAGTGGGCGCGAGGCAGTCTTTGCTGGACGTGCGACGAAGCCGGCACCGTGGCCAAGGCGCATTGCGTCGCCACGGTGCCAGCGGGCCGGATCAACGGGACGCCAGATAAGGCGGCAACGGTGCCGCTGTGCTACGACTGCGCCGACGCATTGGGCGCGGAAGCAATCGAGCATTGGGGTTGCGATTGCGGCGACCCGTGGTGCGAGGATACGCGCGAGGGGGCGGCGTGGATATGCCCCGAAGACAACACTGGAGGGAACGAGCGATGAGAATCACGACGAAGACTATTCTTGAAGGCCAGCCCGGCGAGTTCGCCACGGTGGACGTGAGACTGGACAAGGGCGAGACGGCGGCGCTGCACTGCGGCGAGACGGGGACAAACCTGCGTGTCTTCTGCAATGGCCCGATCCTGGACTACTCGCACGACAAGCAGGTCGGGTGCATGATCGCGCCGCCATACGTCCGCGAGTTCTACTTCTACTGTAAGACGCCGGCCGATGCCGAAGCACTGGCCGACAAGCTGCGGGATAAGGTGCATGGCGCGGAGGTGGCGGCGTGAAAACAACAAGCATCACAATCCGCATGAGCGAAGAAGACAAGGCGCGCCTACAGCAACGCGCCGCGTCGGAGCATCGCACGGTGGGCGAGGTGGTACGCATGGCGCTAGAAGCGACGCAGGAGGGCGGCAATGAGCAACGCGACAAGCCCTGACATGCCCCTGTTCCGGCTAGGTGGCGGGTCAGAAAAATCACACTGGTATTCTCGCGACGCCCAATGCGCCTACGAAGTCCTACGCGCCAAGCCCGCCAAGGATGGCAGCCTGTACAAGCCGACCACGCTACGCGAAGCGAAGCTCCATGGGCTGTACTATAGCGTTTCCGACGTGCTGTCGGTGGCGGCGAAGCCACAGATTGAGACGTGGAAAGCCAGCAACCTGGGCGATGCCTACCTAGGTTCGCTCGCCGGCCCGCTGGTCTGGACGGGCGCGCTCGATGCCAAGGCGGCCAAGGCTATCACCGCCGAACTTGCCGACGGCATAGGCGCCCGAGCGCGCGACGTGGGCACCATGGGCCACGCCAACATCGAGGCGGCGCTACGGGGGGATAGCCCGCCGTTCCCTAGGTACTGGGACAACGTGGCGGCGGTGGTCCGGTGGATGCAGGGGTGGCACCAGGTGGACTGGCGGGTCGAAGCGGCGGCGGTCCACCCGCTCGGCTACGGGTGCCGGGTGGACGCCTACCACGCGATGGACGGCGGCGTGGTGGTGGACTTCAAGGGGAAGGACGATTGGGACGACAAGAAGCCGCCCACGCCCTACGATGATAACATCATCCAGTTGGCCGCCAACCGCATGGCGCTTGGCTTGCCTCAGGCCGAGTGCGCCAATGTGTTCTTCGCCCGCGAGGCTACGGGCAAGTGCCACGTCCATTGGATACCTGAAGAACGGTTACAGTGGGGCTGGGAGATGTTCAAAGCGTTACTGGTTGTGAAAAAGCTGCAAACCGGGTATGATCCGGTGAAATACTGGCAGGCGGCAGACGCCGCATAGGAGGCAACGATGGCAAAGGGAACAGGTTTCGGCGGGCAGGTCACTTGGAAGTTTGACGAACAGGTCAAAACCACCCGCAACGGCAAGAAGTACGTCGCCGGCAAGGCGCGCATCCAGGCGACCGTGACCGACGCGCTCGGCAATGTGACCCAACTGGACGCCGAGGAGAAGGTCTTCGCGTCCAGCGACTTTGAGACGGGCGAGTTCAAGGTGCCCGAATCGGCCTTCAAGAAGGGCGTCACGATGGTGGGGTACTTCAGCAAGCGCGAGGAAGACGAGAAGGGCGTCACCTTCTTCTTCAGCCCCGACGAAGTGAAGGGCGGCGCACCCCCGGCTGGGTACAAGCCCGCGCCGGCCAGTGGCGGCGCCGAGGCACAGCCCCAGGCGGCCCGCAACGTGACCACTTTCGAGGAAGCCGTGGGCGTGCTGAAAGCCGCCAACAAGGCGCTGGGCGTCCCGATGGCAACGCCCGAGCAGGCCACTAGCCTGTTTATCGCATGGCAGCAGGGGCGTGTTTCCAGCCCCGCCGACCCCGAAGCCGCCGCCATTGCCGACGCGATGGGCGGGCGAGTGGTCAATGACCCGAAGGACGGGGAAATCCCGTGGTGAAACGGTGCTTCAAGTGCCTGTCCGAGAAGGAAATTTCGGAGTTCTACAGGCATCCACAGATGGCCGATGGGCACTTGAACAAGTGCAAGGAGTGTACACGGGCCGATGTAACGGCACACCGGACAAGGAATCTGGAGCGTATTCGCCACTACGACCGTGAGCGAGGAAAGCGTGCCGAAGCTAGGTCGAGGCGCGACTGGTACGCGAAAGCCAATCCTGTCCAGGTCTGGGCTTCGAGTGTGGTGAATCGTAGGTGGCGATTCAAGGAATTCCGACGTTCTGCTGCGTGCGGCGATTGTGGTACATCCGAGAATATACGCCTACATCACGACGACTATATGCTTCCGTTTGTTGTGCGGGCGCTTTGTGCGACGCACCACAGACTTTGGCATGTCGAGAATGGGCCGGGAGCAAACACGATTCCCTGCCCGATGTTCTAGATTCTGTCCGAGCAACCAACCGGGGCGGCGGCTGACGGGTCGCCGCCCCAAGGAGGACTTTCCAATGTTGATGGGAGAACGAGAAGCAGAACGGTGGTGGGAGGAGCGCGAAGCTGAAGACGCCGCCTTTGACCAATGGTGCGAGGAACACGAGCGCGAGGCTGACGCCGACGCCTACCAAGACTGGAAGCGGTGGTGCGAGGAGGAGGCGGTTGATGCTGCTGGCGCGCACTGGGAAGACAGGTGGCTGTGATGGCACTGACGGATGAAGAGGCGCGCGAGTTCGGCTTGCCGACAGAGCAACAGCGCGCCGATGCGTACTGGGATGCGTGCGTGGCTTACCGTGCGGAGTACCCCGCTGCTAACCACATCGCGTGGTTCGAAACGGAGGCGGCACTGTACCGGCGACGCTATGGGCGGCTTGCGCCGGGCAAAGATGACGTGTTCCACGACTCTAGCGACCCCGAGAACCGGGCACAGCGCGACGCCTACTCCAAGAGCGGTTTGCTCTACATGGACATGGTGCTGGCGCTCGCAAGGGCGTGGGAGCGCATCGAGGACCTTGAGTCGCGGCTGGAAGACACCGAGATTGAACTGCGCGACGCGCTCGCGGGAGGCAGTGATGGCGAAGACTGAGAAGAACGAAGGCGTGGCGGCGCGCATCTTCCACTTGGATGGGGGCGACAGGGTGGTGGCGACGAACGAGGGCGGCGGGAAGTGGCAGCCGACGTATGAGGAGGGGATTGCTTGGGGTGGGACGCACTTCCCGAAGTCGGGCAGGGCGCGGTTCATCATCATGGGGATGAACTGGAGGGCGTACAAGCAATCCACCTCGACGTGGACCCTCGCCGGCCTCAAGGCCCTGTGCGCGCGCCCTGCCGACGAGGTGCGGGCGGCGCTGGTGGGGAACGCGTCGTGAGCGTGCAGCGGTGCGATTGCGTGGACGGTCGCTGTGGCCACGAGTACGCGGACGAGTGCGTGTTGCCGCTGCGGGATTACGGCTCTGCCCTGGAGGCCCTCAACGCGGAGCTTGAGGCCGAGTGCAAGAAGCTGCGGCGCAAGATGCGCGAGCGGGATGAGGAGCACGCTGCCGAAATCGAACGATGGCAGGGATTGTACGACATGGCGACGGGCAACGACGACGCCATCGCAGTGCTCAGTGCCAAGCTGGAGGCAGCCGAGACGCGGGCGAAGGAGGCTGAGAAGAATTACCGCTGGATGGTGGAGCGAGCCGCAGACGAGAAACTGGACGGATACCGTGAATTGGGAGCGCGTGCCGCCGAAGCCGAGCGCCAGCGCGACGAGGCGTTGGCGCAGGTCGCACGGCTGCGCTGGGCCGTGCGTGAGTACGCCGATACGTCGCTTTTGGACGATGCCGAGGAAGGGCGGTGTGACTGCGATGCCGAGACGGAGCAGTGTGAGTTCTGCGGGCTGCGGGAAGCCCTCCTCGCCGCCCACCCCGAGCCCGCCGAGCAGGCGGCCACCGACGAGGAGCCGGGGGAGGGCCGGTCGTGAAGACGTGCTGGACTTGCGATTACGCGTTCCGGTACGATGCCGACGGTGAGCCTCTGCGTTGTTGCGCGCCGCTGGTTCGTCGTGACGGGCTGATGACTACAGCGCCTCGATCTTCCACCATCTGGCTACTGCGATGCTGGGGCCGGTGGTGGACCGATGACCGCTGGGCGCAGGAGGGCCAGGACGATGTCTGAGCTATCGCGCGCCGAGATCCAGGCCATGACCGCCGCCCCTGCGGCGATGGAGGGAGAGTAGATGGGCGCTGGCAACGTGCGTGTACCGTGGTTCGTGTGGCACATGGTGCTTTTTATGGCCGGGTTCGGTATTGGCCAATTGATCTTCGATGTCGTGGGTCTGCTGCGATGACCGCCGCCGACCTGACAGACGCCAGTGGGCGAGCGCGGGGGTGGTGGTGATGCGGTTCTCGTGGGAGCGCGAACTACTGGCGTCCAAGGCCAGTCGGCGTGCCGTCACGGTCGGTATGGTGCTGGCAACATACGCTAACAAGGATGGCGGCGGCATCTGGCCTTCCCAGGAACGGCTCGCACGCGAGTGCAGGTCCAAGCCTGACACGGTGCGTCGTGGACTCCAGGAGCTTGAGGAGTTGGGGTTCATCGCCGCTAAACGCCGCCAAGAGGGCCAGATCCGGCTGACCAACGAGTACCGGCTGATGTGGCCCGATGGGTCCAGGACCAACCAGTACAGTACCGAAGAGTCCGGTACCGAACGGGGGGACAAACAACTCAGGGGAAGACCAGCCCAAGAAGAAGACCAGCCCATTCTTGACCATTCCGCTGCTGACGCATCGGAGAACGGGCAGGAACCTGAGCCTTCAAAGCCAAAACGGCGAACTGCTCTACCTGAGTCATGGCAACCGACTGAGGATCACCGTAAGAGGGCAATTGCCAGCGGCGTGGATGTTGAGCGGGAGGCTGAGATGTTCCGGCTCCATGCCGGCACCTACGACCGGCGGGCGGCGAACTGGAACCTTGCCTTCACGACGTGGCTGACCAAGGCTGCTGAGCGGCTTCCCAAACCCGCCAAACCCAGTTACGTTGAGGACTGGGAGGCAGCCGCCGACCGGGTGCTGAACCCAACCTACTGAGGAGGATACGATGAGCAGCGAGTACGCACGCATGGCGCTGATCGAGGCGCGCGAGGAGTTGGCGGTGGCCAAGTCGCGGATCAACGAACTCATCTCGTTGGCGAGCGTGAGCATTACCGTTGATGACATTCCATGCCTGATGGAGGCTTGGGTCGCCGCCTGGGACGAGTGCTGGAGGAAGCAGTGGGCGCAGGAGGCAGCACGCCTATATGGCCATGGCTGGGATGGAGAGATATTCCCTATGCCAGAAGATCAAAAATCGCGCCAATTGGCTTATAGCGTTCACGGCTCAGCGGCGCTCTATTCCTCGCGACTCCCATACGCATGAGCCAAGAACTCCCCCACAGCCCAGAAGCCGAGGAGGCGGTGGTCAGTCTTGCGCTGGTAGAGCCCGAGGCTTTCGACCGCGCCGCCGAGCGTATCCGCGCCGAGGACTTCCACGATGTGCGCCTTGGTGAGATATGGGCATGTATGGCGGCGCTCGCCTCCGAGGGCCACGCCATCAGCATGGAGACGGTAGCCTCCCGGCTACGCGACGAGGACAAGTTGCTGCGATGCGGCGGCGTGGCGCGGCTGCTGGAGTTGTCGGAACTGGCGGGCTCTGCCTCCCAGATCAACTACTACGTCGGCCAAATCCGCCACTACGCCGACCTACGCATGGGCCACCGCGCCACCCTGCGCGCCGTCAAAGCCTTCCTAGACCCCACCAGCAAGTTTGATGAGGTCATGGGGCAGCTTGAGCAGGACTGTACCCGCACCGACGCCGCCAAGGGGGCGCGCTCGGTGGGTGAGATCATGCCCGACGTGGTGGCGGCGCTGGAGCAGGACAAGACCAAGACCCATGTGCCCTTCGGGTTCAGCAAGTTGGACGCCGCTTGCGGTGGCGGCGCAAGCCCTGGGGATCTGATTATCGTGGCCGGCCGCACCAGCATGGGCAAGAGCGCGTTCGCCATGCAAGTTGCTTTCGCAGCCGGCGTGCCCGCCATGATCTTCTCTCTGGAGATGACTGAGCAGGAACTGGTGCAGCGCGAGCTTGCACGGCGGGCTAGGGTGTACAGCCACCAGTTAGCAGAGAAGGGCAATATGCGCGCCGTGGCGTTGGCCGCCGCCGAGATCGGCCAGTTGCCCGTCTACATCGACGACCAGCCCGGCCAATCCATGGCACAAATCGGTTTCAAGTTGCAGCGGGCTGTGCGAAGATGGGGCGTGCGTTTGGCGGTGATCGACTACCTCGGCCTCATGCGTATGCCCAAGGCTGACCGCAAGGACATCGCTATCGGCGAGATCACGGCCCGCCTCAAGGAACTCGGCAAGAAGTGCGGCGTGCCCATCGTCCTCCTGCACCAGATCAACCGCTCGGTGGAGGGGCGCGAGAACAAGCGCCCGCGTATGTCGGATCTGAAGGACTCCGGGCACATCGAGGAGGATGCGGACAAGGTGATTCTGCTCTACCGCCCAAACTACTACGAAGACCCAGCGTCGCGTTCGATGCCTGGGCCAATCGAAATCGACTTGGCGAAGAACCGTGGCGGCGCCTGCGTGATGCAGGAGTGCCGGTGGGAGCCCGCCTATCTGAACATCTCGGAATACGACGACCGCTTCAGCCAAACAATGCGCGCCGTCGAAGCTAAGGATGGAGAATTCTGATGGCATCTCGCGAGGAAGGCCGGCGTGGTACATGGTGGGGCAAGAAGACCGGCTTCAGCATCAAGGGCAAGTCCAACGCCGTCAGGAGCCAGTTTCGACATGGCCGTGGCAGGCTACACCAGACTGAGGAAACCGAGGAATTAGAGCCATACCAGGAGGACGTGGATCCACGCCCTGCGTTCATTGTGGAACTAGCCATCGCCAACATGGCAACTGCGGTAACAGAGGCGCGCTCTGTGGCGCAAGGGCAGATGCCTGCGGGCTGCAACATGAGAATGGCAGACGATTCCAATAACGCCCGGTATGTGCGCGAGATATTCCGCTGGTTCGTAGACGATACGGACGGGCCGTTCTCCTTTGTGTGGACCTGCCATATGCTGAACTACGATCCTGACTGGTTCCGCCCAAAGGTCTTACAGCAACTACGCGAAAAAGCCGATGAGGCGGGGTTGGCGGCGATGACGCTTGACCAAGTGGCCGAACACGTCCTTGCCACACACAAGACCAAACGAGCTTGGGAAGTAGAGAAAAACCGCAATGCCAAGAAGGATTAAGCCCCACGAGAAGCACCAGGAGCAGTACGTTACCGACGAGGACGGGGACCGGATGCCATGGGAGGTGGAGGTACTGGGGCAGCAGGCGCGGGAGTTGGCGCGCATCGCCTACGGGATCACCAGCCCGGTACGCTTCAAGGAACTGTGCTACGTCTCGGTGCTGCAAGACGGCGAGGTGCTGCACGCCATCAACCTGATGCAGGCCGGCGAGAACCCGGAGGCGTGGTTCCGCTATCAGGTGCTGGAGCGGGACGGCTGGAAGTGCGCCGACTGCGGGTCCAGCGCCGCCCTACAGGTCCACCACATCACCACCCGCAACGAGTGCCGCAAGTCCGGGCAACTTTCCCTGTTGACAGATCCTCGCAATGGTGTCACTCTGTGCTGGACATGTCACGAGGCGGTCACAGGCAGGGAACGGGAACACTCCGAGCGGTTTCACAAGCATGTGGCGGGGCTGGTGGCATGAACAGGCTAGGCGGCCACGAGCCGCTACAGACTCCCAGCCCTGGAGCCGAAGCACCCCAGTCGCTTAGAGCAGCGACGCAATCCCCCCTAGCCGGAGCTGCAAGCGTAGATGGCGACGATGACGGGGAGTACGGGTTAGAGGCAACCGCCGAGGCCCAGGGCTGGGAACCCATTCAACTGGCGGCATCGTGGAAGGACACGACCGTGACAACCGACCGCAACGGCCTACGGGGACGAACCGTGGATGCAGGACCGGGCGGTGGCGAAAAGCGGCACCGCCGTGTGTGTCGCCTCGGCCATGCCGATGGAGCCGGTATCAAGCCCGGCCCGCCAGTTGAACCCATCCGACCGACTCGCATCGGTCACAGCAGCGCGCGCAGCAGGGTTAGTGGTTTCCCCGAGCCCCGCGCTTGCCCGGCGGTAGGGCTGCGAGCCGCCGGCACCCTTGGAGCATACTGATGTGCCCTCACTGCATAGGGGCGGCGGTGGCCGCCTTCGCGACTTGGTGTAGCGGCTGGTGGCTGGCGGGGAGGGTGTGGCGGTGGTGGTGAATCATGTGGTCATGTTCTCGTCCGGCATTGGCTCCTGGGCGGCAGCAAAGCGCGTTGTCGCGGAGTTCGGAGCGCAGAATACCAAGCTGCTGTTCATGGATACCAAGATTGAAGACGACGACAACTACCGGTTCTTGTATGAGGCGGCGGCCAACACCGGAGCAGAACTTGTCGTCATCGAGGACGGGCGTACTCCGTTCGAGGTGTTCCGTGACGTAAAATTCATGGGCAACAGTCGGATAGATCCATGCAGTAGGCTCCTCAAACGAGAGCTTGCCGACAAGTGGATAGCCGACAACTATACACCGGATACCGTGGTCGTTCACGTCGGCATCGACTGGACCGAGGAGCATCGGTTTACGCGGCTATCGGAGCGTAAGAAACCTTGGGTATACCAAGCGCCGCTTACCAAGCCGCCATACCTGATGAAAGACAACCTACTGGCATGGGCACGGTCAGAGGGGCTTGAGCCGCCGCGTATGTACGCGATGGGGTTCCAGCACGCCAACTGCGGCGGCTTCTGCGTCAAGTCCGGGCAGGCCCAGTTCGAGCTTCTGCACAAACACTTCCCTGAGCGATACGTCGAGATGGAGGAACGAGAGCAGGAAGTTTTTGAGGCTATCGGCGTTCCAAGGCCGTTCATCCGTAAGACCGAGAACGGACAGCTTAGGTATATGTCGATGCGCGAGTTCCGCCAAGAAGTCCTGGAACCCAAGTGTGAAGTGGACAAGACGGATTGGGGCGGCTGTGGGTGCTTTGTTGACGACTGGTCGCAGCAGGAGCTTTTTGCCGATGCGTGACCTACTGACCGACTTTGAGGATCACGTTGTCATCAAGGACAACCCGGAACTACGCCATGTATTTGCACACATCCTGTTCGCCATCGAGGCTCTTGCGAAGAACTGCCCGACTGGTGCGATGGACAACGTAAAGTCCGTGGAGGGTCTTGTGTTATTCGAGGGCGACGACCCAGTTGATTGGGAGTCGTACTATCAGGCTAGAGCCAAAGGAGGTGATGCCAATGGCTTGCACGGGCAAGAAGGGAAAGAAGAAGGGCAAGAAGTGCAAGGGCCGGTAAACGGCGGCGGCGGGTCGTGGTTTTCGCGGCTCGCCGCTATGCACCGGAGGGCACTGCGGTGGTGGTAGTAGGCATCGACCCAGGCACCGTCAAAATGGGGTTCGCCGCCGTAGAAGGAAAAAACCTTCTCGACTTCGGCGTCATCAAACCCCGCTCGCCCCGCATGACTTACAAGACACGGGTCATGGACATGTTCCCGCAACTCGTGGAGGTTCTAGACGCCTACCAGCCCGACTGGGTGGTTGTGGAGGCCCAGTACGTCCACCAGAGCCCCAAGACCGCCATACAACTTGGCGTGGCTAAGGGGATGGTACTGGCGGCGGCCACGGCTTTTCGACCAAGTTCACCAGCGTTGACGGAGGAGGTGGAGGCTACCGCGTGGAAGAAGGAAGTGGTGGGGAGGGGGAACGCTGGGAAGGAGGAGGTGGCGGCGTGGGTTTCTAGCTCGTTCGGCCTGA
>Ga0208161_1000153_pt1 | contig 37843 bp, 33 predicted proteins | sample CB_VirMetaG_3_FD_184538 | JGI IMG/M metagenome (GOLD analysis project Ga0208161, IMG submission 184538) | Freshwater to marine saline gradient viral communities from Chesapeake Bay - CB_1508_1S Viral MetaG (SPAdes) (version 4) | ecosystem: Environmental > Aquatic > Marine > Coastal | place: USA... | reverse complement strand
TTAAGTTTGTATTGTGAATCGGTAAGTAACACACATTTATATTCATTGGATTTAGGATCTCATGAATTTTTTTGGTATCACCTGGATTCAAATCACAACAAAGAATAAAAGTTTTATTCTCAACTGGAATACCGTTTTCGAAACAATACCCCCACATCTCAACCATCTCATAGAGTTTGGTTGTATCAAACAAACCCTCGGTGGTTAAATTTGATTCTTGAAAAAAGAATATTACATCATGATTTTTTACTGTTTCCTCAGATTCCACCGAGTCAATTTTGAGACCTTTTTCTCCAACTATATCAACAAGAATTTTTGGTAGATAATCTATACCCCAAACAGCTATTTGACTCATACTCATAAAACTTTTTTTACCGTTTCAATTATTCTATTTTCCCAATATTCAAAGTCCAAAAGTTCCCTACTGTTATTTTGAACTTTTTTTATCTCAGAATCAATATATTTGATATCCCTAAGGTAATCCAAATTATCAATAAAGACAATTGGTAGAAATTTATAAATCCCCTCAATAATCGCATTGTACTCACCCCTGTCACCAATACATACTGGTATTTCATTCAAGTACAAAACCTCATAGGTTCTAATACATTCTATACCATTTCCTCGTGGAGATAATGTTGCTTTATGATTTTTTATCTGACTAACAAACTGATTATAGGACACGCCATATTCCCAATTGATGTGGGGGGTGTCGAGACTTACTTGTTTTACTGGATTTCTAAAACTTAGGTTGGTGTGTGTATTGAAGTTTGAGTATAGAAAATCTTCCTTGTTTTTGGGGGTGTCATCAGGGGGATTTTCTAGAAAAGGTAATTTTTCGAACACTCCCTGTATAATACTACCATGACCTTCTCTTTTACATGATACTGAGTTTTCAATCCCAATGGGTATTGGTGTCACAGATTCATTATATACGGTAGAATTTGTTGCAAAAATATGTTTAACATTATGTGGTTTGTTTCTAAGAATATTATCCGTAAATGGATTGTCACCATTCATCACCAACATAACTACATTGTAGGGTAAGTTTGAAACTCTTATAAAATCCTGTAGTATATTATCAATTTTACAAAAAATAACACGATTTTCATCGTGTAATTTCGAAAATTTATTCATTTGAATAATATTCATTTTTGTGTTAATAATAAAATTAACTGATCAATTTCTGATTTCTTACTGCTGTAAGGTCTAAGTAGATGTGAATCAATATACTCATGTATTTTTTCCTTATCAAATTTCCATGATATTCTATCAATTCTTTTATCTGCTTGTCCTGAAGACCAACCTCGGTTTAGTTTTATAATTTTACTTTGATCATGAAATTTATTTATCGATTCACCCAAAAATAATTCATCGGTGTCCCATCCTTGTTTTCTATTAAGTAATGTTTCACAAAAATCTTTGAAATTTTTGAACTTGTCCAATTCTAAGACTTCAGTAAAAGTTTTTCCTTTTGCAGTATTGTAACACATAGGATATCTGTTTTTCACAGAATTATACGCATCTGAACTGTAGATGACTAATGTGTCGTCATTGAAGTTTCGAACTGAATCCTTGAAGTATTTTTCACTCATAGGTAACATGTCAATATCTGAAGTTAAACAGACCTTATCTTGAAAAAATTTCGTCACCCATAACCTTGAAATTTGTGATTGAAATCCTGTGTCTACACCATCTATTTTTTTTATATTGAATATTACATAATCTCCGTGGTCTATGATATCATCGGAGTCACCGATATTTACTAAAATCGGGTTGATTTTCACATGGTGAATCCATACTGGTTTTACAACTTCCCAAAAATCCTTGTAAGTAGGGTTCTCGTTGGTACTAACTATTGAGTAATCTATAGTCATAACTTGTAGTATTATTGTAATGCCATCCAATCGTTTGTTGTTGGAGTTCCGTCAGGGTTTATACGTTCACCGACAAAACGGTAATCTGTACGTGGTGTTGGGAATGGTTTCCCTGAAAAGAAATCATCATGTTCTAACATATCCTCTTGAAAGATTTGATAGATTGTCTTTAAAAAAGTTTGATCCAAACCATACTTGAGTTCTTTATCCTTACAGAATCTTTCAATTTGTTGAGTAAACGGAATTACATTACCTTTTATTCCCCACATTCCAGCTAAAATCCCAATAGAATTATTACCGAAAGGTATTCTGTGTGCTGGATGATCTCTCATCACGTGTAGAGATTTTTTAGATAGGATCCAATCGTTTACGGCATCTACTTCTCGTTGACTCAACCTTGAATCACAATCTCTGAAAATTACATACTCACAATCATCAATGTCAGCCGCAAAAAATCTCCAAAATGGACCGTGTTTTACACCATCCATATTGATAACTAAAGAACCATTATTCTGAATTTCATCAATGATCTCTTTGGGGACTGAATTATCGTAATAGAAAATTCCTTGCCATTCAGGATATAATTCTTTTATCTGAACTGAATTTACAATCGCACCTTTAGTGTACAATTCGTTAGTTCCCCACAAACTATAACTAACGTATTTCATTTTACTTTGCCATTAACGTCCTCAAAGAATCGTCCATGTTTACAGCATGTCCTTGGGTTTTATGAGAATCCAACTGAAGGTGTTTAAGTAATCCTTGTGTAATAAGTTGTTTTTTCTTTCTCATGTGAGCAAAAAAAGTAATTGACCTCTCATGAGCATGACCACAGGTTTTTGTATCTTTCAGATAAGGAATTAATGGTTCAAACCATTTCATATATTCATCAAAAATATCAGACCGAAACGTTGTATTAGACGTTGATGACCAAATTGATTGTGGGTTTTTTTGAACTAATCTAGCAAAATATTGTGGTAAGTCATGATTGTAGACCTCTTTAATTGCTGGTAAAATATACTCAACCCAATTTTTGTTGGCGATAAATTGAAAATGGTTGATTGGAAATGCTACGTATCCAATCATCTCAATATTTTGTTCATAGAATTGGGCGTGTTGTTGATCAATGTAGGGATCCAAAAGTACATCATATTCGAACATGTTTACATATTTGGTTTTGATCAAACCATTTTTCCATAGGGCATACCAACCCGTAAAAGATGTGAATAAGGGATATTGTTCCAAATTGTGTTCCAAATCTCTAGCAACAATCAGATTATTTAAGTGAGAAATTTCATCGACGGATTTAGCGCCTAAAAAAACATAAGTGTAGTTGTATAAACTGTGAAATTTCTTAGTTTCCTCGAACTCTAAAATTAATTTTTGATCGTGACAGAAAATAAATGTTTCATTTTGATCCTGTGGGAGAATATTGATTGGTAATTTTGATTGATATTTATAAGCAAATTTTTGTCTATTAATTTCCCATTGTTCATTCGTTTGTCCTATAGAAAGGTGAGTTACCCTTACCATATTTGTCACACCGATTTTGACACCATCCAAAAAGTTTGGAATACAAAATCCTAAATCATAAAAATGAAATCCATCGATTGTTTCGTCAAAATTGTGTTTGATTTTTGTTTTGTCAAATGCAATAAACAAACCATCAACAAGGGCAACCTCTTCTGCTTTTTGTCCATTATCTGGTGAATAAGTGCTAGTCCATTTTTTCCCCTCGTGTTTATGGTTGACAATACCGTACATAGTTGCACGTACATCCCACCAAGTAGAGGTTTGACTCAAAAACTTACTACCTGCCAATCCGAATATTGAAAAATCAGGATTTTTATCAAATGTTTTCAAAAGTTTATCTCCCCAATTCTTTGTGTCAAATTCCAGGTCATCGTGTAAAAGAACTACAATATCATGATTGGATTCATTTATTATTTCATTGTATACTTGAGATAATGATTTTTCCCCATTGTTGATTTTTTGTATTACTTGTACTTCTTTATACATACAAGTTTTTTGTATGTAACTTATATATGATGGGTTGTCCTGTCTCGTTGAAAATCCTATAGTAATCATTTTTCAAATATTTCTATATTATGTTTTTGTATGGTCATTTTAGTCCATTTACCTTCATATCGAGTAGCTCTTACAATGTGATTATCTATCCAATGATAGTTTCCACCACGAGGTTTATTCATTAGTAAGTTATGATAAAAGTATCCATGTTTTTGTAACCATTCTTCAGTAACCTTACGATGATCTTCAGTTCTTGAAGTAAAAAATGTAATTATATGACCCTCAGTATACCAGTCATTTATGGTATCAACCGAACCCGAATAGGGTAGACAAGTTTCCATTCTCCACGGTTCTTCATTTGGTACATCCTCAGTTATAGTACCATCAATATCAATAAGATAGTTTTTTTTACCATCAGGTAAGACGGGACTTACAGCATTCCCATTAGTATTAGATTCCTGTAGACCCAAATCCATTTTCTCCACGTTCTTTTTCATTTATTTCTTCTACTGAAATTAGATTTACCCACTTACCACAGACAACCGGACATAATACTGCTTGTGCAATCTTTTGACCTGTTTTGATTTCGATTGTTGAAGGATTTGTATTAAAAACAATTACTTTGATTTCACCATCATAACCTTGATCGACAGTTCCAGGACTATTTAATACCATCAAACCGTGATTCATTGCTAACCCACTTTTACTCCTTATTTGGATTTCATATCCTTCGGGAATATCCAACTTAATTCCAGTTGGAACCAAGAATCTTCCAAATCCACTTATTTTCAAATCTTGAGTTGAATGAAGATCAAATCCAGAATCTGATGAATAGTTATAAACGGGATCAATAGCGTCTTCTGATATTTTTTCATATCGTAAAGGAATTTGGTGGTCGCCAGACATGATAGCCTCGTCAAGTTCCTTAATAGGAAGTCCATCAAGTTCTATCTCGAACACCTCATCCAAAAGATCATCACCTAATTCGTGCATGAGTTTTTCTAACTCTTTAGCCAATTCTTCATTTGTTGACATTATTGTAATTCTTTGAATTTTTTTATGACATCAATTAATACGAGCACGTCTCTTTCACAATATTCCACAATTAAATCTAATTGATTGTAATCATAATAAGCTTCATGAACTCTATTACCAGTCACTTCACCTTCTTTAGGTGATGGGATTCCCAAAGCTGCACACATTAATTCCAAGGATGCTAGACCAAAATTGTTACCCATTCTCCAAATGTCTAAGGTATCAACCGCTTTAATCTCCCAAGGTTTTGTGTCATAATTAGGTAGTAATGGTGATGGCTTGATACCGTGAATTACCATTCGTTTTAGTAACATTGGAATATCAAACATTTTGATATTATGACCACATAACCAAAAGTCCAACTTGAAAACTTTATTCATCAAATCATTTATGTCACGTAATAGTTTTTTTTCGTCTTTATCGGCAAAAGTTTGTTTATGAATTTTTCCATCTGAAGTTACGAATGCAAAACTTGCACAAACAATTCTTGAGAATTCAGGTACAAGAGCAGCACGATTTACAAAAATTTGTGAAGGATTAAGATCCTTATCTTCAGGGAATCTTTTTATAAACCAATCAAAATAATTTAAAAATTGTTTTTTCAATTCTGGATGTTTTTTAGAAAGTTCATCGAAATCTTTTGTAATACCGATAGTTTCTAAATCGAAAAATAAAATTTTGGTAAGTTGTGGTTGTATCATTTTATACTAAAGATTTATAATATTCTGCTCTTGCTTTTGTCACAATTTTGATGTCATATACTGGAGAAACTGTTTCATATAATCTTTCACCCAAATCTTCAGCAAATGAAGGGTTATCTATCAATTTTTTTACGTATTTAAACCAATCAGAATGGTTACGTCCCTCTTTAACCAATAGGGCATTCCCATCCACAAAATTACCATTTTGTAATGAATGTTTTAGGTCAATAGTATAAGGACCTAAATCCGATGCGATAAGTGCTTTTTTATAGAAACCAGCCTCAATAACTTTAAGTTGTGACTTTACTCTATTGAATATATGATTCTTTAAAGGAGCCATAGACACATCAAATTTCGCATAATTCTTTGCATAATTTTGGATTGGTCGTGTCCACACTCTTCTATAGAATTCATCAGAGAATGAGCTATCATCTTCTTCCTTAAAGTTCATAAGAAAGTCTTTGTACTCAGGAGAAATAAGAGATTGTTTGTTAGTGAAGATTTCTTCATATTTATACCATACAGTCTCTTTGGGTTGAATTGGTCTTTGTTTTTGTTGACCTGTGACTTGGTTGATTTCGGTAACCGTACCTCGTATGTCGAATCCACATAAAAAGAATTGTGTTTTATCTTTTAATGGATTCATTTTGGTGAACAATCCATCCAAAATCATTAAGTCATGAAGGTGAGATGATCCTCCTAACCAACCAAATCTAAGTTTATCAGATTTGATTGTTGGTTCCTTAAATTGAGGTTCATCTGGATTGATGGCGTTCGGAAATATAACAACATTTTTATTGTATTTTTTTATCTCATTTGCAAACACAGTCGTAGTTGTAATTACATGTTGAACATTCTTTAAGTTACGTGGGATTTTTTCGTGTAACTTATTTGCAATAATCAAGTCATGGATAGGGTGTTCCTTCCCTGGCATCCAATAATCATCCAAATCCATAATTGTTACAATACCAAAGGACTTCAACTTGGCTAAGAATGATTCCATCAAATCATAATTAGGTCCGATGGTTCTGTGGAAATGAACAATTTGGTAATTTTTCCAAAAGGCATCATCATTCATATCAACATCATATAAGATGTCAATATGAAAATCTTCGGGATACATGTTCTGTAGAAAAATGTGAGGATCTAACGATCTGAATTTACCAACTCCTGTTTTATCTGAAGGAATTACCAATAATTTGATTTTGGACATAAAAATACTTTTTCTTAAAATATAGGAAAAAGAATTAGTAAAAAAAAGGAATTACTTAACTTTCTTGATTTTGGTTATTACACCCTCAAAGACATGTTGTCCTACTCTAAAAGTAATTTGTTCTTTAGTCTTTTGACTGGATTCAGTAATTATACCTTGCTCAGATAAAACTTCTTTGATTACTTCACGTAACATATTTTTCAAATTAGAATCCTCAACCGTGGTTTCAGAAATGATTTCTCTTTGAGATACCATTTGTTTTTTGACTTTTCCTGAGGCGTCTGTATGCATCAATCTGGATGCGGCTTCAACTAATTCGTCACTCAAAACTGTCTCGGTACCCATAGTTTTTGGTTGTTCAATCGGATGTTCGATCATCAATTTTTTGATTTCGTCCGGTAATTTTGAACTTAAGATTCTGTCTTTGGTGTTTTGACTTTTTGGAATTGGCTTGGGTTGTGGGGCTTCACCCAAAAATTCTTGGGGTATGTTATAGGTTGCGTTTACAGGTTCGTAAGATTCTAATACCGGATTATTGATATTTGCAACAGAACCTCTCTGAATAGACTGTTGTTTATCCATTATTTTTTTTGCAACGACTAATTTTTGTAATAATTCAGGATTCATTATACTGTTTCTCTTGTATCAAATTTAGCGATAGTAATTATGCTTGTCATATCTTTATCACCATCAAAGTTATAACCAGGTCGAGCTTTAGTAAAGTTCTTTCGTAATGGTTTGAACATACTTGTCCTATCCACACGAAATAATCTCCACCCTGGTTTGGGGCTGTGTGGGTCGTTGAGGTACGCTGTATGGGACGCTCCTGCCTGATCCCACGCTCTAAAAATTAAGTTACCCTTTTTTGACCTACCAAGAGCAACTGGTTCAATTTCTCTAAGACCCTTACCACCTGGTTCATCACCATCATAATAAATTGAGCACACTTGTTTTTGATCGATAGCACGTCTTATATCATCTATAGACGCGGCTTCGGTAATTAGATGTGTCAGAGCCTTGAGAAGTTTCATGTTATTCTCCTACTGTATAGGGTTTATTAGGTTGATATGCGTTGAATTTGATGTTCATTTTTCTTTCAAAAACATCTACGGACGTTCCGGCAGCAACATTATATACGTCCAAGAAACTCCCTGTGCCACGTCCAATTTCATCACCGTCTCCAATCGCATCAGGATTTGTTGATGAATATTGTTGACCCTGTTGAGTGTAGTCATTTTTTACGAGATTCTTTTTTCTCTCAAATTCTGCAATTTCTGTCAATTTGTTTTTTGGTTGTGAAAAATCCAAAGGTAATTGTTCCATGTTACATTTTTCTAATTAATTGGTTTATTCTCTCAAGACTTTCAGTGACTTGTAGGCCATGTTTTTCCAAAGAGTTTTTTTTCGAATCAAATTTTGATATGTTTAAATTTTGATTTGGGCTATCAACACCTAAGTCATTTGTAACCATCGCGGTGTCTCTTTTTATTTTTTCAGAACCATTCAAAGATTGTCTCGCCCCCGATAGGATTGAATCAACAAAATTTTTCATTTTATTTTCACCATTCAGTATAAATGGTGCGTCGGTTTGTGGTCCTTGGAAACTATCAAAAAAGTTTTTTATTCTTTTGAGCTCAGGATAACTTAAACTCTGAGTTTTCTGTAAACGTAAATTTCTATTAAATCCTTCTATATTTGCATCCGCATTTTTTACCTTATGAAAACATACTTTCATGTGGTTACGCATATCTTGTGGGAAATCCCATCTCTTATCATATAAGTCTTTATTCATCCCTCAATAGTTTGATAAGTTCTGATACAGACAATCCCTCTTTATCTGCCATACTTTTTATAGATTTAATATTTTTTAATAAAACTTTAGATGCTTTTGAGTCCTTAGATTTAATTCCATCATCAGATGATTTTTTTACTAACAAATCCTCTAACATTCCTATCATTTTTTGTCTTTGGATTTCTTTGATTTCTTTTTCAGTCAATCTTTCTTGTCCTTTTTCATCTAATTTTGGTGATTTACCGAACGCTTGACATCTTTCCTCAGGATTCTCAACTTCCATTTGTGTCATTTTATCAACACATTCTTCGTAGGTATCACCTGAAACAACATCATAACCAAAAGCTCCAGTAAGGTCTTCTTCTCTGACAACACTTTCACCATAGTAAACTCTATAACCTCTCATAACAGGATCGTTGGTTTGTCTTGCCGCGAAAACAGTTTGATCCATAGTTTTAGTAGGCGATAATTTGGGATCGTGAATTGGAATTTTAGAGCTTAACATAGAACCGTCAAAATCTATTAACTCGTCTATTTCTTCTTTTTTCTCTTCTTTTCCTAATTTTGAAATTAATTTTTTCAAGTCATCTTTACTAAACTTCTTTTTAGTTTTCATAACTTTTTCCATAAGTTTAAATAATGATTTTTCTCTATTATGAGGGAGAGTAATGATTTCATCCATCAATCTGGCTTCATTGATTGTATCATTTACAGAATAATAAACATCAATGTTTTCACCCTTATTTTTAAGGTAAAAGTATAAATTATTTGAAAAATATTCTCGACCGTAAGTTATCATAAACATTTTTTACTTATAAATACCTCAGTAAAAGTATTTATCACATATGGCTTATCAGAACATCAATCAATACGTCTATAATAAATGGTTTTTAAAACCAGTACAAGAAGTATCGGACCTTAGTTTAGCGTCAGATGAGAGACAATACAACGAAGAAGTTGTATTCTCACCTAATTTAATCGGGGAGTTTGATGGGGATGTTATGCCAATCAAAATTGACCTTAATTTTTCAGGTTCCAATCAAGGATTTGAACTAAATTATCAAGATTACGATTACCAAAATGTATTAATTTCTGAAAATTATTTCAATCCACACGATCCTTTATTGGATTGTTTTTCTTCTCGTACAATATGTGACATTGGATTGACAGGTACTGATAATGGATTGGTTGATTGTATGAGTGGTCAGAGTATAGAATATACCATGGGATTATTACCCGACTCTCAGAAATTCGATAGATACAAATACGACCGCAGATTCAAAATGTTCCAAGTAACCGGACACACATGGAATCCAAATCACAGATTTTCGGGTGTTACCGCCGGTACTTTATATAACATAGTATCATATGATTCTGCACAAATTGGAAAGTATCATGAGTTATACGGAGGTTTCTATCAAGGGTTTTACAAATTATTTGGTTACGATTATGAAATATTACCAACAAGATATCCCAAAGGATGGACTGTTGAAATGACCCTAAAACCGAGACTTGGTAATATATACAATCCACAACCAGGACAGACTACCCTGAACGACTATTATCCTGATAATTCAGGTATTTTCTTTTACATGGGTACTCGTGCTGAAAACAAATTTTGGCACGCCGCTGATGGTAAAAACTCAGGTGATCCAAATTATGAAAGAGTTACAACACCACTTACAGGACTGAGTTCATGTATGTGTGAAATATTAAATTCAGGGTACACAACGACTTCTTACACTCATTTGGATATTAACGTGTCAGGTGGCACGATCACCGTTGAACCCAAGTTGTTGTGGCAAGCTGGTGATGAAGTTGTAATTTATCATGATGTTTTAGAATACATCGAGGGTGTTGTAGAAAGTTATGACCCAGTTGGTGGACAAATGAAGTTTGTGTCAACCAAAAATGTGGGTAAAGGTGACTTCCCATATTGGAGGGTAGACAAACCAAATTACTTGGAATACGCCGAATCATATTGTGTAAAAGTATACCCTGAAACAGGATATACAAGTGGACACAGTGTTACATATTGTAGTTGTTGTGTTCCACCTCCACCAACTCCAAAACCCGAACACGATCCCTTATTCGACTCAATGTCAAACGCATTCGCCATAAGATTCAGTGGTGATCCAGCCAATCCTAAAATCTGTGTCAGAACTCTCACTTTCACGGGAGATTGTGTGACAACAGGTGCTTGTGAGACCATAGGGTTTGAAAGTCAAACAGGGTATTCTATAAACAACTACTGTTCGACACGTGGTATATACGATGATTGTTTGGGTACAGAGTATCTGACTCAAGAACACTGGGTATTGGTAGATGCGGTATTTGAGAGGTACACCTGGATGGACTTCTGTGATTTATATTATAGAGGTGGTCTTGGTGTGATATCAAACTTAGTTTACACCGCATCTACGGCAAATAATTCTGTTTCACTTATTCAACCACCGATTACTCATAACCAAGTGAATCCTGTACAAGAAGAACTTGTGGAATTGAATTATGATTGGTTACTTGAGGAGTTTTATCGTCGTGGTAAATTAAAACTTTACGTGAATGGTCGTCACTTTGAGACCTTTGACGATTTCGAGGAGATAATTCCGAGAGGACTTTATGGACATAAAGAAACTCAAGTGGGAGTACCCTTCAACATATCTTGGGGAGGGGGAACGCAAGGTCTTCATGAAAACTTGGTTTTCTCAGCCATGCCACAGACTTTCTGTGGTGAATACATTCAGGATCCTGAATTGTTTCCTGATAATATTCTTAGTGGAACCACTCTTAGTGGGTTGACAACTAATATTTTATTGGAAAAATATTTTGCCGGAACTTTCGATGGTGCCATTTCAACATTCCACATGTATGCCAAACCATTATCGGTTCCTGAAATTCAACACAATGCCAGACTTTTGTATGATCAGTATGATTTGTTGAATCCATATTGTTTGAATTGTAGTATAATCGATAATTGTGATTTGGATTGGAATTTTGTGGAAGTTAGTAATACACCCACTCCCACTCCGACACAAACCCCTCAGGATACTTTACCTCCAACTCCGAGTGTAACTCCAACAACAAATCCGACTCAAACGCCGACACCAACTCAAACAGTTACACCGTCAGAAACTCCATTTCCGGGTCTATGTCTCTATACACAAGTTTTTGAGACACCTGCTGAGATTATTCCTCCAAGTGGATCTATAAATTCCCGACCTTATTATGTTTATACTGATAAGATTTGTGGTAATGTTTTTAAAATCTTCTATGATGGAACACAATGGGTTACGGAAGATTTCTTTGACAACACGGTTTGTGCTACTTTGAATTACCAAGGTTTGTATCCTGATTCAAATTTTGCCTCTTGGGTAATAACCCCACCCACTCCAGGGTGTAAATGTGATTGGGTTAGAAACATAACATATCCAGTACCGTGTACAACACCACCACCTACACCAACTCCGAGTGTTACTCTAACTCCATTTGCAAGTCCGACACCTACTCCGACTCTTACACCCACAATTCCGCCGTGTAATAGATTGGTTAACTCTTCATTTGATATCTTTATGTCAGACTTAGGTCCGTGTCCAACAGAATGTACGGGTTCACCTACTGGTACGGGGGCCGCTACTGTAGATGGTACCAACTGTACTGCATCCACGACATATAACTTCTATCCTGAAGATTGTATTCCTGGTTGGGATACCACGCACAGTTCAGGTATTATAGAGGTATGGGCGTCAGGTTATCAAGGTGTACCAGCCTATGAAGGAACACATTTTGCAGAAATTAATGCTCAATCATCTGCTCCGCAATCATTATACCAATCATTTACAGCATCAATTGGTACAGATTATCAAATTCAATTTGCACACAGAGGTAGAATAGGATACCTTAATACTTTAAAAGTCGCTTTGAGTGGTGACACTAGTGGTTTGGTATTCTTCCCCAATGAATATACGGGAAGTACGTCTGTTTGGACTCAAAATGCTATTAATTTTACTGCTACAGAGGTAAATTACAATTTAGTGTTTTCTGCAACATCAGGTCAGGATGGTGGGAATTTCTTGGACGCAATTTATGTTGTTTGTGAACAGCAGTTTATAACTCCAACACCAACACCTACACCAACTGTCACTCTAACTCCATTTGCAAGTCCGACACCATCTGTCACGCCAACAATAACTCCAAGTCCAGGAGAATGTCCTGAATCCATATTTATGTTTATACCAAACTTACCATGTTAGAAAGTGCATTACTGAATAAGATCACCGCTGAACTTCATGAGTCAACATCTGACAATGTTGTAATGGTTGGTTATGGTGCAAAAAAGACAAACGGGGTTTACACCGATGAGTTGGGTTTGGTCTTTGGTGTTTTAGAGAAAAAACCAATACAAGAATTAGCACCTGAAGATATTATTCCAAAAGAAATCGAAAGAGACGGCCATAAATTCATAACGGATGTTATTGAGTTTGAAATACCTAACTTATTTCAAGTATGCCCACCACAGTTTTACGATTGGATTACAACACCTCCTGGTAACAGAGGTTTGATTAGGCCAATCCAAGGTGGAGTGTCAACTACAAACGTAACAAGTATGTTCAACTCGGTTGGCACTTTGGGTTTTGTTGCAATTGATAATGAAACAAACTCAGTTTGTGCTGTAACTAACGCTCACGTAATCATTGACGATCCCTTCATTGATAGTGATAGAACATTGCCAAATCCAATCACAAATGTTGTTAATGATTTGGTTATCCAACCAGGGGAAAATGCCCAACTTGTAGGAGCAACAAATGCGGTGGGAATTGTAAAAAAATATTTACCTCTGAGAGAGAGTTCACCAAACTATGTGGACACCGCCATTTTCACTTTGAATGAATCTGATGTTTCGAACACTGTTTCATATAAACAATTTGGAATGACTGGTTGGACAGGTCCTATGGACTTTGCGACAATTTCCGAATTGAATAGTATCACACCTTTTCAAAACTACCTATATTCATCAGGTAGGTCCACCGGCGCAAAAGGGGAGGGTGACATGAAATTAATCCCTTCATTGAAGAATGCTGTAATACCTGTTGGTTGGTATAATAATCAAGGTGTTGGTAAACTGGTTTACTTTCATGGGGTAACTGAATTTGTGGCCTCGGCTTCTACAACACCAACAAATACCATTTGTCAATACCCCATATATGGAGGTGATTCGGGGTCTGCGGTGGCTGCCGAGTTTTCGGGTAATAGAAAAATTGTGGGACAAGCCTTTGCGGGAAGTATGTACTATGGGTATTACATACCAATCGATGCTATTGTTTCGGCTCTGAATGTTTCACCATATACTGGACAAACAGCCTGCTGGTCAGATACCGGAAATACACAAATACACTTGGTCGTTGGACGAAGTAATCAAAATACCATTACTATAGGTGGTAATACGTATTGGCAGGCAGGATTGGTAGATTGTCCTACCGTGAGTTCTACACCTACACCAACACCTACAATTACAAATACACCAGCACCAAGTTCCGAGCCTGGGGTTTCTCCAACCCCAACACCCACAAATACTCTAACACCAAGTCCTTCGGGAATTCCTGAAGATTGTTGTCGTAGTTTTGTTATAGATGTAAGTTATTATGAATGTAGTGGTGTCACATTGTCCTACATTGATTGTGCCGATAATCTACAAACTCAACAATTTGCGCCAAATTCCCTAACCACAATATGCGCAAGACCAAATACTATAACCATCATTCCATCATCGTTGAGTTGTGATGTTCAAATTATTAGTCAAGGTGATTGTGATTGTATCATACCTATAACATCAACACCCACACCTACACCAACTGTTACTCAAACTCCGTCATCGACTTTGACTCCGACACCAACTCCGAGTACAACACCCGATTTTACTCCAACACAGACGCCAACAAATACACCAACACCGTCATCAACACCACCGTGTTGTTCTACATATCATCAGTATTCAATGTCACCTGAAACTTACACAATTGTTAATTGTGACGGGACTGTTGATGTGGTTAGTTATCCGGCATTTTATGCGTTCACGGTATGTGCTTTGAGTATTACACCATTTACTGGTTATTTATTTCCTGAGTGTGAGTGTTGTTTAGGTGTATCTGGAACATCCATTACTGCAAATGTTTTAGATACTCCTAATGCCAATTCATATTCAAAAGGGACTGCAACTATTGGATACTGGAATGGTACACAGTTGTACAGTCCACAGGGAAGTGCTACTAAAGCAACCGGAAATACTTCAGTCACTGTTGGGGGTAGTTTGGGTATTGCAGATAACTGTACGAGGGGTGCAATAGAGGTTACCGCCTTTGTCCCTAGTGGTATTCCAGGAGTTACTGGATACAGAACCCAAATCACAATAACAAAAAATGGTTTCCCGATTGGTACGGTCACTAGCGGTCCTAACCCGTCGGGTTCCAACGTCACACAAACATTTGATTTTGCAAGAAATAATAACGATGTGATCAACGTACAATTCAATAGTATTTTATAGTATGAGTCAGTTAGGGGTTCTAATAAGTAGTGATAATTTCAACGGACAAACTGGTAAAGTTTTATTTAAAAATTTTTCAGATCAAGTCATCGATTTAGGTTTTCAAACACTACCATTTGTATATTCACCTGAAGATGGTGTTGTACAAGGATTGTATTTCATTTATTTTTCATCAACCAGTGAAACGTGTTTAGTTGTAATCGGACAACCTAACCCATCACCCACACCAACTCCAACACCGACAATGACGCCATCACCATCACCTGATAACGGTGTTGTGTATTCATACATCAACCCAGGTTCGGTTGTCATAGATTATGTTGCTAGTTTGGAGAAAGTATTTTCAGGTGATGTTTCATTTGGGTTAGTTCAAAAATTATCATTTGAGCCAAACATTACGGAATACATTGTTACCAATTATGAATTTTTGTCAGGGTCTACAAGTGGTACCACACAGGTAGTTTTAAGTGGAAAAAGTTTTGATAATGTTGTAAGAAATACGGAATTTGAATTTTTTGATGTAAATCCATCAGGATTTGTGTTGGATGCGACACCAATTTTTGCATCAGCAACCCCAACTCCAACTCCAACTATTACTGAGACACCAACACAGACACCTACAAATACTCCTACAGTAACACCGACAATTACTGAAAGTCAAACTCAGACTCCAACTCAGACTCCTACTCTAACACCAACCCCAACAATAACTGAAAGTCTAACACCTTCGGTTACTCCAACTTCTACGTTGACGCCTACTGTCACTCCTAGTATAACCATGTCTGAAACACCAACACAGACTCCTACACCTACATTATCGGTGACACCAACATCAAGTCTTACCCCAACTATTTCTGAAACTCCTACGCAAACACCTACCCCAACTATTTCTGAAACTCCTACCCAAACACCAACATCGACACTAACTCCAACTATTACAGAGTCACAAACTCCCACACCAACTATAACACCTACTAGTGATCCGACACAAACTCCTACTCAAAGTGATACTCCTACTCCTACGCCAACAATTTCTGAAACTCCAACTCAGACTCCTACACCAACAATTTCTGAAACTCCAACTCAGACACCTACGCCTACAATTTCTGAGACGCCAACTCAGACTCCTACACCTACAATTTCTGAAACACCTACGCTTACCCCAACTTCAACTTTGACAGAAACTCCAACTCCAACGTCAACATTGACTCCGACTGTAACGCCTACAGAAACGGTAACACAAACCCCATCTGAAACGCCAACTTTAACTCCTACACCAACAATTACTGAAACTTCGACTCAGACCCCAACACCAACTATTAGTGAAACACCTACACAAACTCCTACACCAACTATTAGTGAAACGCCAACCCTAACTCCTACGCCAACTATTAGTGAAACGCCAACCCTAACTCCTACGCCAACTATTAGTGAAACACCCACAAATACACCAACACCATCTATAACACCAACTATCGATTGTTTTGTTTATTTGGTTGACGATTTGGGTAATTTCATAGTTGATGACAATGGTGATTTGATTGTTGTTGATAATTTATGTATCACACCTACACCAACAACATCAGAAACTCCAACACGAACCCCTACGGTTACACCGACGATTACACCATCATCAACCAACGCAATTGTCCCTGTTGACCCAACACTTGAAATATATTTCCAAGGAGATCTTCCTACGTTTTATATCCCAACTGCCAACAGTGGTGATACATTTACTCAATGGGTGGATTCGTCATCTTCAGCACATAATGCAAACCCCATAGGTGGTGGTGCAACACCATCTCCTGAATGGTGGTCAAATGTTCAAAATGGATTGGGAGGTACGTACTTCAATGGAACTACCGACGGACTTAGTGTCAATCCATTGACTGATTTACAATCTAAATCAGGACAAACAATCATATTGGTTGCCAAATCATTGAATAGTTCTGCAACAAGTCAGTACATTCAGGGTGGTATTGACGGAAATACGGGTTTGAATGCTTCCTATATAAGACAAAGTGGTTCTACCTATAATGTTGCTGTTGGTGGTGGTTTTGCAACTGGTGGTGTTGTTGACACAAATCCACATATTTTGAGTTATGTATTTAGCGGTACTGGGGTTTCTAATCAGGATAAATTACAATTTAGAATCGATGGGTCAGGACAGACTTTAAATTACATCACCAATGTAGGAACTACAACCGCGATTAATTTGACTTATTTATTTTTGGGAGTTTCGTATACATCGGCAACTGCAGGATCCACTCAATTCTTTTACAATGGATTTTTGTTTGATGTTTTGGTTTATAGCCGAGCACTCTCGAGTTCTGAACTCAATGCGATTGAATCATATCTATCCAACAAATGGGCAATACCCTTATTATAAAATAAACTATTTATAAAATAAAAATTCATGGCAACTAAAACCATAGGTCAATTACCACTTATATCAACTTTCTCAGGGGATACCCTTATACCAGTTCAGGCTTCGGGTGTGACATATCATACAACGTTTAGTGATATGAATATTAATTTTGGTGGTGGATGGGCAAGATATGATGATGGGCAATATACTTCAGGATCTCCCCTTACAGTTACCGCCGATACTGCCTCAATAGTCTTACCGAACAATGGTGCAACTACTATCGAAACTTTTATGAATTCTACAAAAGCGTTCTACGACCCTACGACACAAAAAATACAAATGCAAAACGTTGGTGATGTATACAGTATGGTTGTAGTTTTCAAAGCTCAAAGTAGTAACGTTTCACAAGCACATTTTGATATTTCACTTTCGGGTATAGGACCCACACCATATGATAGAGTTTCAAATACTTTCTTGTTCGCAAAAGGTAATGATACACCACAAAATTTTTACCTTAGTTTTCATTTTTATGGTGATGAAGATTTTGTTACTAATGGAAATCAATGGACTATAACTTGCACAGGTGCTGACGTATTAATTTTTGACGTAATTTATTTTATACAGAGAACTTACAGGAATTTAATTTAATCATTCTGTTTAATTTTTCTTGTTTTTGTGTAGGTTTGTAAAAAAACTTCATGAAAATTTTTGTTCAAATCGCTTCTTATAGGGACCCACAGCTAATCCCTACAATCAAAAACATGTTAGAAAACGCCAAAAGACCAAAAAATCTTAGAATTGGTGTTGCACGACAATTTCATCCAGACGATAAATTTGATGATTTGTCAGAATTTGAAAACGATAGTCGTTTCAGAATTTTAAATATTCCTCACGAAGAAGCTGAGGGTGTATGTTGGGCAAGGAATTTAGTCCAACAATTGTATCAAGATGAAGAATATACCCTTCAAATTGATTCTCATATGAGATTTGCACCTAATTGGGATGACGAGATGATTAAGATGGTCAAACAACTTCAGAAAAAAGGTCACAAAAAACCACTTTTGACTGGTTATGTTTCATCATTTGATCCTGATAACGATCCACAAGGAAGAGTTCAAGAACCTTGGAGAATGGTTTTCGACAGATTTATTCCTGAGGGTGCGGTATTTTTCCTACCTGAGACAATTCCTGGTTGGAGAGATATGAAACAACCTGTACCGGCAAGATTTTATTCGGCTCACTATGCTTTTACTTTGGGTCAATTCTCACGTGAGGTACAACACAATCCTGAATATTACTTCCATGGGGAAGAAATTTCTATCTCCGCACGAGCATACACATGGGGATACGACTTGTTCCACCCACACAAAGTCCTCATTTGGCACGAATATACAAGAAAAGGTAGAACCAAACAATGGGATGATGATAAGAAATGGGTTGATAGAAACAATAAGTCCCACCTACTCAATAGAAAATTATTTGGAATGGATGGTCTTGAACAAGAAGGTCACGATGCATTATTTGGTTTCGGACCTGAAAGAAGTCTAAGAGACTATGAAAAGTATGCTGGGTTATTGTTTGAAAAAAGAGCGGTACAACAATACACCTTAGATAAAAATTATCCACCGAACCCCTACAATTATGAGACAGAAGATGAGTGGAAGAAAAACTTTGCATCTGTTTTCAAACATTGCATTGACATAAATTATTCTTCGGTACCAGAAAAAGACTATGAATTTTGGGTTGTGGCTTTCCACGGGGCAAATGATGAGACTCTCTTCAGAAAAGATGCCGATATTAATGAAATTCAACGTATTATGAATGACCCTGATGGTTACGGAAAAGTGTGGAGAGAATTCCAAACGGAAAGCAAACCAGCATATTGGGTTGTTTGGCCATTCTCAACATCTAAGGGATGGTGTGAGAGAATTACAGGTAATTTATAATAATGGTCACGTTTGATGGTAAAAAAATTGCCGACATTGGTTATTTCATCAATTTAGATGAAAGAACGGATAGACGTGAAAAATTAGAATCACAACTTTCTAAATTCAAGATAGAAGGTGTGGAAAGGGTATCAGCGAACAAAAGCACAGATTCCGGGCCTACAAATTGTAAAAGAAGTCATTTTGACTTATTACAAAGATTGGTAGATTCCGACCATGAAACTTTGTTAGTTTTGGAAGATGATTGTTTGTTTTTGGATTTTTTAATAGAGGAGTCAAACGAGATTTTTGATAATATAAACAAAACTGAATGGGATTTGTTTTGGTTAGGTTGTAGAAACAGAAGGACACCATTATTAAGAGAAAATAATTGTTACGAAGTATCTTCGGTTTCTCATGCTCAATCTTATCTAATAAAAAAAGATTTTGCAAAGCACATTTTGGAAAAATATCCAATATATCCACATGATAATCACAATAACGTTCCGATTGATGAATTGTTAACTCTGAGCGTTTATGGATACAATGTGGTTTCCAACCCAAGCAGTGTGAATTTTTATAATTTGGATCAACCTTTGGATGTCTTAGAAAGACATTTCACCGCTCTTTGTTATGAAAAATCACTAACAACACAATATTCTTCATATAGTAATTTATGGCATTATGAAACTCATTGGGAAGAATATATAATCAGATCATTTCCTAAGTGGTAATATATGAAACTAATAAGTGTCACTTGGTCATACGGGAATGAATCTCATATAGAAGAAACAATCCTCTATAGAAGTTTTATTAAACACAATAATGAGAAAGATTTTATCAATATTCATTACAATCGAACAAATTACGAGGAATTAGAAAAAGAGTTTCATTCCAAGTTTGGGTATCAATATGAATTTTTATTATATAGAATTTTTTTGTTATCTGACCGACTAAAGTCTATTGATGATGATGTATTTATTTTCTCTGACACGACTGATGTAGTTTGCGTTGGAAACATAAATGATATTGAGTATACAGGTGGGATTATTTTCTCAGCCGAAAGACATCAATACCCTAATGATATTTCAAGTTGGAAACCCATAAACACATACCCTCAAGAAAACTTAGATAAATCTAATTTCTTGAATGCAGGGCTTCAGATGAGTGAGAAAAATTTGTATTCAGATTTTTTGGAATCTGTTATTGAACACGTTTTTCCAATTGAATATAAAACATTTGGTGGAGATCAAGGTGTATTCATCTATTATTATATAAATGAATTTTTTCCAAAAATTACTTTGGATACTAGTCGTAATATATTTGTAAGTACTTATTTGACAAGTGCGGAGTGGTATAAAATCAATGATGGAAAAGTACAATACATTCCCACAAATTCATTTCCATTTTTTATTCATGATAATGGTTGGAATTATGGAAGTCCAAGAATAATTGAAAGGTATAACTTAATATGAAAAACGCAATAATTTCTACATACTACTGTCTTGGATGTCAGGAGCCATCAAAGAGTGAATGTAAATCACGTTTTGCTTATGATATCGATGATGAAGATTTTTATTTGAATTTTAGTAACGATTTCAATCCATTTGATTTCTCAAATATTACTGATGTCGGTGTTAGTAAAAGAAAAGATCTAGTCTTTGGTAAAATTTTTAGATTGAGAAAATTCATCGAGGATAAAATTTTAGGGAAATACGACAACTTATTACATATTGATTATTCTGACACTAAGTTTGCAAGAAGTAGTAAAGAATTATTTGATAATTTTCATCAAAGTGGGAAGAAAATAGTAATATCAACCGAAAAAAATTGTTGGCCTTATCTTGACTCAGTATCCAATTGGTTTGAAACCAAACTACCACAAAAAGAATTCTTTTATGTGAATTCAGGGGCTGTTATATCAAATACAAACCGATTTTATCAAATACTTAAAGAACTTGAATTGATTTGTTTGAATTCAAACATAGATTTTTGGGACGATCAAGGAGTATGGCAATATTATAATTTGAAAGAAAATAACCTCAGTAAGGATCTGAACTCGGAATACTTTTTTTCAACCGCCGAGTTGGATGAAACTTACTATAAATTTGAAAACGGTGTTATCACCACAAAGTTTGGAACTCAACCTTACTTGATACATGATAATTCAAGTTTTTCACTAAACCTAATAAGAAAAATTTAATATGAGTGTTTCGGGACATTTTGTTTATAAGGGGTTAACTATCATGCAACACCCCAATGTAGAAAAGGCTTTTGAAGAGCTTTTGATTGATCTAAAACCAACGAAAGTGTTGGAGATTGGAACATCATCAGGAGGACTTACTCTGATGATTAGAGATATTTTGGATAGAGTTGGTCTATCAGATACACGTTTAGTTACCTACGATGTATATGAACCACAATATCTTAGACACCACGTAAATGATGGTGCAAACATCGAAATTAAAGTTGAAAACGTATTCAACCACCAATATTCTGATTTGGAAAATGGTCAAGAAATTATTGATTTTATAACTTCCGAGGGTACTACTTTAGTTTTGTGTGATGGAGGAAGTAAGAAAAATGAGTTTAGAATTTTATCTAACTTATTAAAAGTAGGTGATGTGATTATGGCACACGATTATTCCCCAAATGAAACTTATTTCAGAGAATTCGTCCATGATACAATTTGGAGTTGGTTAGAAATTCAAGATAGTGATATCGAAGGTCCCTGTCAATTAAATAATTTGGAAGGTTATCTTCATGAAACATTCAAAAATGTCGTTTGGGCATGTAGAAAAAAAATGAAATAAGATGAAAGTTACTTTTGTTACAGGTCTTTGGAATATAAAACGCGATACCTTAGGGGAAGGATGGTCTAGATCATTTGACCATTATTTGCAAAAGTTTGAACAACTTCTAGAAGTGGACGTGAACTTGATAATTTTTGGTGAACAAGAATTGGGAGATTTTGTTAGACAACGTCGGAGGGATGATAATACTCAGTTTATTGTTAGAGATCAAAATTGGTTTAAGTCAGAATTTTATAATCAAATTCAAAACATCAGAACCAATCCAGATTGGTTAGCTCAATCAGGATGGTTATCAGAATCCACACAGGCACGTTTGGAGATGTATAATCCATTAGTTATGTCAAAAATGTTTTTGTTACATGATGCAAAAATTATGGACCAATTTGATTCTGATTATTTATTTTGGATTGATGCTGGACTAAGTAATACCGTTCATCCTGGTTACTTCACTCATGACAAAGTACAAGATAAATTACCAAAATATTTTGATAAATTTTCTTTTGTTTGTTTTCCATACGAAGCCAATACGGAAATCCATGGTTTTAATTTTCAAAAAATCAATCAATTAGCTGGTAGTAAAGTTGATATGGTTGCAAGAGGTGGCTTTTTCGGAGGACCAAAAGAAAGTGTTGCCGATTTGAATGGTTTGTATTATAATTTGATGAGTAATACGTTGAATTCAGGACTTATGGGTACTGAAGAATCGTTATTTACAATTCTTTGTTATAAACACCCCGATTTGGTAAATTATTTTGAAATCGAAAATAACGGATTAATGGGTAAGTTTTTTGAAGATTTAAAAAATGATACCTTAGAAAAAAAATCTAAAGAACCAATCCAACCAAGAAATGAAAATTTAGAAATTGATAATACCGCATTGTATGTCATAACATTCAATAGTCCCAAACAATTTGAGACTCTTATAACTTCGATGATAAAATATGATAAAGACTTTATTGATAAACCAAGGAAATTTTTGTTAGATAATTCTTCAGATCTTACAACAACAGAAAGATATCAAGAAATATGTAATGAATTTGGATTCGAACATATTAAGAAAGATAATTTAGGGATTTGTGGTGGAAGACAATGGATTGCCGAACATGCTGATGAACATAATTTTGACTTCTATTGGTTTTTTGAAGACGATATGTTCTTTTACCCGAATGAAGGAACGGTATGTAGAAATGGATTCAACCGATATGTGAAAGGTCTTTATAGGATTTCTATGGAAATTACAAAAAATAATAATTTTGATTTTCTAAAATTGAATTATTCTGAATTTTTTGGTGATAATGGGACTCAGTGGTCTTGGTATAATGTACCTCAACATTATCGTGAATCTAGATGGCCTGAAAAAAGTCAATTACCTGTCCACGGACAGGATCCTAATGCCCCGAGGACTCAATTCAAACACATTAGAACTTATAAGGGGGTATCATTTATCAATGGGGAGATTTATTACTGTAATTGGCCACAAGTTGTCACAAAAGAAGGAAATAAGAAAATGTTCTTAACCGAAAAGTGGGCACACCCATACGAACAAACTTGGATGAGTTACATGTACCAAGAAACTGTTGCGGGTAATTTACATCCGGGTATGTTATTGATGACACCTACAGAACACGATAGATTCGAATTTTACGATGGTAATCTGAGAAAAGAATCCTAAGTGGTATTTATTGTAAAATACTATCTATGGATTTTTTCATAAAAAAGAATGCGACTTTACCTTTACTGAAAATGCAAGTGGTGCAAGACGGTAGAAGTGAGTATTTGTCATTTATGGAATCTTTGCAGGACGCAACAATTTCATTCACAATGATAAATGAGGCTACAGGTATTCCAAAAATTGTTTCAAAACCAGCATATATCGTAGAACTGATTGGTTTGGATGTGAATGCCACCCCTGAATATTATGTTTACTATCGTTTTACCAAAAGAGATACTAATACTGTTGGTAGATATGTTGGTCAGTTTTTGATCAAATATAATCAAGCGTTATTAGGTGGACCTCAAGGAGATTTGATTGTTCCATTACGTGATGAACTTTATATCAATATCCAAGATAGTTTTATTTCAGATAGTCCCTGTTGTTGACGGACTAACATCTTGATCGTATATTTATCGGTGAATGGGAAAGACAAACTCCACATTGTGTGGAAGAGAATGTGTCACTCGGGTAAAAAATACGTCAAATGATATCTACTGAAGAAATCAAATCATTTTTGGAGGGTAATGACCCTGAAGAATTTATTGTGTCGATAGAATTCGATTACATCACTGATTCTATATACAAAATCAAAGAAATACCTGGAAAGGGGAAATCGATCAATAAAGACCATTTTGTTCCATTTGCTTGGGTCGGTGATCTAAGGGGTCTAAATTTTTATAGAGGATCTAAGGCAGAACAAAAAGCCGCAATGTCAAAATACAAAATTGTTATTGAAAAACTCGAGACTCACAATAACGAAAGATTAGAAAGGGGTTTGACATACCTTGTAAAATGTTTGGCTGGTTACAGAGCTTTGACTCAATTTTTTCGTGAGGGTGGAATTGACCCATGGGCTGAGAATGTAAGAGAACTGTTTTTGATGTTACCCCCTGTTGAGCAATATCTAATTCAAAAGGAGAAACGATTATTCAAAGGATATGAAGAATACAACGATATAACACGATTTGTATTTGACTTGGAAACCACCTCTCTTGAACCTAAGGATGGTCGTATATTCATGATCGGTATGAAAACTAACACTGGGTTCCATGAAGTAATTGAGTGTGATACAGAGGAGAAGGAACGAGTTGGACTCATCAAATTTTTTGACACCATTGATCATCTAAAGCCTTCCATTATTGGTGGTTATAACTCATTCAACTTTGACTGGTTCTGGATTTTTGAAAGATGTAAAGCACTTGGATTGGATGTAAAAAAGATATGTAAGTCACTTAACCCACAAAGAACTATTACTCAAAAAGAACAAATGTTGAAGCTCGCCAACGAAGTTGAGCGTTATCCACAGGTTTCTATTTGGGGTTACAACGTGATTGATATTCTTCATTCTGTACGAAGAGCTCAAGCTATAAATTCTAGTATCAAGAGTGCGGGATTGAAATATATTACACAATATCTTGAAATCGAAGATGCCAATCGTATCTACATTGATCACACAGAAATTGGTTCTATGTATTCTAAAAAGGAAGAATATTGGTTGAACACAACAAATGGAAAATATAAACGAGCGGATGATCCTAAATTTAAAGACTTGGATAAACGTTTTCCTGATGTATATGAACGAGTTACAGGTGATAAGATTGTTGAGATGTATCTTGACGATGACTTGGTTGAAACACTTAAGGTAGACGACGAGTTTAACCAAGGTTCGTTTCTTTTGGCTTCGTTAGTTCCCACAACTTACGAACGAGTAAGTACGATGGGTACCGCAACTTTGTGGAAGATGATTATGTTGGCTTGGTCTTATAAATATAATTTGGCAATTCCAGCTAAGGAGACTAAAACAGATTTTGTGGGTGGACTTTCTCGTTTGATTAAAGTCGGGTATTCCACAAATGTATTGAAGTTGGACTTCTCTTCACTGTACCCATCTATTCAACTTGTCCATGATGTTTTTCCTACTTGTGATGTTACTGGTGCCATGAAAGGATTGTTAAAGTATTTCCGAGATTCACGTATTTCATACAAACAATTGGCCGAAGAATATTCTGAATCTGACCCCAAAAAGTCTAAATCTTACGATAGAAAACAATTACCTATCAAGATTTTTATCAACTCGATGTTCGGTGCTCTTTCAGCACCTCAAGTCTATCATTGGGGTGATATGTATATGGGTGAACAAATCACCTGTACAGGTCGTCAGTATCTACGACAGATGATTTCATTTTTCATGAACAGAGGTTATGAAGCGTTAGTAATGGATACTGACGGTGTAAACTTCTCAGCACCAGCTGATGTTGAAACTCGTAAGTACATCGGTCGTGGGTTAAATTGGAAAGTTAAGGAGGGTAAAGAATATACAGGTGCCGCCGCCGACATTGCTGAATATAATGACATATTCATGCGAGGGGAGATGGCTTTGGATAATGATGGTGTTTGGCCATCATGTATCAACTTGGCTCGAAAAAATTACGCTTTGATGACTGACAGTGGAAAAGTAAAACTTGTTGGTAACACAATCAAATCAAAAAAATTACCAGGATATATTGAGGATTTCTTAGATAAGGGAATCAAGATGCTCCTAAAGGGTCAAGGAAAAGAATTTGTAGAATATTACTATGAATACTTGGAAAGGATTTATGATCAACAAATACCTTTAATTAAGATCGCTCAAAAGGCTAAAGTAAAACAAAGTTTAGAAGAATATAAGTTTAGGTGTACCCAAAAAACAAAGGCGGGTTCTCTAATGTCACGACAAGCACATATGGAGTTAGCAATCCAACACAACCTTGCTGTAAACTTGGGGGACATTATTATGTATGTTAATAATGGTGAAAGAGCCTCACATGGTGATGTTCAGAAGGTACCCGCAAAAAAATACAGTGATTTACAACGAGAAAGACATTTTAAGAAAACGGGTGACTTATTGTTAGATACCGAATCAAGAATTCAGTTGAATTGTTATTTACTAAATCAAGAAGAACTTGAAAGAAATCCCGAAATGACTGGTGATTATAATGTTGCAAGAGCTGTGTCAACATTTAATAAAAGAATTGAACCTTTGATGGTTGTGTTTCAAGATGAGGTAAGACAAAATTTACTTGTTGATGATCCTGAAAAACGAGGTATTTTCACTACAAAACAATGTGAATTGTTGAATGGACATCCATTGTCAGATGGTGACCAAGATGATCTTCAGGATGTACTTACAATCTCAGATCAGGAATTAAATTATTGGTCAAGAAGAGGGTTGAATCCAACCTACATGTATGATATTGCTGAAAATGGGTGGGAAAATGAAGTTGTTGAATTACCAAATTTTCAAACCATCAGAGGAAAGGATGTACCAACCCTTATTGATATTGACTAGTTCGATACATGCACCTTTTTCTAAACTGATTTCATCCCACTCTTCATCGATCCTTCCGGTATCTGGTTTGATCAAGACATTTGTCATTGCCTTGATTTTGACTTTATCAGTTGTTTTTGAGTTTAGTTGAATTTCACACAAATCAACACCACGGATAACTAATGCATATTCTCCGTTGGTCACATACTTACGTTCTGAAATAATTGCAGACTCAGACGTACGGACTTTGTTTCCGTTGATTATTTTTTCTACTGGGATAGTTCTGATAATAGACATTATACAACAGTTATTGGAATAGTCATCGGCCTAAATTTCAACTGAGTATTTAAGTTAGTTGCAATTTCAGCCTCTTTTTTCATTTGGTTTTCAGGACGTAATCTTTCTAGTCTCTGTTGTAATTCAGTTAGAAGTGTAACTTTTTCATCTTTAGCTTCTGTTTGTAAGGATTGGTAATCCATCGTAACTTCACTGTCAGGTGTTTTCAAATTTCCACTGAATTTTCCACGAACTCGGGCTAAGGTCTCTTTACAGTAGGCTGTAAACCATCTTCTGACCCAAACTTTTGATGGCTCGTTAAGATCTATCCACATAATTTCATCAAGTGGAATGTCAGATGGTAATTTTACAATGTCAGGATTGTCTTTCAAACAAAGGTCCCTTTCATCACCACATACCTCATAGTACCAATACCATACTTTACCTCTACTTAATTCATTATCACCGAAGTCAAATTTACCCCCTGGTGTGTTGAATAACCAAACCGCTTTCTTTCCATCGGGAAGGGCTGTTACTTGATATTGTAAATCAGGCTGAATAAGTCTTCTTTTTACATTTATATCTTGTAATCGAGACATAACATCATAAGATGAAAAGAAGAAGTATCCTCCTCCACCCAAACCAGCTTGGGCAAATCCACCTGGACCACCTAATCCACCACCTCCACCAAATGATCCGAATGACCAAGGATCGAACAACATATTGTTCATTTCACTTGGTGAATACCAAAGTAATTGGTTGATTTCTCTACATGCGGGTATTTCGTAAATTTGTTGGTTTGGAACAAGATCGAAATAATCTCTTTTTAGGACATATGGACCCGCATTTTGTAATCCAGCAATTTTGGAATATGCGTAAGTATATTGAGTTTCCCAATCTAATGACCTTCTGATTAAAGCGTTTGCCAAAGATTCAGTCTCTAAATTCAATCCATATAGTGAAGTCCATTGAGATTCGATCAACCAATCTTGAACATATTGAGCGTAATCCCCGACGGCTAACTCCAATAGTGAGTCCATCATTTCATACTCCAATTCTACAGCACGGAGTGGCGCCCCTAATAAATTGAGAATACGGTTATATAGTTTGGTTCTTTCTGGTTCTGGAATTACAGCCATCCTAATGTTTTTCTATATAAATATCCAATAATTAGAATTGGTACAATAATGAATTTTCAGGAAAATAATATGACCCGTCTTTTATTTCGGAGTTTGTATTATCGAATACAACAATATCTTTACCTCTACGTACAAAAACCATCCAATCTGTGTTGTACTTCTTTACGTTTGCACTACCACCGATTCTTACTAAATCATCTTCTTTATTAATTGAATCGAACGGTTTTACTTGTGCTGTGTGTAATTTTCCATCGATCATTACCTTGATATCAACACCCATCATGTCTTCTTTACTACCAAGTTCTCCAATCCTTTGTATGTTTTCTGCCCCGAATTTTTCTTTGAATTTCTTCTCTACAACATCCTCGGTTTTATTTCCTTTTCCTGATGTTTGACTTAAAACTCTAAATAAAGTCTGAAACGTCTTTGAATTAGGGTCAAAAATTCTAAACTTAAGTTGGTTTATAAATCCCAACATACGAGCCATTTCATTTACCTGTTCTTCTTTAGTCTTACCTTGAAAGTTGATAGGATCCATGTTTGCTCTGCTCAAGACCAAATTTAAGTCACGAAGTAGTGGACAGAAAGCACTGTAATTTGTATTCAAATAATTTATTATCGAACGACCTGGTTTTTCTAAATCATAAACTCCACTTGCGGTGTTTGGACCATATTCATTTCTTGCATAATGCTTATCTTTGAAAACATCCTCCAAAAAAGCCATAATACTGGTCTTATACATTTCCAAGACATCAGGATTGTTATTGAACATTGTTCTAATTCTTGTTCTTTCTTGGTCTGAACATGAGTTCATTTGAGATTGTTCCTTTAGTATTTTTTTTGTAGAAATACTTTCCTGAAGATTTTTGTTAGTGAGTCGTTTTAGTTCTTCTTCAACAAATTCCCAATTTACTACCTTCCAAAAGTTTCTGATGTATTCATCTCTTTTGTTACGATATTTTAGATAGTATGCGTGTTCCCACAAATCCAATCCGAGTAAAGGATGTCCCCCTTGTTTTATAACGTTCATCAAAGGATTGTCCTGATTTGCGGTTGTCATAATTTTGAGGGTTCCCCTTTTTGTTAGGACCAACCATACCCATCCTGAACCGAATCTTTTTTTTGCGTATTCATCAAATTTCTTTTTGAAATTAGTTAGAGATCCGAAATTCGAGTTGATTTTTTTTAGGATTTCCCCTTTAGGTTCCATCTCGGTGGGGGATAACATTTTCCAAAAGATTGCGTGGTTGTAAGCTCCACCGGCGTTATCACGAATGGTTTTAGAAAATCTTTCGATTGTTTTTATGATTTCCTCTAATGACAAGTCACCATAATTCTTTCCATCTAACGCATCGTTTAGTTTGGTGACATAACCTTTATAGTGTTTGTTATAGTGGATGTTCATTGTCTCGGGGTCAATGAACTGACGTAAGGCTGAATATCCGTAAGGTAATTTCTCGGCTCTGATTTTCTTGGCTTCGTGAAGTTGTTGTTCGTTCTGACGGATACGTTCTTCGAGTACTTGAATTTTGTTTTTGATATTTTTCATATTTCGGGTACTATAGTTTATTGAATATAAATACCCCCAACTTATTATCTTCTACTGTTGATTGACTTTAGAATTTCTTCTACATAGTCACCTGTTGATTCCTTATCTCCCATCACGGTTTCGAAAATATCCTTTTTCTTACCTAAAATATCGTAAATAATTCCTTCAATAGTGTTGTCGAAAATGGGGTAATAAACCAGTACATTATTTTTTTGTCCGTATCTATATGCACGGTCTTCGGCTTGTGAGTGATCGGATGGGAGGAACGATAAATCATTCATAACGACAGCCTCACCTGATGTAAGAGTGATACCAGTACCTGCGGCTTTGATGTTACCAACAAATACTTTTACAGAATCATCGTTTTGAAATTTATCTACCGATTCTTGACGTTCCCTTTGGTTCATAGAACCATCAAGTCTTACCGCCTTTTTCCCGAAATGTTCTAAAATCATTTCAAGAGTTTTGGTGAAGTTTGTAAAGACAATGACTTTCTTATCTTGTTCGATAATGTTCTCACAGAGTTCAATTGTTGAGGATACTTTTTCTTGGGCGATACACTGACGAACCTGAGTCAATTTGGTAAACTGAAGTGTCAGGGAGTCCGCCTCACCACTTTTATCGTACCAATCGTAATAGTCCCCCATAAGTTCCTCATATTGCTTAGAACGAAGTCTTAGGTATACTGGTGTGATGATTTTATCGGGTAGGTCAAGTACGTTTTCCTTCAGGCGACGAAGTACTTGTGGTTTGGTACGGTCTCGGAGTTCCTCTAAGTTGGATGCACCACTGACGTTCCACACTTTTCTTTTACCCGCTCGGAATTGAAATCCATTACAGTATCTTTTTACATATGCCATCCAATTCACCGCAACAGGTGAGTCAATGAGATTGAGAAGGTTATAATAGTTGATAGGACGACTTGTGATGGGGGTACCGGTTAGAAGCCACAGTCGTTCGACCTTCAGGGCAAAGTCGTTTATTAGTTTTGTTCTTTGGGCTTGCTTATTTTGTATGTAATGGGCCTCGTCGATAACAACCAAATCAAACTTAGAATTAAGAATAATTGACTCTTTTTTATTTTTTTCATCGTGGAAGTTTTTTATGATATCATAATTTATGATAATAAAATCGGCATCCTCCCATTTTTTTCCTTCAATAATTGATGTAGGGCGGTCGGTGTAGTTTTCGATTTCTCTCTGCCAGTTGATCTTCAGAGATGCCGGACAGATAATCATTATTTTCTTGGCCCCCGTCTCCAAGGCGGCAATAATCGTTGATGTGGTTTTACCCAAACCCATATCATCAGCCAATATCATCTTTTTGTTCTCACATAATTTTTGGATGGCTTCTTTTTGGTGTTCGAGTGGTGGACGATGCGAATATTTCGAATAATCAATCTCCACATTCTTTACCGTGTTGTCTCTGATAAGAGCAACTTTCGGTATCCAAAGATCGTAGACAAAATCTTTTTCAAAGAATTTCCCCCAAATATGGTAGGAGGTATCCTTCTCAACAAGAAGTTTTTCAATATAAATTTGTTGGGGTACTGTGGTGAACAATTTATCATCCGCAATTTTTTGTGCAAAGTACGGATCCAAATCTACCCATTTCTTGGCTACCTTTGGTACCCTTGAATGAAAATTGATGATGTATTCAGACTGAGCTCGAGTTGGATAGAACTTGGGATTATCCAACATTTTGGTTTTTAAGCGCAAGATATAATTGTTGGCACCTTCATAGTTTTCCAACAGTTCCAAAGCCTTACGTTCCAAAACACCAACGGCTGATATGTTAGTTTGTTCTTCCAATACCCTTAAAGATAATGATTTATGTTATATTTATCAAGTAAGATGGCACAGAGACAAGTTCCTATTACAAGATTGGGTAAGTTTTTCGGTAGTGAAGACTTTGGTTTAGATATTTCCATGGGTCGTGAATGGCTCGATGGTGATATGAATTTCCAAATAGTTTTGTATAAAGTTGACAGAACAAAAACCGTAAACGATGACGTATACGGTGAAGTGGTAAAAGATGGTATTCAATTCTTGGCACCTGTGTCAATAAATGCCTACGTTAAAATTGATGGTGCAACAGAACAATTTTTGGGTAATTCTAAAATCGTTCAGAACGAACCTGGTGTTCTTAACTTCCATGTATACCAACAAGAACTTGAAGAATTGAAAGTTGATATTGAACTTGGTGATTACATTGGTTATTGGATAACTGAAGATCAAGTTAGATACTATTCTATTATTGATGCGGGATCTCCCAACTGGGATAACAGACACACTTACGGTGGTTATAAGAAATTTTATTTCTCATACACAGCAACTCCTGTTAGTGAAAATGAATTTAGAGGATTGTAATGGCTTTACCTAAAAAACAAATTATACCAAACATTAATCTCACACCTGAAAAGATTCTTTATCAGAGAAGAGAACAATTGCTCGAATACATTAAAGAAGATGGAACTTATCTACCTAAGTCACTTTTACATGCCGATTTAGATAGGGGGTTTTTAGATTTTGTGAAAGAAGAACTTCAAACGATTGTTGAGGGTAAAACTATACCTCCCGTAGACATTATTATCACAACTCAGAACTGGTCGCAATTTACTCAGACTTGGGACTTCAATGATATTAATGGAAACCCCGAATTACCATTTATTACAACCGTCAGAAATCCTGACGTAAAATATGGTAGTAATCCAGCAATTATTTACAACATCCCAAATAGAAAAGAATATTTTTATGCCGCAGTTCCTTCATGGAACGGAAATGTAAAAGGGATGGATATTTACAAAATCCCTCAACCTGTTCCAGTGGATATTACTTATAACGTAAAGATTCTGAGTAATAGAATGAGGGAGTTAAATGAATTCAATAAAAATGTAATTCAAACTTTCGCCTCACGACAAGCCTATAGAAAAATAAATGGTCATTATATTCCAATTATAATGAACAGCATTGCAGATGAGTCAGTGGTAGATATTGGAAGACGTAGATTTTATATTCAAAACTACGAATTTACCATGTTAGCCTTTTTATTGGACGAAGAGGAGTTTGAAGTTGCTCCCGCAGTTTCAAGGGTTTTTAATTCTTATGAATTAGTTCAAAATAAAAGAGGGGGTAAAAAGAAATCATTTCCCGAAAACCCCGATTCATTTGAGACTTCCATGATATACCCAACGGGTACACTGACAAAATCTATTGTTGCTGATTATACGGGTGATTTCACAATTGATGAAACTGAAAACGTATCAAGTTGGGATGTCTATATTAATGATGACTTCTATGGGTCCGATGTTCCTCTCATTCAAGTAAACACAAACGAAATTCTAAGGATAGATATAGTTCCCACCGATGTTACACAATCAAGCAAAATTATTTACGGAGTCAAGTTAGTATGACTCTCCGTAAATGTCTTTTTTTTCTTGACACTTTTCCAAAATTAGATTCTCGAGAAACTTATACATTTTAAGTCCATTCTTATCACAATAAGTTTTTAAAACATTATGTGTTTCCTGTGAGATCTTCAAATTCTTTATTTCTTTTTTCATAGGGAGAAAAAAGGCAGAATTAAAACCGCCCATTTTATAAATAGAAAACTATAAGTAAAGTTTTTGTCTTTTTTCAGAATATTTATGTAATAAAAATAAAATTTATTGAACCTAAAACAAAATGGCAGTATCAAATAAAATTTTCGTATCTCCTGGAGTATACACTTCTGAAAGAGATTTGAGTTTTGTGGCACAAAGCGTAGGTGTAACAACTTTGGGTCTGGTTGGTGAAACACAAATCGGTCCCGCGTTCGAGCCTATCTTTATAACAAATTACAGTGAGTTCGAAGCATTTTTCGGTGGAACTCTTCCCGAAAAATTTGAAAACACACAAATTCCTAAATATGAGTTAGCATATATCGCTAAGTCCTACCTACAACAGTCTAACCAATTATTTGTAACTCGTGTACTTGGTCTTTCTGGATATGATGCTGGTCCTTCTTGGTCTTTGTTGACAGTAGCTAACGTAGACCCATCAACAGTAGCTCTGAATGGTATAGAGACTCCTTTCAGTATTGGATTTACAGGATGTAGCGGTGGTACAGCAGTCACCTTTACAACTGATGGAGCTTTTGCACCTCAAATTTTAACAAACCTAAACAGTCCCTATCCAATGTTGAATGGGGGTGAAAGTACAATCGAAGATGATTTGTCTGACTTCCTACAAGGGATTCTAGATCTTCCTTCATCTTCGGGTACATCAGCTGCTTACTTCGGAACTATTTCCGACGCTACATACAATGCTCTTTCACCAACTTATACTGCGTCGACTAACGTTTTTGGCGTTTCTGGTTTGTCAGAATCTACGGCGGACTATACGTCTCCAAATAACGACTCTTGGTATTACTCAAACTTTGATTTGACAGGTGGTACTGGTTATTCCGGTTATTCATTCGTTTCTCTTGTTGATACTTTAGTTCCATTTGGTCCTTCGGGATGTTTCTCAGGTACCGTATCAGGTTCAGTATTCAATTACGTAGGTACCGCATATGATGGATGGGGTGACTTAGTTGTTGCAACATGGAGATCTCGTGGTATATCTTTGTATGCAACAGGACAACATGGTCCGTCTTATACTGTGACTGGTACTACTGATGTTATCATTGATTGTTCGGGTATATATTCCGGCATTACTTTCAATCCTTACGCAACATTCAATTTATCGGGTGTGACTGCGGACGGTACGGATTTCTCATTTGCAACTTCTATGAATTCTGGTGATGCAAACTACATTACCAAAGTATTTGGAACAACTAATTTCGGAAAACCAAGAAATGAGGTTCCATTGTTTATTGAAGAACAATTCCAAAATATGTTGAATTACGGTTACAACCAAGGATTTATTCGTGGATTACAATGTGCTCCTTTAGCACTTCCTGGATTAAGATATAGTCCTAACACGGCAACAATTGCTAACTACGTCGAAAAATACCAAGATGCTGAGTCTCCATGGGTAGTATCAGAATTAAATGGTACTTCTGTTGATAGGTTGTTTAGAATTATATCAATTGCTGATGGTAATGGTGCAAATGCACAAATCAAAATTAGCATCGAAAACATTTCGTTCAATAATTCTTCGTTTGACGTGGGTGTCAGAAGTTTCTATGACACTGACTCTAATCCTGTTTATTTGGAAAAATTCACACAATGTACTATGGATCCGTCAAGTAACAGTTATGTCGGTGTAAAAATCGGTACTGCGGATGGTGAGTACGCACTTCTTTCAAAATACATTATGTTGGAATTGAATGATAAGGTTGATCCTACGTCAGTTCCGGCTGGATTCGAAGGTTATGTTATTCGTTCTTACGCATCAGCACAACCTCCATATCCAGTCTACAAAACAGCATACAACTACCCTGGGGAAGTTATTGGTAATCCACCTTTCAACATTCCTTATGGACCTAACCAAATTTTGTCACCTGGTGATAACATAAGACGTACGTTCTTAGGAATTTCTTCTTCTATTGGTTACGATCCAGACTTTTTCCAATACAAAGGAAAACAAGCTCCAAGTAATCTTTGTAATGTTGATGCATTACCTTGGAATTACGTCACTAAGGGTTTCCACATGGATTCGGGAGCAACCGTTGTAACAATCACTGCAGGTCCTACTGCGGGTACACCGGCGTTTGATTGTGGTGATACTTCATTCCAATCTGACCCACAAGATCCTGCAAACCCTTACTACACTATTCAGTCTCGTAAGTTTGCGTTCCTTCTTCAAGGAGGTTTTGATGGTTGGGATATCTACCGTGAATATAGAACTAATGACGACAGATACCAAATTGGTGGTTCTTTGTGGCAGAGAGGCGCTTGTCAGTCAACACGTTACCCACTTGCAGATGGATGGGGAGCATTCAAATTGATCGCACAAGACGGATTTGCGGAATTCTCTACATCTGACTATTACGCTTACTTGTTGGGTATCTCTACATTCAATAATCCTGAAGCGGTAAACATCAACGTGTTTGCAACACCAGGTATTGATTATATCAACAACTCGAACTTGGTAGAACAGGCTATTGATATGGTAACTTACCAAAGAGCTGACTCACTATACATCGTGACTACTCCTGATTGTAACTTACTTCTTCCAACAAATACGGATAATATCGTTCCTCCTACTGAGGCTGTAGATAACTTGAACAATACGGGTATTGACTCAAACTACACAGCGACTTACTATCCTTGGATTTTGACTCGTGATACTGTAAATAACACTCAGATCTACATTCCACCAACAAATGAAGTATGTAGAAACTTGGCTCTTACAGATAACATTTCTTTCCCTTGGTTCGCTACGGCGGGTTACACAAGAGGTTTGGTAAATGCTATCAAGGCACGTATCAAGCTAACTCAAGACCAAAGAGACACTCTTTATCAAGGTCGTATCAATCCGATTGCTACTTTCTCTGACGTAGGTACAGTTATTTGGGGTAACAAGACTCTTCAGATCGCAGACACTGCTCTCAACAGAATCAACGTAAGAAGATTGTTACTACAAGCACGTAAGTTGATATCGGCTGTAGCGGTAAGATTATTGTTTGAACAAAATGACGCTAAAGTTAGACAAGACTTCCTTGACTCAGTCAACCCTATCTTAGACGCAATCAGAAGAGACCGTGGTCTTTACGACTTTAGAGTAACAGTTTCTAATGATCCTGCTGACTTGGATAGAAATACGATGACAGGTAAGATTTACTTGAAACCAACAAAGGCTCTTGAATTCATCGATATCGAATTCTTGATCACCCCAACTGGTGCTTCGTTTGAGAATATCTAATAAAAAAAATGGTGGGGAGAAATCCCCACCTTAGCCTTTAAATAATTTATGAATAAAACAATAAAAGAAGGATTTGATGATTTGGGAGTACCTACTCTCAAATACTACGCTTTTGATTGGGATGACAACCTTATGTATATGCCAACTAAAATTATAGTTCAATCCAAAGATGGTGATGAGGTTGGGATGTCAACTGAAGATTTTGCTGAATACAGAACTCAAATAGGAAAGGAACCTTTTGAGTACCAAGGTAAACAGATAGAAGGTTATGCATCAGACCCATTCAGAAACTTTACAACGAAAGGTGACAAACAATTTTTGATTGATTCAATGAAAGCGAAACCCGGTCCTGCTTGGGCGGATTTTGTAGAAGCCGTAAACAACGGTTCAATTTTTTCGATAATCACTGCAAGGGGTCACAATCCAAATACAATAAAAGAGGCGGTTTATAATATGATAGTATCTGATCATATGGGTTTGAATAAAGATCTATTAATTAAGAATCTTAAAAAATTCCGTGACTTCGTGGGTGATGAAAAAAAAGGGAAACAAGACATGATCCGTGAATATATGGATCTATTAAAATTCTATCCCGTTTCATTTAATCAAGATGAAGGTGCTTCAAGTCCTGAGGAGTTAAAAGTTGCTGCGATGAAAGAATTTATATCTCACGTTAAAAACGAAGCAAAAAAACTAGGACAAAAAGTATATGTAAAAGAT
>Ga0208161_1000152_pt1 | contig 37898 bp, 46 predicted proteins | sample CB_VirMetaG_3_FD_184538 | JGI IMG/M metagenome (GOLD analysis project Ga0208161, IMG submission 184538) | Freshwater to marine saline gradient viral communities from Chesapeake Bay - CB_1508_1S Viral MetaG (SPAdes) (version 4) | ecosystem: Environmental > Aquatic > Marine > Coastal | place: USA... | reverse complement strand
ATTAATTCTACATTACTTTCTCTGATATTTGAATCTTCTCTATAAATATCAGTAGGAGGAGAAGAAATAATAATTTTAAATGCTTGCTTTATTTCTTCTTTTGTCATTATTATCCTTTATAAATACTCATTAGAGTATAAACAAATCCTGCTGTTGCTACCATTATACTACCTAAAAACATTGTAGTTTTAAACCCTACTCTGCCTTCAGTGGCTATACGATGTAAATCTGCAATTTGTTTATTGTTTTCTTCTACCATACGGCTGAGTCTATCAAGTTTTTCATCAATACCTTGATACCTAATTGCACAAACAGCTTCATGAGTTTCTAACTCACTCTTTGTTTTTTGTGATCGCTCATGTAAAGTATAGATATTTTGTTGAATATCGTTAATTCTTTCTTCTGACATTTTTTAATTATTAGCAGTTTCCCATCTATAAAAAGTATGGTCTTCAATAGCTGCTATCCTTGTAAGAGATCTACTCCAATAAGGAGTTATATGATTAGCGTGGTAATGAGTAGCTCCATCAGTAATATCTACAAATCTACCTTGTATAACTGCTTCTGCTATTGCAGAAGCTATTATGCGTTCGTCTTCCTCTACCATTCTATCTGGCTTTCCATCACAATACCAAGAAAATTGGCAGTCTCTACGTCCTTCTACGTATCCCTGCTTAACAACAGCACAAATAGTATCGGGGTATCTAGAATCTATAACTCTATTTATAGTAACATGAGCTACTGCAATTTGTCCAATAATATCTTGATTTCTAGATTCAAAATATATATTCTTAGTTAAGCACATCATGTCTGCGTCACTTATAGAATCTAGAGGTAAGACGGGGCTAAAACTGGATAGTAGGAGAGAAAAAAGTAGTCCTTCCATCGTCAAGAGTAATCCTTTCTACTGGATTGCCATACAAATCAGTTTTCTGATTGTATACCATTAGTTTAGATGCTTCTTTCGTGTAATTACCTGAATTTCCATACACATCTTTATAAGTTTGAATCGTAGAACCTCCAGTTCTATAAGACTCACTTAATACTTTAATTATACAGCCATGTAACCTTGTCAGATCGTCGTCTGAAAGGTCACTAACCAAGTTAAGCGGTGAAATACGAGCTAAAAATAAACTTTCACTTTTATAAATGTTGCCAACACCACTTATATATCGTTGCTCCATTAAAAACTTAACAATAGATTTATTATTATTTTTACGGGCAATTTTTAAAAATTCACAAACACTACAAGGATTATTTAACATATCTGGACCGATAGAGTCCAATTTTTTATTTAAGATATTACGGTCATTAACTATCTTAATTGTTCCGAAATTTCTAATGTCTTCATAAAAAACAGGCAGCGATTCTGTGTATTTACTATATACTTTAGTTATATCAAACTGAATTCTGGAATGGGTGGTTTGAGATAGGGCATAACGCCCACTCATACCAAGGGTAGAAAAAATAAAGCGCTCACCTTCAAGTTCCCACCAAATAAATTTTCCTTTATTGCGAACTTCTTTAATCAAAAGAGCGCCCCGCTGTAGGGCGCTCTCAAGATTGAAGTAACCATCAGGTGCTTTTTTAGTGTACCTACCTGACAAAATAGTAATAGAGTCTAGTAGTGCATTTTTAACAACAGAATTAAGTTGATTAGCTACGCGGGTTACTTCTGGACCTTCAGGCATTTTTCATCCAATGATTGAGATTATTCACAATAGTCCAAGAATATTCTACTTGAAGCTTTTTAAGCATTTCAGATAGGTCTTGACTTTCGTTAATAATTTTGATACACTCTGATGTGAATTTAACTAGAATATTGTTTGAGTAATCTTTAGAATCAGCAAATCCAAACTGTTCTGTAGGCTTAGAATATACATGTTTTTTATAAAAAGTTGGATTGTTTAGTTTTAGGAAAATAGGTTTAATGCTCTTCTTAGCCTCATCAAGAGACTCATACTGATTAGTATTAAGAAGAAGTTTAATATCAAAAAGATCTTTTTGATAAAGGTTCATTTAAATTAAATCTCCAATCTGGTAGGTTCTTTGTTTTTCCAAAATTCTGTTTGATTATAGAATCTTGTCTTTTCTATTGCATTTAAAAAATTGTTTATTTCTTTTGCAGCTCTAATCCACATTTTTTCTTTTAAATTAGAACTGTTAGCTTCTTCTCTTAACACAAGCATGTCGTGAATAGCGGAAGAAGGATCCCACTTTACTAAAGAAACACATCTATTTAACTCATTTTGATATTCCATGTTTTACTCAATTTAATGTTTATAAACTCATATTAGCTGAGAAATATGGAATTAGCAAGAATAAAATTAAAGTAAATTGTGTCTAACTTAGAAAGATATAATTTAACTAGGAGATGTTAATTGAAAAACATAAAAGCTTATTACACAGAAGCTAATAAGTTGTATGTATTAAAAGAAGCATACATGCTTAATCAAAACGGCATAGAAGTAGAACTTGTAGACGCTTCTAAACTGCCTAAAACAATACTAACCCCCGCATTTGCTATATTTAAACAGGGAGGTGTGTTATCTAAGTTAGAAGGTAAACACACTCCAGGAATAGTATTAGAGTGGGTAAAAAAATATATGAAAGGTACTAAATGAAAATAAGTGTTAAAAGATATAATAATGATATATCTAAAGCATATAGAATTATGATGCGAAAACTAAATGCTGAGGGATTCTATACCGATACAAAAAGAAAAAGTTTTTATGTATCAAAGAGTGAACAAGCTAGAGAAGACAAAAAAGCTGGGACAGCTAGATACAGAAAAGCAGAAGCAAAAAGACGCGCCCTAATTGATAAACTAGAACAAAAACAGGCTTTTAACAAAAAAGTAACAAAACCAGCAAAGAGTAAAAATTAAATTTAATTTTTAGTTGCTAAGTGGTATTTTTTATGTTAAATTTAATTTGTAAACGTTGAAGCGACGTGGACACATTCTGGACTCGGGGGCGGTACCCGACGACTCCACCATAAACATACTCGTGTACCCAAACATATATCAGCAGGGTTGGAAGGGCTGATACTTGGAGTATGTTTTTGATGGGGTCGAAATAGGATCGACAGGTGTGAAGATAGAGTGGAGTTTACCGGATGACCTCGTATCGGTCGATTAAACTAAATGCAAACGATAATTTTGCACCATCTGAGTTCGCTCTAGCAGCGTAACCGCAGTGGGTATGAGTTCCACCTAGAAACAGAACGGGCTCGCTCCTTAACAGTTTATCGGGGTCACTACCTAATAAGTGCGCGCTGTGCCACGGTTAGCACAGCATCTTTTTATATAGAGGCACAATGAAAATAATAACAGCCAAAGAATTACAAGATATTGATAGTTCTAACTATATTCATGATAGTGTAGTATTTATTATAGAAGATGATAGGTACGGGGTATCCATAGGTAAGAATAACACTATTTTAGCAGGTTGTGTAGTACATGCAGCTTCAGGATATAGAGAAAATACCTTAATAGGCTCAAATAACTATATTGGTGCAGGTGTTACAATTCAAAGTGATGCTATTATAGGAAATAATAATATATTAGAAGGCTCTAATTTTGTAGGGCATCATGCTTGTGTGTTAAGCAATTCTGTTTTAGAAGCTGGAGCAACTATTAGTCCTTATAGCACTGTGGGTAGTTGGGCTACTATTGGAACTCTTACCCCTTTAATAAAAGATGCAAAGCCTTTTTCAAAAGTATTTGGTAATCCTGCAGTTTCTAAAGGAATTACTTCTTCTAAAGAGTTTAAAGAGAGTTTTTCTGAAATAGAAATGTTAGAAATTAAACAGTATATTAAAGATGGCTCAGAACCTATTTCTACTTATATAATAAGTATTATAGATGAATTTTATAATCAGTCAAGAAAGAAAGCACTTTGATAATCTTATATAGAGCTTCTGAAGCTAATAAATCTCCCGGCAGTATCTCTGATGGCTCACAAGATAGACCTCGCTGGAACGGTAGAAAAAAAGATGAAATCTTTCGTAAGTGTTGGTTGTCTTTACAACAAGATCTAGAAGGCTGGGCCGATAGAATCGTTGTTCTAGCAGATAAAGTTACTGAAGAAACTAAAGAGTGGATGCAGGAAACTTGCGCCATTCCTACAAAACTTGAAATTGAAGACATCCCTCCTCGCACAGAGGTTCCTCCTTATGGTACACATCCTTATCCGCAGTACCATCCTGTAACTATTAATACTTGTATCCCTCTTATGGAGCGACTTATACAACTTTGTGAGCAGTATCCTGAAGAGCTTATCTATATTTGTGAAGACGACTACCTTCATACTCCCGGAGCAATACGTATTATGAAAAACGTATTCTCTGCCGGATATGAAGGTTTTTATTTACCCTATGACTACCCAGATAGATACTTTGATAGAGATAGGCACGCAGAAGTGTTGATAGGACCAGATTGTCATCTTAAAACTGTGTGTAGCGCTACACTAACTCTAGCCGCAAAAGGTAAAAGCTTTTTACCTTTTAAGTTTTCTATCTTACAAGCAGGACTATTTTCAGACGATTCTTGGACCTGGAAAGCTTTTAGACAGTCTGTAGCGGTGTGCCCCCTACCAGGCACTAGTACTCACTTACAAGAGGGTTGTGTAACTCCTATAATTGATTGGAACGAAGTATGGAATCAGTGGTAATTACTGGAAGCGCTGGGCTTATAGGTAGTCATCTTTGTGTTAAGTTTTTAGAGCTAGGCTGGGCAGTAGTAGGAATTGATAATCTTATTGGCGGTTATGCTTCAAATATGCCAGATCATGTAGATTTTCACTATAGAAATGTAGACATTTTAGACAATGAAACTCTTTCTGCAATATTTAGAGAATTTGAGCCTAAACTAGTAATTCACTGTGCTGCGCTAGCACACGAAGGGTTAAGTGTATTCGCTCCTAAAACGATTGTAGAAAATATATATGCAGGCACAGCTTCAGTAGTCAGCGCCGCTATCGCAGCGGGTGTACGTTACTTTATCAACACTACTTCAATGGCGCGCTATGGAGCTATTGAACCTCCTTTTGACGAAGCTATGACTCCTCAACCTGTAGATCCTTATGGATTAGCTAAACTACACGCTGAGCAGCATCTTAATCTTATGAGCGATATACACGGCATAAAAGTATTTCACATGGTTCCGCATAATGTTTGTGGCCCTCACCAGTGTTATAGTGATCCTTTTAGAAACGTAATGAGCATATTTGCCAACCTAATTTCTAAGGACAAGCCTATATATATTTATGGTGACGGATCACAAAAACGTTCATTCTCACATGTTCGAGATTGTGTAGACGCTTTTATTACAATATACGAAAAACGTGAGCAAATTAACTCTAAAGAAGTATTTAATATTGGCCCGAGCCACGGAACAGAGACTAGTGTTTTAGAACTAGCACATCGTGTTGCAGCTCATTTTAACAAAGCTGCTCAAATAAACTTTGTCCCTGAACGACCTCGTGAAGTTAAAAATGCTTGGGTTTCTACTACAAAGGCTGAAATACAGCTAAACTATCATGCAGATACTTCAATGGAAGAAACTATTAGAGACACAGTTTCTTGGATGAAAACGCAACCGGAACGTGACTTTAACTATCATCTTGAGCTAGAAATTGTTAATGAGCACACTCCTAAAACTTGGAAAGACAAGCTGTTTAACCAATGACACAAAAATATGCACTATTTTTTAACTCAATGGCTTTTGGAGATACGTTATTTGGTATCAACTCTGCTAGAAGATTTAAAGAAAATAACCCTGACTGGAAAATAGCTTTTACTATTAGAGAAAATTTTAATCTTACAACTAACGATGGTAGAGCGGGAATGCAAGAAGCTTTAGAGGTATATTCTAAACAACCGTGGTTAGATGCCGTAGGATACTTAGTTACAGATGGTCAAGGTAATGTAACTAATATAGTACTTTCAGACACTGAGCTTTCAAAAAGAAAGCCAGATCTTTTTGTGCCACAAACTAAGTGGTGGACTGACTTTGGAAACAATAAAAGTAATAATTATCACATAAAAGACTATCTACCAGAAGATATTTTAGATGATGGCAACTTAGAGTTATTTGTAGAGAGCGATAAGATAAAAGATGATATATTAAGAATTGGTATGTCTGGGCCTTTAGACTGGAATAGAAAATTACAAAGTGAAAAAACACGAATAGAAGTTATAAATGGTATTCAAGAAATACTTATAGCAAAAAATATAAGAGCTGAGATAAATTTTTTTGGAGTAGAGATAAATAACTATACTATGTATCAGGCTTTATGTGTATTAAATATACATAACCTATTTTTAGGGCCAATAGGATCTCTTCATCATGCTGCTGCTGCTTTAAATGTAGACACAATCTCAATTCCTTCTATATTTCCTACTACCTTAGATACGCCTAAGTACTATTCTACTAAAGGCACTCATTTAAACGTAGAACATAGACCTGAAAACCACTGTAAAGTAAAAGAGACAAAATGTCTAGGTACAAAGTTTTATGCTAATAAAGATAAAGAATCTTTTTCTGGACAAGAAGGGCCTTTTGCAAAGTTAGGTTTTTGGCCTAGAAAATGTCCTTATACCGAATCAGGATGGGCTTGTACTAAAACAGTAGTATCAAAAGATATTTTAGATGTATTTGAAAGTTGGTTAAATGAAAAATATAAATAACCCTATTATTATAACTCCCTATCTGTTTGAACAAGAAATACAAGAGTTAAAATCAGCTCTAGGATGGAAACTAGACTATGAGTTTTGGCAAGATGTAGGGCGTATAGGAAGTGATCTAGCTTACCAATATTTATGGAATAAGCACAAAGATAGAGATGTAATTATTCTTCATGCAGATATGCTTCCTCTGCCAGAAGACAAAGATAATAGCTGGTATGATGAATTACTAGCAATAGTAGATGCCCATCCAGAAGCTGGTATTTTTGGAATGAAGCTTCTCTATCCACAAAAAAATGATAAGAACCAGTACATAATACAACATGCTGGCGGGAGATTTGAAAAGAATGGTGAAGCAGTACATTTCGGAGGAGGACTTAACCTCTTTGATGGAAGAACAAATAAAGAACTGGAAGTCGATGAAGGGCAGTACGACAAACTTAGAGAAGTTTCCTGGGTTACAATGGGCGGTATATATATTCGTTCTTCTGCTCGTGCTACTGTTGGCAATTTTGATCCCTCCTATTATTGGACTTACTATCGTGATGTGGATTGGTGTCTTACTGCCCGTCGCGCTGGTATCAAAATTTATCAAACAAGTATTCCGCTCCTTCACTTCGAGGGAAAAGACAACAAAAGACTAATTGCTCAGAACCCTTCTCTAAACGAAAAATGGTCTATTAATCGTTCTATCTTCATGGAAAAATGGAACGGTTCAGAGGAAATGCAAACTTTAAATATTGAAGTTGAAACAGGCAATGAATTAATTGCTCCCGAGCCAAAAAAATTTATTGTAGATAAAAAGCTACTAGAAGATATATATGAATATGCTTGTAATACTGAATCAGATATTTATAAACACCTACCAGTCTTAAAAGACTATGCCAGTAAGTGCAAAAGCGTAACAGAAATGGGTGCTAGAACTGGAAACAGTACTGTAGCATTTTTACTATCTGATACTGATAAGTTTATTTCTTATGACTATCAATATAGTAATCCAGAGCCTCATCTTGCAGAAGCAGTAGAAAGACTTAAATTTTTAATTGATGGGGCTAGAAAAAATATAGGAATTAATGCCAATTATATAGGTGCTAATGTACTAGATATAGAAATTGAAGAAACAGATTTATTATTTATTGATACCTGGCATGTGTATGAACAATTAAAAGAAGAATTAAGATTACACGCTCCTAAAGTTAACAAGTATATAGCATTCCATGATATAGAAACTTTTGGAGCTGTAGGAGAGGGGTATCCTGACATGGATCCTAATCATCCTACTAGAGATAAACTAAGTAGTCAAGGTGGAATAAGGTTAGCAATTGATGAGTTTTTAGAGGCTAATAACAACTGGAAAATAGTTTACGAAACTAAAGATAATAACGGACTTATGATAATAGAAAAGGCAGGTGAAAATGCGTAAAAAAAGTGTTATTAGTTTAATTTCCTATGATGCCTCATATCTAGCGAATTCCATTCGCACCTATTATGAGTATGTGGATGAAATCATACTTGGCTTAGATCAAGATAGAATTTCTTGGAGCGGAAACAAATTTTCTTTTGATGAAGAAGCTCTCTGGAAAGAGCTTTCTCAAATAGATGGAGACGGCAAAATAGAAGTTGTAGAAGGCAATTTTCATCGTAGTGCAGTTCCAATTGAAAATGACAATCACGAACGTAATTACTTAAAAGAATATTGTTCTCACGACTGGATATTTAGTTTTGATGCTGATGAAGAGCTTGTGAACGCTCATGACTATTTTACACGTTATTGCCCTCTAGTAGAGTCTTATGATTTAGACCATATGTTTTACTGGATTCTACCTTATAAACGACTATCCAATGGTGAAATTTTAGTTATCACTAAAAATGATGGAAACTTACAAAATAATGAAGTTCAAGGTTTTGTAACTGACAAACGTAATACTTATAACTATTGCCGTTGGACAAATAATCAACGACGCATTCAATCTCCTCTAGCTATTTTACATTGGAGTTTTTGTCGTCCTCCTGAAGAGCTTGATTTAAAAGTAAACAATTTTGGACATAGTATTGAGTCTAAAAAAGACCCATTCTATGATATTCAAGCACGAGTAGATGAAAATAATTGGACACAGCTTAAAAATTTTAAAACTAGTAATATGGGGCCTCAATGGGAATCTCTTACTAAATTACGAGAAGACGAGCTGCTAAACTATTGTAAGAATCAAGTCAAACTAATGTATGGAGGATAATATGTTAATTGAGTATGTAGGTAAATTTTACGATAATCATTCACTATCTATTGTTAATAGGTATCTAGTTTTAGAACTTTCAAAGTATGCAAAAGTTGTAATATCACCTTTAGATAGTTATAAACCAGAAGCTAAACTTGATAAAAAAACTCTAGCAAGCTTAGAGGCTTTAAAGCCTACTTCAAATGATACTACACACCCAGACATTCAAATTAGACATACCTACCCTCCAATTTGGCGGTGGCCTGCATCTAATGAAACTAAGGTAGTATATATTCAACCGTGGGAATTTTCTAAAGTTCCCTTTGAATGGCAGTATAAGTTTGAAACTTTTGCTGATTCACTAATTACTTTTACTCGTTGGACTGCTGCAGTGTTTCATGAAGGTGGTATTAATCCTGAACGTCTTTTTGCACTTCCGATCGGTTATAACCCTGAAATCTTTTATATTGATCGTGCAGCTAAAAAACGTGATCGTTATACTTTCTTATTTGTAGGGTGTGATCAGTATAGAAAAGGTTTTGATATTTTACTTCAAGCCTGGGCTAACACATTCAAATCTACTGATAATGTAGAGCTTATTGTAAAAGATACTCCTCAAATATACGGTAAAACAAATCTTCAAAATCAATTAATAGAGCTTCAGTATAAGAATGATATAGGTAAAATTACTTATATTGACGATGCTTATACTGAACAAGAAATGGCAGATTTATATAGAAGTGTTCATGTATTAGTACATCCTTATCGTGGAGAAGGATTTGGTATGCCCATTCAAGAAGCAATTGCTTGTGGGACAATACCTCTTGTTACAGGTCGTGGTTGTACTGATGAATTTGTTGAAGATTACAAAATTAGATCTTCTCAAAAACTAGTAGATATTAATAATATATTTGCAGGTAAACCAGGAGATAGCTTTAATTTAATGGGATCTCATACATGGGTTATTGAACCAGATACCCAAGATTTAATGCAAAAAATGCGTATGCTCTATGATTCTCGTAAATCAGCTATTCCTAGAAATAATAAAATTAAAACATGGGAAACAGTTGGGAAACAATATTATGATGTACTAAAAGCAGTGCATGAGTATCCAACTATAAAAAGAGTACATGGAAATTGATTTAGGATTTGTATGTTTTATCTCAGAAGATAAAGCTATCAAAATTACTATAAATGAGTTTAGAGGTCAAGAATATGTTCACATACGTGAATATATGTGTGATGGAGATACTGGGCACTGGTTTCCTACTAAAAAAGGACTAGCGCTTAGACCAGACAGCGTAGACATGGCAGCTCACTTATTAAGTCAAGCAGGTGAAATACTTGCAAAAACATATTTAAAACGTACTGGAGTGTACGATAAACAGCTAGAGTTGTTTGAAGAAGGAGAAGAATAATGGCTGCAAAGTCTAATAAGGCTTGGAGTGATGAAGAAGAAGAAGTTCTTCTTGAACTATACGTAAACCAAGGACTAGATGTTTATGATGTCGCTGAACACTTTAAAAAAGGTCATAGAAGCGTAATTAGTAAACTAGTTCAAATGAAAGTTTACAGAAAACCAACAGACGATAAAGAAGATAAACGAAGCGTCAAAACAATGATTCGAGATATAGAGGAAATGTTAGAAATAGAAATTGATGGTCTAAACCTAACAAAAAAATCAAATTTAGAGTTGCTTGTTGATGCTTTAAAAGCTAAAATACAAGAATAAGAAAGATAACATATTTTAGAGTCTGAGCACAGAATATAAATTAAAGAGTCAATGCTTAACTTAATTACATTTTGTTCTTGCTCATACTTAAAAGATTTGATAATATCATCTTACGAAACGAAAAGTTTCGATTTCAACACTTAAACATAACATTTTGTTCAGAGGGGATAAAAATGGCAAAATTTGAATACACAGAAGACATGGTTGCTCGTATGGAGCAAGTATGCGCAGGCGGCATTAACGAAGATATCATCGTTTCTCTTTGCGAAGAGTTCGACTTTCCTCGCCGTTCTGTAACTGCAAAGCTTCGCAAGCTTGGTTACGACGTACCAACGAAGCCTAAAGCAGCTCCTGCTTTTGACGAAGCAGAAACTAATGCCCTAGTCAGCTTCTTGGAAGCTAACAGTGGCGTTCACACTGCAGAAGAAATCGCTGCTCACTTTACCAACGCATGGGGTCGTGAAGTTAATTCTCGCCAAGTAAATGGTAAAGCACTTTCTCTAGAAATGACTGGTCACATTAAGCCTGCTGAAAAGAAAGTTGCACCTCGCACTTATTCTGAAGCAGAAGAAGCTCAGATTGCTGAAATGGCTGAAGGTGGCGCATTCCTTGAGGATATCGCAGAGGCTCTCGGTAAGACTGTTAATTCTATCCGTGGAAAGCTTCTTTCTATGCAGATCAAAGCTCCTCAGCGTGATAAGAAGGCTGCTAAGTCTGATTCTTATGAAGGAATCGAAGACTTGGCTACCAGCATGAGCGTTGCTGAGTTGGCTGAGCACTTCGGTAAGAGCGAGCGCGGTGTTAAAACTGTTCTTACTCGCCGTGGTATCTCTGCTACCGATTACACTCCCAAAGCTGTGGAAGCGTAATCTCATAGTCTGAGAACAGCTGAAAGGCACGACAGCAATGTCGTGCCTTTTTTTATAGTAGGAGTACTTATTTGAGCAACGACATTTCCTTTTTCCTTAAAGATTTACCTATCGAAAAGTTAGAAGATATTTTAGCGCTATCTGATGAAGATAGGCGTTATTATTTTATGCACTTAATTAAACGTTTTTATCCAGAAATAGAAGATAAAGATGAGAAAGATAGGCTAGTATCTAATTATCAAGGAAGTTTTGAATTAGAATACATTCTTCGAACAGAACCTGTAATAGCTAAGGTTTTCACTTGTGTTTACACAAAAACTGGACTAGTGAGAGAGGTTTCTAATGACTTATACTTTATACCAGATGCCTATCAGTATCAAATAAATTAATTTATATATTGACAGTTACCCAGTTTTTAACATATAATTAACTATACAAATAAGTGGGGACTACCTATGGCTCTTAAAAAAGATAAGTCTGATGAAATTCCAGAGGCTAAAATTCGTCAAGCCATTTGGATGATGAAAACTAATAAAACTAAAAAAGCAATTTGTGAGCATCTTGGTATTGCATATAATACTAAGAGATTGGACAATATTATTAATGACTTTCTTGAGAAACAAGAGAGACTTGTTCAACTCAAGAAAATGGCTAAACAAAAAGAGTTCACTGAAGCTGAAAAGCGTCAGATGGCTAAGGATTATCAAGAAGGAGAAACTGTTACTTCTATTGCAGAACGTAACTATATCTCTTCTCAAAAAGTTAAAAGTTTTCTTCTTGAAGTAGGCGTTCCGATTCGCGCCCGTAAGAAGAATGCAGCTGCACAAACAGATCACGTTGTTCAAGACCTTGACATAAAGTTTAAGGTTAATGATAGAGTTTTTCATGGCCCTTCTAATTGTTTTGCCACAATTACAAGAGTGAGAGATGAAGAGTATGTAGAATGGCTACGTTCAGGTCTACAAAAGTATGTAGAAATGTATCCTTGGACTCCTAACTCTAAATACTCAGAACCTAAAGAAGGTATTCATTATGAGATTTACTGGATTCTAGAAGATCTTACTATGATGAAACTAAGTGCAGTTAAAAATATTATTCGATCTGTAGAAACTCATATCGAACAATATGGTAGAGAATCATATGATCTCTGGATTGAAGGTGATGCAAGTCACTGGAGAATGGGGATTCCTAGACATGAACTATTTCCGGTAATTACAAAATAAATGGCAGTAGATTTACAGAAGTTGGCCTTAAAAAGGCTGTTAACAACTCAAAGTCCTGATTTCTATAATAAGCTAGTGAATAAATACTTCACTGGTAATAATCTTATTTTATTCAGGAAAATTAACTCTTTCTATACAAAACAACTTAGAATTCCTTCCCTACAGGAGTTTTATGAAATACAGAAACAAGAGTCGGCTAAAGACTACTTGTATCGCGAAATTATGTCTACAGCTCTCGAAGGAGAAAATAATGTAGACTCTAATTTTATTGCTGCACAGCTACAAGACTACTATATTCGAGAAGAAACTATTTCTTTTATTGATAAGTTCATTGATGATCTAGATAATCTTGAACAAACTGAAATTATTGATAAACTACAAGAACACGTACTATCTGTTCAAAAATTTATTCCTGAAGGCGAAGAGTTATTTGATGTGGCAACTATTGAAACAGTTCCCACAGAAGAAAACTTTGTTATGTATCCAAGTGGATTAAGTTCAGAATTTGATGCTGCAAACGGCGGTTTTGGCCTACAAGAACTTATTCTATTTGGTGGAAGAAGAGGATCAGGTAAGTCAATTATTACTCTAAACATGGCTCTGAATAACTTTTTACTAGGTAATTCAGTTATGTTTATGAGTATTGAGATGCGATATGTAGAAGTATACTATCGACTTATGAGTATGATTAGTCGAGTACCTTTTAGCAACTTTATGCTTAACAAACTTTCAACAGAAGAAAAACTAGCTGTAGCAAAAGCTAAGCTAGATACTTTTTATAAACCTGGAGAAGAAGCAGACGCTCTTTATTCTAAGCTATTAAAAAGTGGTAGTTTTGTAGAGTTTGATAGAGAGCTAAAGCAAAACGCTGTGCCTTTTAAAGAGCATAGATTTCATATTATTGACGATGTTCAACTAAGTTTAGCACGTATTGATCATTATCTAAATATGATGAGTACTAAGTATGATGTTAAAATGTGTGTTGTTGATTATCTTAATATTGTTAAGGTAGAAGATCGAATGGATTGGAAATCTCAAATCGGTATTTCAGATTCTCTAAAAACTCTAGCTCGCAAGTATAAAGTTATTATGTTATCACCTTACCAGATTGATGCCTCTGGTGAGGCTCGTTTTGCTAAAGGTGTGCTAGACTCTGCCGATAAGAGTTTTAGATTTATGCCTAGTGACTTAAACGAAGATCCAAATGCTTTACCTTTTGAAACAGCTAAAATTCGTAATGGTAAAGCAATGAAATTCAATGTACATATGGATTGGAATTGTTTACGCATTGACTCAAACAAATCTAAAGCTATTAGTGGTCGTATTCTTAACAAATATGGTGACGATGAAAAAGAACAGGGGAGGGATCTTGGTTAATGCATGATCTCTTTTCTATTCTTAATAAAAAACAAATTGAGTATACAGTAAATCCTAATAAGAAAAATGAAATACTAATCAAGTGTGTTAGCGGATTGCATGAAGATGCAAATCCTAGTATGCGATTTGACTTAGATAAAAATGTATTTCATTGCTTCTCTTGTGGCTTTGGTGGTTCATATAAAAAACTGTTAAAAGCTATACATGAAGATGAATCTATTGAGATTGAAACTAAGCAGACATATAAGATAAAAAAGCTAAAAGACAAATTACACAATAAATATTTTAAGCTTGATATTGAAATTCCTGGAGATGCTATTAACTTTAATTTTGATTTTAAAGGAGTTGATAGTAGTACTATAAAAGAGTTTGAAGCTTTTACAACCTCTCAACACGGATTAGCTGATTATATATGCTTTCCAGTTTATCAATCTGGGAAGATACGTTTTATTGAAGGACGCTATAAGCTTCTTAATGTTAAAACTAATAGTCCTAGGTATATGAGAAAACCAGTTAATGCAAAAGTATCTGATCTGCTATTTCCCTTAGATAAAATTAAAAATAAAAGTCATTTAATTCTTGTCGAAGGGTTATTTGATATGTTAAACTTATGGCAACATGGATATAAAAATACTGTATGTATATTTGGAACAAACAATTTTAAACAAGAAAAAGCAAAAGTTATAGATGATGCAGGATGTAAGCACGCTATCATATTTATGGATAACGACGTAAGTGGAAGAAAAGCTGCAGAAGCCATCCAATCGTTGTTGGAAGCAAAAGATATTGAAACGGAAATAATATATCCGCCTGAAGGCAGAGATCCTGGAGATATGACTAAAGAAGAATTAATGATGTTATTTGGAGAAGAATATGACACTTAAACTAGCCTATGTACTAAGCTCACCTATAAAACAGGATACCCCTGTAAAACTACGATCTTTCTCTAAAGGGCTAGATTTTGATGTTTTTTACTTATCTTCAGAGCCAAAAGAAAAGATTCTAAAGAAAGATGTCACTCTAGACCTTAACGTTCTAGATGGTTACGATATTATTAGCCCTGTTGGTGCAGAGTCTCTAAAGTACACCTGCGGTCTTACAGGTATTCTAAAGTATGCTGGTCAAGTAGTTAATGATAAGTATATTCCTATCATTGATCCAAATATGCTTTCTATTAAACCACAGTATAAAGTCGAACTTCAAAAGAGTTTTGATAAGATAAAAAGTATTGTAGCAGGTGAAGCTTCTATTAAATATGAAAAAGACTATGCATATATTGACACTGCAGAAGATTTTCTTCCTTATCTAGAACAGTTTAAAAAAGCAGACGTTCTTGTATGCGATATTGAGACTACGGCTCTAAGTGCACGTAAAGGCTCAGTTATTGGCGTCGCTCTATCTTCTCGTCCTCACCAAGGTGTCTTTGTCGCCTGTGATGTAATTGAAGAGTTCTATGATGAAGTAGATGCGTTATTTCGTTCTAAAACCACTGTTCTGCACAATGCAAAGTTCGACGTTCAATTTTTATACAAGCAGCTAAAGTTTGAGTTTCCTCTTTTTGAGGATACTATTCTTATGCACTACTGTCTTGACGAAACTGTAGGCTCTCACGGTCTAAAAGAGCTTGCAATGAAGTTTACAGATTTAGGTGACTATGATAAAGACTTGCATGAGTACAAGAAAGAGTTTTGTCGCAAAAACAAAATTCTACTAGCAGATTTTAACTATGGAATGCTTCCCATTGAAATTCTAGCTCCTTATGCTTGTAAAGATGCTGATGCTACTTTTCAGCTTTATACTAAATTCAAACCTATCATTGATAAAAATAAAAACTTTAAGAATGTATATGAAAATATTCTTAAACCGGCTACTCGTGCATTAATGTATTTAGAAGATACAGGAGGTCCAATTGATCTTTCTGTTCTTGAATCTATTGAATCTGACTTCCGCATTGATATTGAAGAGTGTATGGCTGAAATTTCTATGCACCCAGCTATTAAAATCTTTGAAGATCAGCAGAAAAAAACATTTAACCCTAATAGCACTTATCATCTTCGTGATGTTCTTTTTAATATTATGAAGTTGAAAAGCTCTAAAAAAACTAGCACTGGAGCGCTATCTACAGATGCAGAAGTTCTAGGGGAACTAAACAATCCGTTAGCGGATGCAATTCTTGATCTCCGTAAGAAAGTAAAACTTTCTACTACATATATTAAGAATATTCGTGAAGGTGTAGATGATGATATGCGTCTACGATCATCGTTTAATATTATAGGCACTGCCGCAGGACGACTATCGTCGTCCGGTGTGTTAAACTATCAAAACCTTCCACGAGACAAAGATTCTGGTATTAAAAAGTTCTTTCGCGCAGCTCCTGGTTATAAAATTGTACAAGCAGACCTTGGTACTGCTGAGGTATATGTCGCTGCTGCTTTGGCTAAAGATAAGTTTTTACAACGAGCTTTCGTAGAAGAACTAGACTTCCACTCTTACGTGGCTCATGGCATGTTTAAACTGCCATGTGAGATAGAAGAAGTAAAAGATCTATACCCTGAACAACGTCAAAATGCCAAAGCTATTACTTTTGGTATTCTATACGGAGCTGGACCTTCTAAAATTGCAGAAACTGCAAACGTATCTATGGAAGAAGCTAAGCGTTTTATTAAACTATATTTTAATCAGGCACGCGATCTGAAGATTTGGATTGACTCTAATATTAAATTTATTAAAGACAACCATTTTACCTACAGCGAATTTGGTCGCAAACGTCGTCTCCCTGAAGCGGGAGCTGATTCTAAAGGTGTAGCTGCTCATGCAGAACGTTCAGGTCTTAATTTTTTAATTCAATCTGTTGCTTCTGATATTAACCTACTAGGTATTATTGATACTGTTGATTGGGTACAGCAAAATAATCTACAAGACTCTGTAAGAATATTTGCAACAGTTCATGACTCTACAGTTGCTGAAGTACGTGAAGACATGCTAGACGCCTATGTTAATACTCTGCGATCAAATCTTCAAAGAGATCGTGGAGTATTTATTCCTGGTAAACCTATTAAAGTTGATATTGAGGTAGGACCTAGCTGGGGAGAGTTGAAAGGCTATACATGATTTATGTAAACGGATTATACAGAAGTGGGTCTACTGTTATCTATAACATTGTTCGACAGCTAATAGTAGAAGGATTAGTAAAAGATAATGTAGTAAAACATCATGAACACTGGTTAGGAATACCTATATTTCACTCTGACTTAAACATTTATTCTTATAGAGATATAAGAAACTGTACAGCCTCTTTTATGCGAAAACGGGGCTGGACAGAGCATAACTTCCAACATCCGTCAATTAGAACTAAAACAGCTAAAGAGTTTATGTGTTTTCTAGTTAGGACTGATAGAGCTGTTAAAAATAGAGTAGAAAAGGAACATCTTTCTATCTATGAATTACGCTATGAAGAAGATATTATAAATATAGAACTAGGTATTAAAAAAATACTAAGTTCTCTTAACCTACTACTTCCTAAAGATGTTGTAGATATATTAATAGAATGTCATAACATTCATGCAGTTAAAAAATTTGTAGATACTCTTACTGTACGAGAGGATCGTAGAACTCATTTTCATCCCAATCATATTAGTTTAGACAAAACAGATTATAAAAACTGGTTAAGTGAAGAGAGTTGGAATGACCCAGATATATTATCTTGGTTAGAAGAGAGAGGCTATGACTAGTTGCTGTGCAAATACTATAATTGAAAGTACTCAACATGTTATCTATGTTGAAGACGCTCGTTATGTAGTTAAGCTAGTATACTGTAAGAACTGTAAAAGTTTAAAAGCAACCTCTAGTATTAGACATGAGAAGTAAGTTTTACGGTATTCAATTTCCTATTTTTACTACAAAAAAGACTCCCCAAAGTGAAGTCTATAAACAGAATAAAATTTTTGTAGTGCCTAGCAGTGGTAAAGAAGATAACTTAATACTAGTAGATGATTTATCTATAAATGCTACGTATCCTCGTAGATTAGAAATTATGAGGCTAGGGCCTTATAAAGTAATAGACTATGATTTTACATGTACTAATTTAAGTGCTTTATTACTTAGTAGATCTAGATGGGGCTATGACAGTGCCAATAAAATTCACTACTTTGACAGCGCTTACAAAGAATTTAGATTGAGCTATAGAAAAGTTATAAAGATACGAAAAAACGCTTTTTGGCTAGAAGGAATAAGTCACCCATTCGAGCTACCAGAGTTTTTAATTGATTTTCAAGATTTAAAAAACTTATGGGTAGGAGTGGTATACGTAGATTTTTGTTGGCATATTTATGACTTTAGCCCTTTCTATAAACGAAAGGATAGAATTAAACTATGAATAACAAAAAATTCTCTCTAAAAAACGCTAAGATCTCGGATAAAATTTATTTTTCGGCAGAAGATTTGTACAAAGACGCTGACGATATATTCTATGAGTTTTTTAATTATAAAATCGGAGAAGAGTTTGCTTCAACATGGTCTCAGAATGAAGAGACTAAAGAAATCTCTGTGCCTTCAGGTGCCTTTTATAAAATAGAGTTCGAAAACATAAACGATCAAAGACCTCTTTTTGATAGAAGAAACTGGTCTTTTAATGGCACTCTTAAGTCAGAACAACAACAAGTAGCTGATAAAATATTTCAAAACGGTAGACTATATAACGGACTTATTAAAGCTCCTTGCGGGTGGGGTAAGACTTTTTTAGGCTGCTATTTAATTGCTAATAATGCAAAACCTACTGTAATTGTAGTACACACTAAATTACTAGCTTATCAATGGTATGACGCACTGAAAGTCTTAATTCCAGATGTTCCTATTGGTTTTATCGGAGATGGGCGTTTAGAACCTCAAGACATTACAGTAGCTATTTATAAAACTCTTATTAATCATCTTGAACCTCTTCAGCGTAGGTACGAAGTTGTTATTGTAGATGAGGCGCATCTCTGTCCAGCAGAAATGTTTAGCCAAGTAGTAAACGGACTAAGCGCAAGAACTAAAATAGCACTCAGTGCAACTCCAACTAGAAAAGACGGAATGCACATTGTTTTATCAGATTACTTCGGGCCTAATAGAATTACAGCAGTTGATAAAGCACGTCTTACACCTGCAGTAGAAGTTATACGTACTGATATAAATTTTAGAATCAGGCATCCAGCTAGAGATTGGGCATTAGGACTTAATCAATTAGCTCAAAACGAAGAGTATATTAATCTTATATGTGATACAGCTAGACGTAAAATAGCACAAGGACGTTGTTTGCTAATTATATCTGAGCGTATTGACATGCTTAAGAGAATCAATGCAAAACTAGAACGCTCTGAAATGTTAGTAGGAGCTACAAAAAATGCAGATAGAGAACGTATTCTTGCAGGAGCAGGAAAAACTGTAGATGCAATTCTTTCAACTAAAATATTTGATGAAGGTATTTCTTGTCATAGACTTGATACAATCTTATTTACATGCCCACAAAATAACTATGCTAAACTAGAACAACGTATAGGTAGAATTGTACGAGAGCATGAAGAAAAACGTTTTCCTCTTATAGTTGATTTTTGGCTTAAAGGTTCTATAGTAAAAAATATGCAAGAAAAAAGGTTGCAATGGTACAAACAGCAACAATTTCATATAAATCCATTTTAAAGTTGACAGTTCGTACTCCTAATGCGTATAATATTAAATATACTAGAGATACAAAAAGCAGCAAAAAGTATGCCAGATGCAGAAGTGCTTCTTACTTTTGCTCTCGCTGCAGGAAAAGATCGTGTTATCTCTACAGATTTTGAAGTGTTAAGAAGAAAACTTCATATATCTTACATACCTGAATTCTTATTCACTAAGGGCTATCTACAAAGATACCCTAATAAAATCGTATCTAGATTTGAAATAGTAGAACCACAATGTTATATGACAAGCCCTGGATGGCTTCACTATAATATATCTTCTAAAATTAAGAGCGATTATTTGCACATCCTAGGTCAGCGTAGTATGCACTCAAGCTTAAACTATTTTCCTGAGCACTATGTAGATGAGCGTTACTGGAAAAATCCATTAATAACTCATGCTGATCGGATGATAAAACTTACATTGGAGAAATAAAATGGCACTTGAATGGACTAATCTTAAAGTACAACCTGCGGGAAATACCAACGGTAATCGTAATATTGAGCGTATTAAGCTCGGAGATGGCGAAAATAGACTTCGCCTAATTGGCAATGTTATGCCTCGTTATGTGTATTGGCTAACAAATAATGAAGGTAAACGCACTCCTGTTGAGTGCTTGAGTTTTGTTCGTGAGAATGAAACTTTTAAAGATACAGCTGGAATTGATCCTGTTAGAGAAATTGATCCCGCTATCTACTCAGAGAAGCCTGTTTTCTCTTATGTTTGTAATGCGATTGATCGCAAAGACGGACAGATTAAACTATTTGATTTAAAACCAACTATTTATCGTCAAATTCTTGATTATGCAATGAATCCTGAATATGGAAATCCTTCTGATTATGAAGAGGGGTATGATATTACTATTAAGAAAGAAAAAACAGGACCTCAAGTAATGAATGTTAAGTATACTTGCATTCCTTCTCGTCGTACTGTCCCGTTGACAGAAGCTGAACGTCAACTTGAATTATTTGATCTTGAAAAGATCTTTAAGCGTCCTTCTTACGAAGAACAAAAAGAGTTTCTGCTTCGTAACACTTCCTACTTTTCTGAAACAGTTGTAGGGGATCTACGAGTAGATGATGATGAAACTATGGACGATATTTAATGACTAAGAAAAAACTATCTGATTATGCAGGTGGTTCTAATGTGGAGGCGAAAGCCTCCACAGAAGTTTCTACGCCTGAACCTGTAAAAATGTCAGCACCTTCTTTAGAAGAGTCAGAAGCTACTAAGGACGTAGTTGCTCTTGGCACAAGAAAAACACTAACAGGCCCTATTAACTCAGTAAGTATTCCTCCTGATGGAAAAGCCTTTTTCAACCAGGTAGGACCTAATCAAGTAAAACTTGATGGTGAAGCACTTAAAAAAATGAATGTATTTTTTGCTACTCCTTGTTATGGTGGCATGATTACAGATCAGTACTTTTTAAGCATGTTCAAGCTATCACAAGCACTAATTCAGAATGGTATCAATTTTCGTATTACAACCTTACGAAATGAAAGTTTAATTCCTCGTGCCAGAAATATCTTAACAGCTATGTTCATGGACGATCCTAATTCAACTCACTTAATGTTTATTGATGCTGATATTGAATTTGAACCAGATTCAGTTCTTCGTATGTTAGCAATGAATAAAAATGTTGTTGCTGCTGCGTATCCTAAAAAGACTGTTGATTGGAACGGCGTTGCTCGTGCTGTAGAACGTAAAGAATCAGAACCCGCTCCTTTTGGCGCTGAATATGCAATTAATTTAAAATTTGCAGATAAAGAAACTAAACGTGTTAACTCTCAAGATGGTGCAGTAGAAGTTCTAGACGCCTCTACTGGCTTCTTTATGATTAAAAAAGAAGTAGTGAAAACTATGTTTGAGGCTTATCCAGATCTTCACTACAGAAATGACAGTTCAATTGATCCTCGATTTAATAAGTACTGCTATTCTCTATTTGATACTATTCATGATCCTAGAGATAATAGATACTTATCTGAAGACTATACTTTCTGTCGCCGTTGGCAAGCGCTAGGCGGTAAAATTTGGGTAGACCCAAATACTAAACTTAACCATGTAGGTGCGTTCACCTTCCAAGGTAACTTAAATAAGATTTTCAACTATGGCCCTTAAGATTTTATCAAGTGCAGATTGGCACATTCTTCTTAGAAAAAAGAAAGTGCCTTATGAATGGCAAGAAAACAGATTCAAGCTCATGTTTCAAAAACTACGTGAGCTTGAGTACTCTTGTGATATTCATATTATTGCAGGAGATATTTTCGATAAAAAACCAGAACCTGATGAAATATGTTTGTTTTTAAGTTATATTAATACAGTTACCATACCTACCTATATTATTCCAGGCAATCATGAAGCCACTAAAAAAGGTGAAAGCTTTTTTGAGTATTTTAATCAAGATAATGCAATAACTAATAAAAATGTACATATATTTACTAAAAATGGAAGAACTGAGATCTATAATCAAGGAATTCAGTTCTTTCCTTATGGAGAAATGCAGATAGGTAATATACCAAAGTATGTACCCGGAGATATTTTAGTAACTCATATCAGAGGTGAGGTACCACCTCATGTAACTGCTGAGTTTGATTTTGAGCAGATTAGACAGTGGCCTTTAACACTTTTGGGTGATTTACATTTTAGACATAAGTACAAAGATTATAATATATATTATCCAGGATCTCCATTAAATACTCATTTTGATAGAGACTCTAAACGTAAATATGGTGTAGATATTTTTACACTTATAGACTCTAGTAATTATACAATTGAATTTGTAGATTTAGAATTACCAAAACTAATTAGAAAAACTGTTAGTAAGCAATCAGATATTTTACCACATAGCTATGATCATATTATATATGAAATAACTGGCTCTATTGATGAAGTTTCTAAAATAGAAAACTCAGAGCTAATAGATAAAAGAATTGCTATACAACCTAGTGAAGACTCTAAGTTAGATCTTAGAAATAAAAGTCTAGTAGAAGAGCTTGAAGAATATTTAAACTATATTAAAGTAGAAAATAAACAAGCTGTAATAGACGAGTTTAAAAATACAGGAATTAAATAAAAAAATGCCTATAATTTTAAAAAATCTAAAGTTTAGCAATATGTATAGCTATGGAAAAGGCATTTCTATTGACTTGAATAAAGAAAAAATTACACAACTATCTGCTCCTAATGGTAGTGGGAAAAGCTCTATTGCTTTAATTCTTCAAGAGATTCTATTTAATAAGAATATTAAAGGAATTAAAAAAGGTGATATTCTTAACAAGTATTCTACAGAAAAAAACTGGGAGGCGACTCTTCATTTTTCTGTAGATGAAGATGATTATGTATTAGATGTAAAACGTTTTGGCGCTCAAACTAAAGTAGAACTTTTTCAGAACGGATTTGATATATCAGAGCATAAAGTATTAGATACCTATAAAAAGCTACACGATATATTAGGTATGACCTTTGAAGTATTTTCTCAACTTACCTATCAAAGCTCTACTGATCTATTAGACTTTCTAAAAGCTACTGATGCTAATAGAAAAAAATTTTTAATCAACCTATTTGGTTTTGAAAAATATCTTGAAATAGGAGATAGGATAAAGCTTTTAGGAGCAGAGCAAGATAGAGAGCTTGTGTCTCTTCGCGGGGAGCTTAAAACTGTTGAAAACTATTTAAACTCTTTAGCTATAAGTGAAAAAAGAGAATTAGTAGAAGTTCCAAGTGTAGATGAAGAATTAGAAGAGCAGATTATTGCATTAGCTGCTGCAATTGAAAATGTAGAAAAAGACGCAAAAAGAATTGATAGAAACAATCTAAATATAAAAGAGCGTGAAGCTATTAAGTTTGATGTTTCTATACTTAAACCAGAAGATCCTAACTTAGATGAAGATATTCAAAAAGCTAGAGATAGCGCAAATCAAGCTAAAAGAGCAGTAGAAGATACTAAGAAAAAACTAGAACATCTTGATTTAAGTGATATTTGCTATGCTTGTCATCAACCTTTAGATAACTCTCAATCGCTTGCGCAAAAAAATAGATTTGAAGAAGAGATTGATAACCAAACTAAAATATATAAACTCAATAAGCAATTACATACTGATTTAAGTATGAAAAAAGATGAATATATATCTGCATTAAAAATCTATGAACAAAATCAAAAATCTATAGAAAAGTTTGAATCTCTATCTAACTTAATAGATCTTTCGCTGCCTACTGAAATTCCTGATAAAACAGAACTATCTAAAAAAGAAGCTACTCTCAAATCAACTTTGCGAAATCAAAAATTAGAAAAAAATAATGCAGAGAAAATAAACGAAGAAGTACGTCTCCATAATACTAGAATAGATCTTTTAGGAGAGGAAAAAGAAAAATTTTTATCTAGACAAGAAGTATTAACTAGTGATATAGTTAAAGTTCAAGATAAATCTAACAACATCCAAATTCTTAAAAAAGCATTCTCTGCTTCGGGTATTGTTGCTTTTAAGTTGGAAAATGTAGCCAAAGATTTAGAACAAACTATAAATAGATATTTAGCTGTTCTTTCTGATGGTCAATTTTCTGTTAGATTTAGACTAGCCGGTGAAAAACTCAATGTTGTTGTGATCAATAATGGTCAAGAAGTAACTATAGAGTCTTTATCTGGTGGAGAATTTAGCCGAGTTCAAACTAGTGTTCTTTTAGCTGTTAGATCTACCTTATCAAAAATTGGTGGCAACAGCCTAAATCTTCTATTTTTAGATGAAATTACAGGCGTCTTAGACGAGTCTGGAAAAGAAAAGCTATTTGAAGTACTTTCTGAAGAAGAAGGATTAAATGTGTTCTTAATTAGTCATGATTATAGCCATCCATTAATTCCTAAAATTGAAATTGTAAAAAAGAATAATATTAGTATGATACTCTAAAGAGGAGAAAAATGATTCTAGTAACTAAAAGAGACGGACGTAAAGAGCCATTAGACATTGAAAAACTACATAAAGTAGTTTTTTTCGCTTGTGAGGGTATTGCAGGAGTTAGTGCCAGTGAAGTAGAGATACATAGTCAGGTACAATTTTTTGATGGGATTACCTCAAGTGAAATTCAAGAGACTTTAATTAAATCTGCAGCTGATTTAATCTCTGAAGAAAATCCAAATTACCAGTTTGTAGCTGGTAGATTAATTAACTATCATTTACGTAAACAAGTATACGGACGATACGAACCTTATGAGCTACTAGATATTGTAGAGGCAAATGCTAAAAGAGGCTTCTACGATAAAAGTATTCTAGAGGTGTATTCTAAAAAAGAGTTTGCTACTCTAAATAAATATATTAAACATCAAAGAGATGAAAAATTAACTTATGTAGCTATGGAGCAATTCAGAGGTAAATATCTAGTACAAAATAGAGTAACAGGTGAAATATTTGAAACTCCTCAAATAGCTTATATGTTAATTGCAATGACATTATTTCAGTCTTATCCTGTAGATACTAGATTGAAATGGGTAAAGGAATATTACGATGCTATTAGTCAGCATGATATTAGCCTTCCTACTCCTGTTATGGCCGGTGTTAGGACTCCTCAGAGACAGTTCTCTAGTTGCGTTCTTATCGAGACTGATGACAGCCTTGATTCCATTAATGCTACTACTAGTAGTGTGGTCAAATATGTCTCTCAAAAGGCTGGAATTGGAATTGGAGCAGGTAGGATTAGAGCATTGGGCTCCCCTATTCGCAAAGGTGATGCTTATCACACCGGAGTAATTCCGTTCTATAAAATGTTTCAAGCCGCTACTCGATCTTGTTCTCAAGGAGGAGTGCGTAACGGAGCAGCAACCTTATATTATCCTATCTGGCACTTAGAAGTAGAAGATCTATTAGTACTAAAAAACAATAAAGGCACGGAAGATAATCGTGTACGACATATGGACTATGGCGTACAATTTAATAAGTTAATGTACGAAAGATTAATTACTGGAGGAAACATTACTCTTTTCTCTCCTTCCGACGTACCAGGTTTGTATGAGTCATTTTTTAATAATCAAGACACTTTTAAACTACTCTATGAAGCAGCAGAGCGTAATCCCGCAATTCGTAAAAAAAGCTTAAAAGCTATTGATCTTTTTACCTCTTTTATGGAAGAGCGTAAAAATACTGGGCGTATATACTTACAAAACGTAGATCACGCTAATACTCATTCAAGCTTTGATGAAAAAGTAGCTCCTATTCATCAGTCTAATTTGTGTGCTGAAATTGATTTACCTACAAAACCTTTGAGTAGTTTTGAAGATGAAAGTGGGGAGATAGCTCTTTGTACTTTAAGCGCTATTAACTGGGGTAATATTAAAAGCCCCGCAGAATTTGAACGTCCTTGTGAGCTTGCAATTCGTGGGTTAGATGCGTTATTAAGCTATCAAGATTACCCTATTAAAGCTGCACGCCGTGCAACCGATCTTCGTCGGCCCCTTGGAGTAGGCATTATTAACTTTGCCTACTGGCTTGCAAAGAATGGTTCAAGTTATCAAGAACCTAATCTTGCGTTAATTGATGAGTGGGCAGAAGCTTGGAGTTATTATTTAATTAAAGCTTCTAATACATTAGCTAAAGAACAAGGTGCCTGCCCTGGATCTATGGAAACTAAGTATGGCAAAGGAATTACTCCTAACCAAACTTATAAGCGTGAAGTAGATGAATTAGTACCTCATGTAGAACGTATGGACTGGGAAAGCTTACGTGCTGATTTAGCACTACACGGTATTAGAAACTCTACAGTTATGGCGTTAATGCCCGCTGAAACGAGTGCTCAAATATCAAATAGTACAAACGGAATTGAACCTCCACGTAGTTTTGTAAGCGTAAAACAATCAAAACATGGTGTTTTAAAACAAGTAGTGCCTGGTATTCATAAGCTAAAATCTAAATATGACCTTCTATGGGATCAACGATCTCCAGAAGGATATATTAAAATTGTATCTGTATTACAAAAATATATTGACCAAGGTATTAGCGTAAACACTTCATATAATCCACAATATTTTCCTGATGAAAAAATACCAATGAGTACTATGCTACAACATCTTCTAATGTTCTATAAGTATGGTGGTAAACAGCTTTACTATTTTAATACTTATGACGGACAAGGTGAAGTAGACTTAAACAAACTAAATGAAGAACCATTAGCACTAGAAGAAATTGACGACGCAAACTGTGAAAGCTGTGTTATTTAAAGGATAAAATTATGTCAGTACTAAGCACAAAAAATAATGATCACACTCAAGCTCTTATGTTTCTAGATCCCTCTGGGGATCTAGGAATGCAACGTTATGATACTATGAAATATAGGTCTTTCGATAAACTAACAGATAAGCAATTAGGATTCTTTTGGAGACCTGAAGAAGTAGATGTACTACGAGATGCTAAAGATTTTAAAGAACTTACAGAGTCTGAGCAACATATATTTACATCTAACTTAAAGCGTCAAATTCTACTAGACTCTGTACAAGGTCGATCTCCCAATCTTGCACTACTTCCTATTGTAACTATTCCTGAACTTGAAACTTGGATTGAAACTTGGGCTTTTTCTGAAACTATTCACTCTCGTTCGTACACTCACATTATTCGTAACGTATACTCAAACCCCTCTAAAGTGTTTGATGAAATGTTAGATATTCAAGAAATTGTTGACTGTGCTGACGATATTACTAAGAACTATGACGAACTTATCACTTTAAGCCAGTGGTATCAGCTCTTAGGAGAAGGTAAGCATGTAATAAGAACTCTAAAAGGAAAAACCTCTGGTGGAGAAATATGGCAATCACAAGAAGTAGCTGTAAACCTATACGAGCTTAAAAAACTACTTTATCTTTGTTTAGTGAGTGTTAATATTTTAGAAGGTGTTCGCTTCTACGTTAGCTTTGCTTGTAGTTGGGCATTTGCAGAGCTTAAGAAAATGGAAGGTAATGCTAAGATTATTAAGTTCATTGCTCGTGATGAAAATCTTCATCTTGCGTCTACTCAACAAATTCTTAAACTGCTGCCTAAAGATGATCCTGACTATGTGCAGATCATAAGTGAATGTGAAGAGCAGGTTAAAGCTATGTTTATGGATGCTATCACACAAGAAAAACAGTGGGCTGAATATTTATTTAAAGATGGCTCTATGATTGGTTTAAATGCTCAATTATTAAAAGAGTATGTAGATTGGATTGCTCACAAACGCATGACTTCAGTCGGTATTAAACCTTCATTTTCTGTACCGAGAGCTAACCCACTTCCTTGGACTCAAAAATGGATTTCAGGAGCAGAGGTACAAGTTGCACCTCAAGAAACTGAAATTTCTTCTTATGTCATTGGTGGAACTAAGCAGGATGTAAACGATAAAACATTTGAGGGTTTTAGCCTCTAAGCTATGCAAATTTTGCATATCGGGTTTGCCGTTTTAACAATTGTTATTTTCTCCTTGTTATGTTATTATAATAATGTAGATAAACAAACAAGGAGAAATATAATGAAACTTTTAATTGAATCTCTTTCTTTTATCTCTATTTACTCGTATAAACTAATTTCATGGTTTGAAGAGCAAATGAGTAACTATAAAAGATACAGAGATGTAGCAAAAACTGTTGAAGAGTTAAATAAACTTAGTGATAGTGAACTAACAGACATAGGTCTTACTCGTGGAGGAATCTATGAGGTTGCTTATAATTCTTTTCCTAAGAATTCTAAAGCAAAAGGGTGGGTATGATGAATGATATGGTTATCAGCACTACTAACAGTATTTATATTTGGATTAGTAATGTGGTTTCTAAAGCTAATCGTATATTCTGTGCAATTGGATATGCAAGAACTGCAGCAGAGCTTGCCCGACAAGGATACTACGAAGAAGCCCGAAAGTGTATGACAGAGGTTACAATTTTAAAATCAAAAGAGTCCTAATTAGGACTCTTTTTTTATGGACTTTTGCTGCTTAATTATATACACTTATCTTGAAGGGAGTTATTATGAGTAGTAAAAGTAAAACAAAAGGTAGGTCTTTTGAATATGTAGTTAGAGATCTTTTCTCTGAACACTTTAATAATAAATTTGAAAGAGTGCCTCTTTCAGGAGCCTTAGAGTATCTTAAAGGTGATGTTTATTGTCCTTGGCTACCAGAGTTTCCATATTGTATAGAGGCAAAACACCATAAAGAAGTACCGTGGAACAACTTAATTAGTGCTAAAAAATCTTCCCTATTACTAGATTTCTGGAAACAAACTTGTAGAGAAGCTGATAAAATGAAACGTAAGCCTTTACTAGTTTATAAATGGGATAGAAGTAAGATATATGTATGTTGGAATGATGAAATAGAAATTGGTGATCAAATAAGCGTTAAAATAGAAGATATGTATTTTAAAATGGGATTATTTGACGATTGGATTCAAGAAGTTACTAAAAAGAGCTAGTCATTCTTTTAATTTTTACTTGCACAACGATTAAATATATTATATTATGATTATATAATTATGGAGAATAACAATAATGACTAGTAGTTGGAATGATCTAGCTGAACTCGAACAAGAGAAGCTAGAAGAAAAAAATTTATTGCTTATTGATGCTAATAACTTAGCCTTTAGGTATTTGCATCGTCCTAACTTTGATAATTTTTCTCAAGAATATATTAAAACAATTAGTAGTTTAGCTAAAAGCTATTCTGCACTTAGAACAATTTGCTGCTTTGATGTAGGAGCCTCTGCTTATAGAAAAACAATTTTTGCAGGGTATAAGCAAAATCGTAAAGAGATTAAGCGCACAGAAGAAGAACAGATTCGTTTTACCGGATTTTTCAATTGCCTGAAAGATACCACAGATATTCTACCTTTTGAGCACTATAAATTTAAAGGTGTTGAGGCTGATGATATCATTACCTATCTTACAGTAAACTTAAAAGATAAGTATGATAATGTATGGATAGTTTCAAGTGACAGAGACTTATATCAGCTTCTTGATCATAACGTTAGTATCTTCAATTTGTTTTCTCGTAAAGAGATAACACTAGATTCTCTCTATGAAGAAACAGAGCTTACTCCCGAAGAGTTTCTATTCTCTCGAATTATTGAAGGAGATAAGAGTGATGGCATTCTAGGTATTGAAGGTATAGGTAAAAAACGTAGTCAAACTTTAGTACAAGAATATAAAACTCTTGATAATCTTATTGCTGCTTTACCCTTAAAAGGTAAATCTAAATATATTCAAAATCTTAATAGCGGCAAAGAGATTCTTTTGCTAAATAAACAGTTAATGGATTTAACTAGTCATCTTGATGTTGCTATTTCTATGTCAGAAAGTCCTGAAGTTGTTTCAGAAGTTCTTTCTAATGCTCTAAATAAAATAAAGGTATAAAATGAAAGTAAAACTTTTTGCATGTACTCAACCTATTGAAGGGGAGATTGAGGGGTTAGAGAATATACAAGATATTATTGCATACTGTGCTAAAGTATCTAATCCCCAATTTCAAACTGATTTTTCAAGTTCAGAAAGATTACTCAATTATTTAAGTTCTCATGCCCACTGGTCGCCTTTTGAAATGGCTTCAGCTACTATGGAAGTTGAAACGACTCGTGATATTGCTCGTCAAATGCTTCGTCATAGATCATTTTCTTTTCAAGAATTCAGTCAGCGCTATAAAGAAGTCGATGCGTTAGAAGAATCATTTGTTGTACGAGAAGCAAGGTTACAACACCCAACTAACAGACAAGACTCTATTAATTTGAATATGGACAGAGCTTTTGATCGTGATTTAGATCGAGAATGGCGAAGACAACAAGAAAAGGTAATTACAACAGCTAAAGAAGCCTATGATTGGGCTATTGCCAATGGTATTGCTAAAGAACAAGCTCGTGCAGTTCTACCTGAAGGAAATACTGTTTCTCGACTATACATGCAAGGTACTATTCGTTCCTGGATTCACTATATAGATCTACGTTCAGGCAACGGAACACAAAAAGAACACATGGAAATTGCGATTGAAATAGCAAAAGCTATTAGTCATATTTTTCCTCTAGCTGCTAGTTATATTAATAAAGGATAATTATATGGAAAAAGCAAATACGGTTGCTGCCGTAAAAACAGTAAAGGCCCCTCCTAAAGTGGAAGAGCCTAAATTTGAAAAACCTAAACACTGGTCTAGAGATACCTATCGCCCTAAGCGTTGGAGTGTGTACGCAGTGCCTAACTGTGATTTAACACCTATTGCACTTGCACTTCTTAAAGAACATGGGGAAGTAGTTTCTTATCAAGTATTTTCTGAGGGTAGTGCTCAAGATGCATTAAGTAGGGGGCATAATTTCTCTCCCCTAATTTACGCAGATGGTAAACTAATTGGAAGTCTTGGAGATTTAGAGCTTTACTATAAACGAAACTTTTTTAATTCTATTCTAGAAGGAATTAGGTAAAAAGAAAGGCGGGAATTTCCCGCCTTATTTTTATCTGCGCTTTGGCTCATGCCCTGGCTTTAGAGGAGCATTAGCTCTTCCGCCGGTCATAGGTTTAGCCCCTACGTGATTTTCAATTGCTGCACCGCCTACTTTTGCCATTCCTGCATTAGCAGGTCCTGCAACAGTACTTCTCATAGCAGTTGTTCCACCATTAGAATTTACTGGGGTTCCAGCAATATTTCTTTTTCCTTTAGCACGACCATCAGGTGTTTCGATAAAGTTATTATCATCGCCTTTAGAATGGCCATAGTCGCGTGGATTTCCACTTACTTCTGGTCTCATAATGATTCTCCTGTTACCTTATAGGTTTATTTGAAATTGGATTCATTCCGCTTGATTGACCTCTTACCTGACTAGTCCCATCTATTACAGGGTTATCAGCACTTGCTAGTTTGCTATAACGTGCTTCCCTTTGAGCCTCTGTCATTGAGTCTAGATTTCTAGCTTCATTAGGCAGTGGGGTAATCGATCTATTAACATCAATTTTTGCCATATTTAATCTCCGATTTTTTATATTATAAGCAATAATTGAGATTATTACCAATAATTAAATTTTTAAATTTTGTATTACTTCCCCTTAGTATAACCTTCTTTTGCATAAAATGCTGCTACAATCGCAGCCACAGATACAAAGTATGTAGGTGCCATGTCACCTAAAATTGTAGCAGCAGTTTCTAAACTTACCATTCCGGCACCTACAACTGCAAATGGGTACAGAAGCATACCTAATAGAGCAAACCACGCCATATTACGCTGAGCATCTTCTTTTTTGTCTTCATTTTCAATTTGAAGCATACGTTCTGCTCTTGACATTTCTTCATCAGTTACAATCCCATCGCCATCAGCGTCAAACTGTGCATATTTTGAATTTGGTTCTAGTTGTTTAGACATATATTTTCTCCTTTGGATGTTATAGTTATTCTACTACAACAGCCTCATCCAGAGCTTGTTCTGCTTGCTGATAGTAGCGTTCATATGCTACTATTATAGCTTGTTGCTGTTGTACTAAAGCTCTAATGTCACTAAAGTTTAAACCTAAGTTTCCATATCCATCCCCTGTAAGACCATATATAGCAAATGACTTACCTGAGTTTTTAAACCTATTCATAACTTCATCTACGTTATTTTCATTAATAACAATCCACTCAACAGGTCTAAGATTTAATTCGTCAACAGGAGGCAGTGTTAAAGAAGGTTTTTGTACAGGCTTAGTACTTATCTCAATTGGCTGGGGTTGGGGTCTCGCTGAGCAAGCCGCGAGCACGATAATCATCGTAAAGCCAAGGGCACTCTTTGTTAAAAGCGATACCATTTTCTGCGTTCCTTTCTCTTTCAGTTAATTCTGCTCCAGATAGAAGTTCAAAACATCTACCTGCATTTTCACTTCCTCTATTTACCGCACGTTCAATAGCTTCAGGATTGGCAATAGCTGCAGCAGTAAGGTCAACCTGTTGTAATTTGTCGGCTAATTGTTGATTTTGTCTGCGAATAGAAATAAAGGCGGCATTTAGTTCCGATAACTGAGTTTGCGCAGAAGCATAGTCTGCCTGTAATGAATTTATAGTTTCTTCATTAAGTGCTACTGCTACCTCTAGTTTAGCATTATTTTCAGTTAATATTCTTATAGTTTCTTGAGAATCTTTATAATACTTATACCCTGCAAAACCTACACTACTAAATGCAATTATAAGAAACAAGAAAAAGTATATTTTAAATGCCATTTTATAATACCAATCCTAATAGTACTAGTGCAGAATCTAATTTACGATCAGTTACTGATTCATCCGCAAAATCTGCTTCTATAACTGTTCCATCCGCTATGTGATCTGCAGTAATAGTATTATTTGCTATTTCTGCACCTGTTAATGTTTTAAGAGCTATCTTAGTATTATCAACTGTACGCTCATAAGGAACACTAACATCTACTAAAGTTTTATTATCATCAGATACTAAGTAAACTCTATTATTTGCCGCACTACCTGCAGAATCTTTAACTACTACTATAAGTTCTCCTGTATCTAACTCATAAGACTTAGACATTGCAGCAGATATGCTATCGTATGCTCTAGTACTAATCCCCATACGTCTAAAATTACCGTAAGGTCCTGTACCAAAATTAGTTGTTCTAATATATAGACCTCCTGAATCTTGGTTATACCAAAGCATACCGTCTTCAGGAGTACGCAATCCATCTTCAAAAGTTAAATTCGTACTTACTGGAATAGCATTGGCACTAGCAAAATTTTGAAGTAAAGCTTTGAAACTAGAATTAAAATAAATTCTAGAAGCTGCGATAGTGTCACTAGAGACAGATAATTGAAAAGTATTTGAAGTAGTTAATGTCATTTTTTATTACGCTCCTGTAGCAGAGATTAAAATTTCTAAGCCCTCAGTGCTTACAACGTTTCCTGTAGTAGTATCAATTATTCTAACATTACAGCCAGTATTTGTCAAATTATTCGTTTTTGCTAAAAATGATCCATCACTTAAAACTTGACAGAAAACTGAAGGGATATTATAAAAACCTGTACTACTATAGTCTACAGAAACATTTCCTAATATATTACCTGTAGAAGTAACAGTGGTAGTAAAGTTTTTCCTAGGAGCTGATACTTGATAATAAAATTGATCTAAGTAAGCATTAGCTGTCTCTCCATAGTCGGCAATATTAATATCTAATTTAACTTGAAAATATCTAAATCTTCTAATACCTGAATATTGTTGAGTCCAGTTACCTTCTAATGTAGTTGCATCAAATAGTTCTTCATCTACATTACCATGAGGCTTAGAAGATCCTACATCTGGAGCCAGAAAAACATTTGCAGAAGAGAAACGTACATAAACATTTTTAGAAATATCAAGATCAGGACTGTAGTCTTGTTGAGCCTCATCATCTGTAAACTGAGCTAAGTCAACTAATCTATAAGAGCTTCCGGCACTTGTTAAGTTAGCCAACGCAATACTGCCACTAGTATTACCCCCTACCACTACACTTCCATTTGCATAATATACATTAGATATTTCAATAGCATGTGCATTAATAGCTCCGGCAATAAGAGCATAACTAAAGACGTTACTTATATCTTCTCTAGCAGTACGTTCTCCGACTACTTCTTGTCCAGGGTTAACAATAGCAAAAACTCTTGTAGAAGGAGAATTATCTACTATAGTAGCGTGAACATTACTAAAACTGAAGCTAAAATTAGAATTATTATAACCCACTATATTACCAATTTCAAAATCTGCATCAAATAGTACATTAGAACTAGGAGATTGTTCTGCTACCCCTACTATTAAATCATTAGACATTTCTAACCAGGTTTTAGCTAGTTGTGTCTCAACAGTACTAGATATTACTAAAGAGCCTTTTACTACCTCTCCTAAATCTCTAACTGGGGTTATATAAGAAGAATAGTTCGTAGTGATAATTAAGTCAGTAGAATCTAACACTCCATTAGCTGTTGAACTCCAAGCAAAGCCTGTAGCAGAAGCATTAGCATCTTCAGCAACAGTAGAAGGAACAACAGAATTATTTACTATTGCACTAGTAACAGGATCTACGTCATAAACAAATCCTCCATTATCTGAATCTGTAACACTAACAAAATTGTTTGTTGCGTAGTTAGAATTAAATAATCCTACAATAACATTAGAATTAGGATTTGCCTCATTCCACGCAGCAATAGGAACAATAGTAGAAGGAAGGTCAATACTTAAATTTTTAGCTAAAGTATCAGAAGACTTATTACCGCTAGTATCTACAGTTTTAGCAGTAAAAGTAAAGCTACCTTCTCCCAATCTTTCAGCAGATATTTCTGCTCTAGTAAGAGGATGAGGTATTAAAATAAGAGTGCCCCCATTGGTAAAAGCAAAATCTCTTTGATCTAAAGTATTAATAGCTGTTACAGGTGATCGTAATCTAATCTCTGTATGTAAAATATCTAATTCATTTAAATTACTTTGAGTATCTACAGGATAATCAACCTCAAAAACAATAGTACTATCAGTTTGATATACTTCAAAAGTAGTTACAGGAAGAGGTCTAGTAGATTTACCCCTTAGTTCTAGTTTTTTAATATTATATATACCTGTATTTATACCGTTTATAGGAGTAACCATTACTTCAATTTCATAAGTATTACCAGCTCTACCTAGATCAATATTATCAATAGTAAATCTTACTAAGCCATCAGTGCCTACTCCTGATTTATCTATTTTAAAAGAGTTAAAATTAGTCATTCCACTAGGATGAGGTTCTGTACCTGATACAAGATTAATTCTATATGCAATATCGTATTCTTGAACGTTCCTACCTTCTATGTGTGTAAAAGAACCACTAATCCTAGACATAACACCTTTAGTTCTATCTCTAAATAGAATTTCAGATAGAATAAGATTAGTAACTTGACCCATAGGTAAATCTTCTAAAGAGATAGACTTTGTTACTGGCGTACTTATTCTGCCTAACTCGTTAACACTGGCTACTTTAAACACATATACTCCCGCAAGAGTAGGTACTGTTAATTTACCATCAACAATCTCAACATCTTTAAATAAAGCATAATCAAAAGGTGCCATGCTGTAAATACCTTGACTAACAAGATTTAATTTATTAGGGTATACAGTTTCATTATAAGTTATTGATACTACATTACTTGAAACGTTTACAGCGCTAATATCTGCAATTAAGTCTTCTGTAATATTAATTAATGTAGCGCTAGCTACATTAGCAGATATATTATCTGTAAGTTTAACTTTAAAAAAATCTGAAGCAGTTAAGGCAGCATTATAAATAGAAGAACTACTAGAATAGCTTATAGCATTTATCTGCACTGTCTGTTGATTGTCATAAATATAAACAGTGTCTATGTCTTCAATATGTGGAACTGTATAATCTTCTACTACTGTTTTTATAATCAAATCTGAATTAGAAAGATTATGTGTTATATATTGATCACCAGGATTATAAGAATATTCTAAAGCATTCGTCTCTTCAATAGATCCGTTAATATATGTAGAGATAAGTCCTTTAAGAGGCACTGTAGTTCCTAAATATAAATTAGCACTACCTGTTAAATTAGTTACGTTATGAGTATTAGATATAAGTCTTAAATCTCCCGATATATAAAAAGTATTAGATGATAAAAATCTTTTATCTACTATTTGATTTAAATTAATATAGAAAGGAACATCTAAAAGTTTATTTTTAATAGAAGTAGCTACTGAGTTATTACTAAATGATACACTAATAGTATTTGCACTAATATTATGTGAAATAATATTAGCTGTTATAGTATCTAAAGTAGTTTGATGTCCAACAGTACCTGCAATCTTACCTGAAGTGCTTGAAGCAGTTTTTGAGTTTACTGAGAATGTAGCTAAATTATTAGGAACAGTATCACTAAGCGCAACTAACTGTGCGTTACTACGAGCATCTAAGATATGGCAATTAAAGTTATCATCATAAAGTAAATGTAAATTAGAAACAGTAAATACTATATTAGAGTCTAAAACTGCTGCATTAGTAACTAAAGGTTTTACTTGTCCTAAGACTGATTCAAATCCATTTTTTCCAAGAATAATAACACCTTCTCGCCCTATAAAAGGCTGTACATTAGCTACTCTAAAATTAATTGTTGTCATATAACTACTCCGAGGATAGGTACAATAGAAGAGAGAGGTAAGAAGGCTACCCTAGTAGTAGCAGCTCCTGTAGGCGAAGAGATAGATACAAAAATACTAGTAGTAACTGCTCCTGAAGCGCTAGCAAAAGGAGTAGGAGTTACAGATACTACAGGTGGGGCAGGTTTAACAAAAGAATTTACTATTACTTTTCTAGGGGTAGGCTCATAGTTAATAATAGCATCACTATCTGTATATACATTAGATACGTACTCTGTGGCAGTTATAGCAGCAACACCTTCCTCATTAAAAGATATAGAATCTAATCTAAATAATTTATCAGAAGAAGTAGAGTAATAACTACTAGGATTCATTTCTCCAAAAGACCAAGGATCATTAGGTTCGGGATTGTTAAAAGAAGTAAATCCTATAAAAGATTCAAAATTTCTTATATGCGGATTCCAAATCTTATCAACAACAACCTCAAGATAATCATTTCCTGAATAAGAGTTTCCTGTATTATCAATAGTATAATTAGTATTACTTACTAAATATAAAGATCCTTTATTACTTTTATTGCTAAAATGCCTTAATACTAAAGGAAGCGTATTAGCTGTTATAGTAGTTTCAGATATTGAAGGAAATCCTATATGTTGAAGTCTGACATTAGAAGATCCAATAGCTGAAACGTCTTGTACTATACCATTATAACCTAGGTTCAAAGTTGCATTTTGAGTTGAAATAGATACAATTGAGCCAGGTTTTAAATCTTCACACTCACTAGTGGTAGAGAATGCTATTTTTCTTCTTAAATATTTAAAATTAGCTAATAAATACTGAGCATATCGCATAGCCTGACTGCGTCTAGAGCAAGAAGGTAGTTCTACTGTAATACTCTTTTCTGGTAAGTTTATTAAATCAGGATCAGTAACTAATACAACATCACGCTCATAGTTATTAGCACCATCAAAGAATACTACTTCTACTTGTGTTACAATTTCATCTTTTCTAACCCCTGAAAACTCAATA
>Ga0208161_1000151_pt1 | contig 37915 bp, 53 predicted proteins | sample CB_VirMetaG_3_FD_184538 | JGI IMG/M metagenome (GOLD analysis project Ga0208161, IMG submission 184538) | Freshwater to marine saline gradient viral communities from Chesapeake Bay - CB_1508_1S Viral MetaG (SPAdes) (version 4) | ecosystem: Environmental > Aquatic > Marine > Coastal | place: USA... | reverse complement strand
CCTCATTTCGACCGCAGACGGCTGAAAATGCTGGGAGGAACCTAATAGGGGGGTGGGGGGGTGGACGGCATGCACCGTTTTTCATGCACGCCAAGGCCCGCTAGAATCGCTTCTGCCGCCATTTCATGGTCACCTCTGGCATCTTGGCCACGCCAGCCAATCGCTTGATTTCAAAGTAAGCCAATCGTTCGGCCTCACGTTCTCGCCAAGCCTGCGGTTTGTGTTTCCAGTTCGGTTGGTTGCTGCACCCCTCCAGCACAATCGCTGCCCGTTCCTCCCACAGTTCGACCAGTTCCGCTTCGGTCATCGCGTCAGTTGCCGCTCCAGTTTCGACACGTACTCGGCCACGTCGTCAGCCGTGCAGCCGGGATTGGCCTTGCGGTAGTCCTTGGCGGCCACGGCAATTCGCAGGCTGTGCTGCGTCGTGGTGGTCATGTTCTTGGTCGCGGACACCCGGCGGTCCAGAACCAGCCGCCGAATCTTGGACGCTGCAGGCATCTGCTCAAACGCCCGGCACGCTTGCCAGATGGCACCCGTCACCTCATCCCGTGGCAAGTCGCCCAGCACCAGATGCCAAGCGTCCACGTCGATGTCGGTCAGTTCACGCCCGAAGGCCGAAAACAGTGCGGCCATCAGCAGGCCCAGTTCGTGCTTGGTAGTCATTTCCCACCCTCCCCGATGAATCCTGCCACACCCGACGCCGCCGCCTCGTCCTGTGCCTTCAGCCGCTCCAGCAAGTCCAGCGTGTTCTGCTGCCGCTGCTGGCCGAAGGTGACGGGTTTTGGCTTCTGCTTCGCCTCCCGGTCGTCGTAGTTGCCCTCGAGCAACTTGGTCACCGTGTCTGGCTTGAGGAACCATTCAAAGTTGGCAGCCCAGCCGCCGTTTTCACCCCGGCAGAAACTGGACGCTGCCGCCCGCTGAATTGCCGCCTGCCAGTTCTCCCGCCAAAACGGACTCTTCCACCGCTGCCGAAACGAAACCAGCCGTTTATCCGTCCAGCGGCATTGCTGGCCCATAGCCCGGTTCCATTCCCCCAGAACGAAATCACCATCCTTGTTTTTGTCGGCGGGCGGGTCCGACTTGTCGGACGTATTCTTAGATAACACTTCAGTGTTATCTTTCTCTTCTCTTCTCTCCTCTTCTCTGGTCACACTTTTGTCACAAACTTTTGTGACATTTTCGTGACACAATTCGTCTGGTGTTTTGTTGCTCAGTTTTCGGTTGCAAACAGTGCAGCAAGTCACCAAATTTTCAGCGTTTGTGGCACCGCCACGGCTTTCTGGCTGAACGTGATGCACCGACAGTTTAGCGTCAATGTATGGTCCGACTGCGGCTTTTTTGCTTGGATTCCACTGGCAATAAACGCAAGTAAACCCGTCACGCTCATAGACCTCTCGCCGTACCGCAGCCGGAACATGCTCTTTCTGCTTCTTTGATGTCACACTTTTTTGTGACATTTGCGTGACACGCTCTTTCTGTTTTCGGCGGCTGGCTGAAATCCGCTTTTTTGCGGACTCTCCTAGCCATCGGTCCCAGTTCGGAAAGCTAATGTAAGGCTTGCCGTCGGTGTCTACACCATGCTCCAGCCATCCAGCGTCCGCCATCAATTGCGGGAAATCTGGCAGTGATGTCACCCGGCCCAGCGATGTCAGCGTGACATGCTTCACACGCCCGTCTTGTGACTGCCGTGACGCCCAAGCCCAGATTCGATGCAGGTAGCCGACCACAACTTCCTCCCGCTCGCCAATCTGTTCCGCCATGTAGGTCACGGCTGGGTCTTCGTACAAGTCCAGCCGCATTGCAATCCAATCACCTGCCATCCCTACCTCCATCCATGCGTTCGTGCCCATTCCGCAATCAGCAGGCTGTCTGCGTTGGCGTGGGTTATCTTCAGGAACGGCCACCGACGCTGTGCCTCGGCCTTCGTCACGTTCTTGTCTCCCTTGGTCATGCAGCCCATTTGCTGCTGCCACTTCTGCGGCCTGACCAGCAAGTAAGGCACCTCGTTGGCGTCCAGAATGCCCAGCACATGGCCGAACGACTGGCCGAAGGTGAACGCCGACTTCACCCCCATTTGCGGCGAGCTGTGGACGTGTTCCAGTGCGGCCCTAGCCCGGTGCAGGTCGAACTGATGGAACCAGTCGGCGATGTCCTTGCCGGTGCCATCCAGTTTGCAGGGTGAACCGTCCCATGGTGTGCCGTCGTCCCAGATGGCCGACACGCTGCCGGATTTGCCAGGGTCGATTCCGAAATAGATTGCCATTCATGCCTCCGTGTTTCACTGCCATGTTCACGAACGGTTTTTCGTGAACATCACTTCCGTACAAACCCCACCCCCGCCCGGCCACTACTCCGGCGACTGCCACCTGTTGACAGCCGACCGCACAAGCGATGCGGGGATGGGTTGGTTCCTTGTGTCAGTTCCGCACCGGGAACAGGTCCGCCTCTTCCTCGAACACCAGATCGCATTCGTCTTCCGGCAGGTTGTCCCAGTACGGTGCCATCTTCCACTTCACCGGAACCGGCCCGCAGTCGATGATTGGGTTGACTTCACGCTCGCATTCGCTGGCCGCCTCTTCCAGAACCGCACCGGCAGCTTGTGCCAGGTCGTCCTTGTACATCCATTCGGCATCGTACCGCCGCAGTCGCATCGTCACGCAAACCGGCACCACCACCTGAAACTCCAGCCATTCGTTCTTACCGTCGTCCATTGGCATCACTTCCTCCGTCATGTAAACCTCCAAAAAAATGCGACAGATGACCACCGCTGTCGCACCGGCGGGCCAGATGCGGCTGTTGGTTCAGGGACTGGCGGCCAGTTCGGATTGCTGGCCGACATATCACACTCAGCCGCAGCCGGGTCAACTTTCCATGATTTCCGTTCCTTCCGCTTCAATCACTGGCAGTGGTTGCCATTCGTTCAGCTTCGACAATTGCACGCTGCGGGTTTGCGGCTGAACAAACTGCTGGTCGTCCCGTTCGAAGGCATCCGCCACTTCCGCCGACAACTTCAGCCACTTGCTGGCACGTCGAAACACGGTCTTCTTCGCCATTTCACTCCACCAGTCTTTCCAAGGTCCGCTGTTTCCAGCCCGGCTGGATGCACGCACCTTCTCGACTTCTTCGACGCTCATCACTTCCGACTTCGTGCCACCGTCGTTGAACACCACCCGGCAATAGACGGCGATGACCTTGCCAGCCTTTTCCGGTTTGCCTTCGTCCGTTCGAAGATAATGCGGCGTGTGCTTGGTAACCTCGCCAAGGTCGTAGACGAACAGGTCGCCTTCGTGGACAACGTCCGCATGAATCGTCCGCACGCTGCCAGACCGCAGCACGAGGTCGACCAGACCCTTGTAGTCGATGATTAGTGTGCACTGGTCGCCATACGGAATCAGGTGTGCGTGCCGCCCGTCCGGCTCGAGGCCCCACTGGGATAGCTGCAGCATGCAGTTCAGGAAACTTTCCGGCGTGCAGCTGGCCAGCTTCGGCGTCTTCATCAACGCTGTCAGTCCGGTTCGCACCATCCGTTCTGGCGTGCAATGCGTTGGCAGCACCCTCGCCACTTCGTTCTTGAATGCCTCGCTGTTCAGGTGGTCCCGAATCGCCATCTTGCCGCCTGTTTTCGTTGTCGCCACTGTCGTCGTACTCATGCCATCACCTCGCTTGCTGCTGCTGAAATCTTGCGAACGAGCCACAGCGGCGCGGTCGCTACCTTAATAGGCCGGTCCAGATACTGGTCGATGTCGAAATCAACCAAGTCCTCCACCGCCCGGTGCATCCGTGCCTCGCTGTCCAGCTCATCCATCAGCTGGGTAAAGTCCAATGGGAAAACCTCGTGCCCCGGCTGTGACTGGATGCCGACAACCATCACATGCGGTCGCTCGCCGGTCAGCGTTTCGATGCCGTTGCGGTAGAACGCCAGGCGAACGTCGTAGAACATATTGGCGGCTTGGTTGATGAACTCCTCCTCGCTGGCCGCCGACGTGGTCTTCCAGTCAATCAGCACGCCGCTGGTCAGCATGTCGACCTTGGCGCGGCACTCGACGCCGCTGGACTTGTGCGTCCAGAAGATTTCCTTTTCCGTGTGGCCGGTGCCGAGAAACTTGGCCACCTGCTTGCAGGCGTTGAGATGCAACCAGATACGTTCCAGCCGCGTCCAGTCGTCATCCGTGACGATCTGGCGGCCAGCGTTTTCCGCCTTCCACGCTTTGCCTTCCTTGGTCCGCATGTCGATGTCCGCTGGCCGCCTGACGATGTCCAGCCGGTCAGGTCCACCCAATTCAATCATCGTGTGGACCAAAGTGCCGAATTGCATGGCCGCCGTTGGTTCATCCTTCGGCCAGTCCTCCAGCGTGTGGACGTGGTAGAAGGTGATCGGGTCTTTGAGGAACTGGGCCAGCTGGCTGCTGGATAGTTCGGGGCGGGAATGGTAATCGGTCAAATCAAACTCCTTTATTTGCGTGCTTCAAAAATTGCCTTCGTTCTTGTTCGGTCGCTTTTCCCCACAGCTTTTTCAGTTTGTCCAATGTGGTTTCCGCTTTACCTCCACCGACTCGCCTTGCCACCTCCTTAATTGCCTTGCGTCGCTCTGTAACTGACTTAACGTCCTTTGTCTCCTCGACGACTCGAGCAATCTCTGCGGCCACGTCTGACGCATCCAGATCTTTCTTTCCCAGTTTGGCCGCATCGACTTGGCTAATCAGTCCTTCGTCGTACAGCCTCCCGACGATCTCCGGGGCCCGGTTGATGGCGCGGAGCAATGAGTCTCGACGGCTTGTCAACTCGCAATCGTTGCGCGTTGACTCATCCCACTTAGTCCGCGGTTCCGGCACGGTTTCCCGCTGGGTGGCGCGGCGACCATTGCGAGCCTCGAGAATTGTTTTGACTGTGTCCGGCTTGCTCCCCAGCCCCCAAGGCACAGCCTCCGACACAAACGCCTCCCAAGTCTTGAACGAACTGCCATCCTTGCGTGTCAGTTTTGACCACGCACGATGCTGAACGCCGTGCTGATACAGCGAACACACGCGGTCCTGATCAAAGCTGGCGTTTTTGATTGCTCGTTGCATTGCAAGCCGCCAGAACTTCGCCCACTCCTCCGAGCCCGGCGGGGCGTTTTCGTCGCCAATGCCAGGGTCTGTCCAGTTCATTGCCACCCGCCTTGCTTGCGTGTCACAAAACGAACTTCGTCATACCCTAAGTGCATTGCCTCATTAGTAGCGATCTCGGCCAAGTCTCCGTACTCATCAATCTTTGCCTCATCGCTTACGTTTTTGCTTGACGTGTATTTAATCGCAAACCTTCGCACTGACTCATCCAAGTAAGACGCTCGAGACAGGCACGCTGAAAGCATTCGACGCAACTCGTCAACTGTCATTTCGCCGAGCTTCTTGTAGCTCGTGCCGCACTGCGATCTCAACTGCACCCAAACCTCTGAGCTGTCAATGCCAACCGTCTTTGCAATAAATCGCTGCACTGCGTTGCAAGCTGCACGCAATGCTTTCTGGGTCTGCTTATCACTGACTTGCGGATGCGAGGTGTGTGCGTATGTCTGCTTCTTTCCGCTTTGTGCGTTTACAGTGGCTTTTGCAATTAACGCGATTTGCTTGCGATTAAACGCGCCAACTCGAGGATCTGCCTCAATAATCTGGGCAACGCTGTCCGCCTCATCTCCGAACAACTTTTCCTCAATCTCAGAGCTTTCAAAGTTGACGCCGTCTACGCGGCACGATTCAAGAAATGCTTCGCTACCAGGCGGAGATGGTGGCGGCGGTGGCGGTGGTGGTTCGTCCGTTTCGCGAATGCCTTTAACATGCTGGTCTTTTACCCACTGAACAAATCGCTGCATCCGCAAATCATCTACCGTGTAGATGTATGCAAGCTGGTCAGGAACAGGAACACGGCAGTCGTAGCAAATACGGCTCACACGTGCCCATGCTTGAAGCATCCAGCCAAAAAAACGATATGCCGACAAATAGCACATGTGCGTTGCCGCCGGCATGTCCAAGCCGACTGATGCCATCGCAACCGTTACAAGCACTCGAGGCTTCGCATCAAATCGTTTTTGCTTGATGCTTTCAATTCGCTGATAAGCCCACTCGCCTTGTTCGCTGATGGCAACATGAACCTCGACTTTGTGATGCCTCTGCAAATACTTTTCGATTTCTTGTGCGTGAGGCTGAGACGCTGCAACGATGATTGCATTTGAAAAATAGTGGGTGTGGCGATATGCCTTCCACTGTTCCATCATTGCATCAACCACTGGTTTCCAGCAGGCTTCGCTTTGCAGAATTTCTTTAAGAAGTCCTTGGTATTCCTCAGACTCCGGAGCAAACAAATCAAGTTCGTCATCCAGACCAGCCGGAGTGAATTTGATTCGGACTTGGTCGATAACGTATGGTGCTACAACCTTGTCATGCAGAGCGTCTCGAAGGTTGTACCGAATGTCCGGGTCTGGATAATACTGACCGCTACGTAGTCCCAAACTCATGTCTGGGTATTTCTCTTCCATCTCCTCAGCAGTTCTGTATTGAACGCCAAGCAATCGTCCGGGCCGACTGGACATGAGGGTTCCGGAAACGCCAAGAAACAACTCGGAAGCAGCGTAAATCTCTTGTGCCCTGCTATCCCAAAGGCCATTATTCGACTCGTGGAAGTCATGCAAAAACTGCAGCTCATCAGCAACAAACAAAGTTCGCTGGTGCTTGCACCGATGAAGCAACACTTGGTGGCCACTAAATGCAATGTCTTGATAGTGAGCGATTGTCACCTGTTCCTTTTTTATGCCAGCAGCCTGAAACGAATCCTCGAGTTGCGTAACCAGTGCTTTCCGTGGGCACCCGGCAATTACATGGCTGACTTTATTCGACTGCAAAAGCACCTTGGCAAAATTTGTAATCAGTCGGCTTTTGCCACCGCCTGGCGTGACGTCGGCAATGACTTCCTTTTGTGTTCTCTGGCCTGTTGCAATCGCCAACGCTAAATCGGTGGCTTCCGCCTGATGCCGTCTGTCTTCCATCTTGTTTGCCTTTTTTAAATTGCACGCAGGACAAACTGCCTGCATTTCAAACACGTTCGTTCGCTTGTTGACCGACCACGGAACAACGTGATCGGCATGCCAATCATCACCAAGAATCTCGCCGCACTTCTGGCATTTACCTCCAGCTCTTTCGTAAAGAAACTGTCGCAGTTTCTTGCTCCGTAGCGTCCGAGGTTCAGCCATCACAAACCCTCCACCCCTCGCACAACTTGTTGGTAAACGGACACCGCCGCAGCTCGGCCAGCTCGATGAACTTCAGCCGTTCCAGTTCCGCCGACCTTTTCCGCACGCTTTCCACATCGCCATGCAGTCCCATTTCCCTGGCACGCTCGCCGACTTCTCGCGCTGTGCGGATTCCGCCGAGGTCTTTCAATGCCTCAAGAAACGCCTGCTGTAACTTGCCGACTTGCTTGCGTGTTTCCATCGCCGCCTCCCGACTTGTCACCGGGTCCGCCTTCCGTGCCAGTGCTGGTTCGTCGCCGAACAAACTAAGCTGGGTCATCGTCGCCTCCAATCAAATCAAGCTGTGCCGGTGCTTGCGTCTTTTCCAGCAGCGGGAACCGGTTCAGTTCGTCGCTGATTCGCCGCTTGGCAATCTCGAAGTATTTCGGTTCGATCTCGATACCGATAAACCTCCGCGCAGTCCGAGCACAGGCCACTCCTGTCGTGCCGCTGCCCATGAATGGGTCGAGGACAATGCCGTCTGTGGCGTTCATTAAAATTGATTGAATTAACAAAACCGGCTTTTCAGTGGGATGGTTTTCGTTTCCGCTTCTTGCGCACTTTAGGACGTTGCCAAATCCTCCCGTTAGACGCCTTGCGTTCCGGCGACGGCCATAGCAAATCAGCTCGTGCTGATTACGCCAAGGCAGCCCCATTCCCATTTGTTGCTTGTCCCACACGAGCATATTTCTCGCGCGTATCCCGGCATCCTCGAAACAGTCAACTGTTGCCTGCCACATCTTCCAGTCTGTAAACACATAAAACTCTTCAGCTGACCTGATCTTTTTAAGCACGCGAACGACCACCCTTGAATAGCCTCGACTGCTAAGGTTATCCATCCATATCGTGTCGTCTTGGCGACTGCCGATACTGCCTGCCGACTTTCCAGCCTCCTGAAATCCGCCACTGCTGTATGGCGGGTCGGTCACCACCGCATCCACCTTGCCTAGCGTCGGCAGCACCTCCAGGCAGTCGCCGCAAATCAGCCGCACCGTCCCGCAGTCGCTCACCCATTCATCCCTAAACGTCATCGTCGCCTCCTTCTTCTGCCAGTTCTCGAAGCCGCCGCAGCAGTTCTGCCGTGTCCTGCCACGGCCTCGGTTCCGTCGCCACCTCTTCGGCCATGCTGTCCAATCGTTCCAGCACGGCGTTCGTTGTTTCGTCCATCCACTGTTCAGGCGTCGTCACGACGAAAATTGGAAAGCCGTCGATTTGTCCGCCGCTGATGTCGTACAGCCTGCCGCCGTACTTGACGCGGCAAACCAGATTCGCTGGCACGAACTGCAGCACCTCGCAGTGAGGCAGGCCGCGTTTGACAATTTCCAGAAAATGCTTAGGTGTCATTTCAGGCCGTCTCCCACCTTGCCATCGACGAATACCCGAACACGCATCAGCGGCTGCTCTTCCTCGCAGCGACTTGCCTCGACCAGCGACTGCTCCCACGTCTCCCGCAGCTGGCCGACGCCGCTGGGGTAGACGTTCAGCCAGTACCACTGCGAAAGCCGCAGCGGCTTCGCGGCCTGCAATTGCCGCCACTTATCTCCGGTCGTGTCGCTGCCATCGACATTCCACATCGCCGGATACCAGTGCGGCTTTGATTCTTCCTTGAGTGCGATGTTGACGCGGCCAAGCAGCTTGCCATCGACAACGGCATCGACCATCGCCATCCGCCCCTCCGCCGTCCAATACTGGCCAATTCCGAACTCCATTTGTGCCACGCTCATGCTCCACCCCCAATCGCCAGCCAAACGCTGAACCCGACAACACACATCGACACCGCCAGGCACAACCAGAAAACCAGTTCTGCACGGTCGCCAGCTCGCCGGTCACTGTCGGCAATCTCGTCCTCGACCGACGCTTCCTGTTGCTCCAGCCAACGGAAGATTTCCAGCCGGATGTCAGCCGGAATCTGCCTCGCATTCCGCAGGTAGGCCCGCATCGTTCCTACGCTCCATTCATGACACGTTCGGGTCCAGTTGCACTGCGGCACGGTGACCAGAATCACGCCGCCGGTTCGGACCCCTTCCCAAGTTTGCACACCAGTTGCCATCGATTTGACTCCTGAAAAAAGTGGCCATCCGTGGCCGAATGAAGATTCCTAAAACACCCGGTCTGGATACAGATTCCGGTCAAACTCCATCTCACGCGGTTCCATCCCGGCACGCCGTTGCCGCTCCAGTTCCGTCCACTCGTCCTGAAGTTTCCTGCACGCTGCCTGAATGTCCTCCGGTGTCGGGTCGTCTGGCAGCGGCCCCATCAGATTGCCGCCTTGGCTGATTTGCGACGTGTACCACGACATGCGGCACTTGGCCGACCGTTCGCCATGCGTGTCCTTTAGCTTCCTCAGCCGTGCGATGACTTCGCTGATGACGGCCATGCCATGCTCGGCCTTCTTCACTTCGCCGATTTGGTTGCGTGCCTTGTGATTGCGAATCGACCGCTTGAAGCTGGCCCGCTTCTGGTTCAGCCACGCCGTCAAGTCAGACACCACCAGCCGCAGTGCGTCGCGGTGTTGCAGTTCGGCTTCCTTGAGGTCTTCGATCATTGGGCACCGCCTTCCAGCAGCGTCTGCTGCACTGGCTGCGGTTGTGACTTTAGCAGCGGGAAACGGTTCAGTTCGTCGCTGATTCGCCGCTTGGCGATCTCAAAGTATTTCGGTTCGCGTTCGATGCCGATGAACTTGCGGCCAGTGCGGACGCACGCCACGCCGGTCGTGCCGCTGCCCATAAATGGGTCAAGGATGGTCCCGTTTATGTCTGTCCACAAACTCACGCACCGCCAAGCAATTTCGACTGGCATCATTGCAGGGTGAATGCTTAAATCTACAGCTGCAGGTGGCAGAACTCGCCAAATGCTAGTCGTTAGCCTTGCCCACTCAGCCCAATCAAGCCCGTTCCCGTTTGGCATGGTTGCGCTTCCGAACACGAAAATGCTTTCATGCTGCGCTCGGACTCTCGGGCTGTTCGGGTAGTTGCCCCACGCAGACCCATTGGCCGGTCCTTTATCCCAGACAACCTCATCAATTAAAGGTATCCAGCCACAAGCACTTAAAAGCACGTCGCGAAATAGAACGCGGTTTTTTCGAGAGCCAATGAACTGCCCGACGTTTACTATCCAGACTCGCGACTTGACGGAAAAAATTGTTTCGGTCAGAAACACTTCAAACTCTTCAAGTGGCAGGTCGTCACTGTCTGTCCCGTATTCCTTGCCGCAGTTATACGGCGGACTGGTAACAACTGCGTCTAGTTCCAAAATGGTCGGAACCAGCAAGCGACAGTCGCCGCAGATAAGCCGCACCGTGCCGCAGTCGCTGGTCCATTCGTTTGTTGTCATGCCCACACCTCCAGAATGAGGCCGGGCTTGTAACTGGGCAGAGTGCCCAAGAATTGCAGCAGGCGAATCCGCTGCGTTGCAAAAGTGTCCATTGTCCGCTCCTTGTCGCTGTCCCCGACTCGGTTCGGCCTGTTGGTCGCTCCAACAAAAAAGGCCGACGTGTTAACAACTGTTAACTACATCGGCCAATATAGAATCTGAATTTAGCTTGTCAACTACTGTGGACAGAGATTCTCATTTTTTTTTCGGTTTTATTTCGAGCGTCAAACCGAACGCACCAGCGACTTTTTCAGCGAAAGATAGCGACACCTCACGCTCGCCGCTCAAGATGTAGTAGAGCGACTGCCGGGTGCAGCCAATTTCCTTGGCGGCCTGCGGGACACTTAGGCCACGCTTGGCCATTTCATTTTTCAAGATTTCGACGAATTTGTTCATGATGTTCATTATCGAAGCATCTCCAAACGTGTCAACAGTCGTGGACCTGCCGGGCCACTTGCATACAATCCCAGCAGAACGGCAGCGAAATGCCTTGGTTCCGCCACAGTAAAGCGGATGGAGATACAGATCGCGGCTTAGTGGAAATCCCCTGCAATCCGCGGGGACAGAAAATTCACGACCTTTTCTTCGCAAGTATTTTGGGATTTCGTCTCACGGTAGGCCGATAATGGACGGCCCGCCGGTCTTTTCACGGATGGCTTCCAGATAGACGGAGGCCCAGATGTTGTTGACCGACTTTTATCAGAACGTCTACAAACCACTTCGGCTGCTTAACCGCAGCAAACGCACCGACCAGCTATTTCGCTACACAATCCGGCTGTATTCTGAAACGCTTGGCAGACCGGCCACGCTGCTAGACCTAAACGACCTAGACGTGGCAAGGCACCTGCAGACGCTGCTCGACCAAGGCCGCAAGCCTGGCGGCGTCAATAAGGAACGCAGGCAGCTAGTGGCACTGTGGAATCTGGCGGCAAAAAAGCGGCTTGTGGAGCAGTTCCCAGTCTTGCCAACTGTCCACGAACCGGAACAGCTGCCGATGGCTTGGACGACGGAAGAACTGTGGCGGCTGCGAATGTCCTGCAATATGCAGCCAGGAGACTACGATGGCATCCCGGCAAGGCTGTGGTGGCTGGCCCTGCATCATGTGCTATTCGCCACTGGGGAACGTATCGCGGCGGTGATGCAGCTGCGATGGTCGGATATCAGCGGCGATGTCGTGGTGTTCCCAGCGGAGACGAGAAAAGGCAGCAAGCGTGCATCGGTTGCCACGCTGACGACGCAGGCACTGGAGGCACTGGAATTGATTCGCCAGCCGAAGCGGCAGCTGGTGTTTCCGTGGCCGTATCGCGCCAACTACCTTTACAAAATCTACCGCGACATCCTGCAGCGTGCGGAACTTGACGCCAGTTCAAGGAGCATGTTCCACCGGATGAGGCGGTCGCACGCGACGCACCTGAAAGCGGCAGGGGGTGACCCGACAACCAGCCTCGGACACCAGTCAGCGGCAACGACCAGTCGATACATCGACCGGCGGCTGATTCCCAATAACGCTGGCAGACTTCTGGATGGCGTCCAGATAGATACGCCTGCACAGTTGGCGGAATAAACCCGAACGGGACAGAAACCAGCATCCCAGCCGATTTCGTCCCGTTCGGTATTACTTCCAGCGTTTTCGCATGCCAGCCTTTCCCATTGCAGACCAGTCCCGCTGGCCGTTGGCGACTAGCAGCTGCCGCAGGCGTTCAGCCTCGTCAGCGTCGAACACCCACTGGCGGCCCAGCTTGCGGCCTATCTTGTGGCGGCTGGCGTTGCGTGTAATGGTCTGCGGACTGACGCCAAGTTTGGCGGCGAGGTCAGGTGCGGTGGTTAGTTGCATCTGTTTCCCTTGCCTTACAAATAAGCCACTTCGTCAACCTCGCACCAGTCAGCGGCAATCCTGTCGGAAGCAATCGCCGCTTCAAGTGCTTGCCGTGCCTGCTCCTCGGTTGCAAACTTCGTGCGGTACATCGACCGCTTCACCTGCTGCGTTCGCTCCCGCAGCTCCGCCTTGTCGATTCCGTCTGGCTTGACTGTGATTTCCCACCGTGAGGCCAATCGTAACTTTCTCATCTTTGTTTCTCCTGTTTTGTTTCGGCTCGCACTTGCTTGCCATGTAATCAATATAACACCTATTCGGCAGCGTGCAAGGGTTATCGGTAGAGAATCGGGAAAGATTCTGGAAATTACAAAAAAGCCGCATATTCGCAGGCTTTTATGGCGGGGAAAGAATTAACCGACCGGCATCCGCCTAGCCCCGTAGAATGACCTATGGCGAGCAGGTCAGGCAGGGAGGGCGGGCGATGTTCGATGACGACGACGATGACGACTGGCTGACGGCGATCTGGCAGTATGCTCGACGTGGACGCTATGCCTGGCGAACCTTGAAGTCACCAGCCAGCCGATAGTTCCTGACACTGAAGTCGCCGCCGGTTTCGACCTCTACTTCTGCCAGCCCCCAGTTCGTGGAATTGACCCGGCTATATTCCGGGTTGAGGTCACACAGGCAACCAACGCTAAAACAGGCAATCTCCTCGTGCTTCCAGTTCGGCTGAACATAGGTGCTTGTTCGATGGTGATGCCCGACCAGCACGCTGGCCGTGGTCCGCAGGAATGCCGATCTCGCTGGCATCGCTGGCACGAATGGCCCACCGTTCATCTCATGGCCGTGGAAGATAGCCAGCTTGCCCGCCATGACCGGCCTGCCATCGCCGACAACTTCAATGCCAAGTTTCTTGCAGCCTAGAATCGCAGGCAGCCTGACCTGCGGCAAGTCGCTGATTTCCGGTGCGTGGTTCCACAGCCAGTGGTCGTAGCGTTCGTCGTGGTTGCCAAGTTTGTAGACCAGCCTGGCACGCGGGAACTGTGACCGCAGCCACGCAAGTCCTTCACGCTGCATCCGAATCTCACGCTTGAAGTTCCGCTTCTTCGGATTCTTAATGAACCGGCTGATGCTGTAGAAGTCGCCGTAGTCGCCATTTAGCAGAACCACGTCAGGCTTGCGGCGTTTAAGGTAATCGACCGCCGCCGTCAGTGCCTGTTCGTCGTGGTAGGGCACATGGATGTCCGATAGGATGCCGACGCTGATGCCGCTGCCAAGTTCAAACGGCTCCCACTTCTTTGCAAGTGACGGCGGCAGTTTCGGTTTCTCCCCTGCCTTGCGTGGTTTCTGAAACAGCGTTTTGTTCGGTATTTTCGTCCGCTGCAGATCGCCGTGGCTTCCGCGGACCATGCGGATACTGCTGCGTGCCTGCTCGATGGTGCATTTGCATTCGGCGGCAATTCGCTTGGCAAGCGTTCGGCTGGCCGTGTCCGGGAACTTCTTGCATAGCCTTTCAGCCAGAACCCGGTGCGTCGTCTTGTATCTTGCCATTTGTGTTCGCCTCCTGTTGCGGTTGGTAATCGTCACAGGCGAGACAGACCTGCTCCGTTTGTCCGTGTCGGTATTTGCGATGGGTGCAGATTGTGTAAATGCTGCAGCGGTAGACCGGTTCCCTCGAACCACGACTGCCGCACAACTGATTCCGCAGCGTGAACAAGGCAGGACCGCGATGGATGCAGGGGGTCATTGTGCGGTTGCCGTGTAATCGTCCAGCCTGACTAAATAGCTGCCAGCCAAGTCGATTGCTGGCTGCTTGATGTACATCTCCGCGTCGAAGTCGCACGGGTCAATTGAAAGCGTCCCGGTCTCGGTGTAAATTGTCGCCCCGTTAAGAATCACCTTCGTGGACGTGTTTCGAATGTATCCGGCAGGGGATGCGACCGGTGCCCATCCCTCGACATCAAGGCCAAACACATCACCAACGGATGGCGTTATTGGGATGATTGTTGTCAGGTTTCCGTTAGCTGTCGTTCGCTCAAACGCAAACCAACTTCCTTGGTCGATAAGTATTGCCGACACCCTAACCCAGTTATTGTCAATTAAGTCGTAGACACCAACTCTGGCACGATACGCATTGATGCTTCCAAACGTGCTGCTTGACGGCCACGCAAACAATTTAACGCGGACAGATACCGTGCCAGACTCGCTGGTCTTCTGCATCGACAAGATGCCGCGGCCTTCAGAGTAGTTGCCGAATGGACTGCTTGTTGTCGTGTTGCATTGTGCTGTCCCGGCAGATGCCACAAGGCCCGCCGTCGAATCCCAGCCTGCCTCAAAGTCGGGACTGAAGTCATCAGCGAAGTCGCTAGTGTAGCCGTTGTTGCAATATGCTGGCGGCGTCGAGTCGCAGCATCCGCATCCAAGCAATCCGACCATCAGTTCACCTAGGTTGCGTAGTAAAGTCCGCTTGTCTGGTCGAAGTCGATAGTAAAGGTTTGACCACTAGCGACGGTGATGCTGTAGCCGTAGTCGATGTAGCCAATCAGCTCGTCATTTGTGGCGGTGTCGTTGTAAACCACGGCATAGCGAAATGGCCCGATTGACCCGCCGCTGGCAGACCACGACACGTCGCTGGCAATCAGCGTGTACAGCCCACTGGACTGTGCCGAACTGGTGATAGTAATCGTCTGCCCATTAGACACGTAACCGTTGGCCGTTGACAACTCGCCGCTGATGTCGCTTTTCTGCGTGTCGCTCAGGCTTGGTGCCGTGTTCGTCAGCAACACCTTCAGCGTATCGCTGCCAAGGTTGTGAACCTTTTCGTGGACAGCCTCCACAAATGAATAAAACTTGGTGAACGTCGCCATCTAATTCTCCTATGGGATTGGGGTTGCGCCTGACGTGTAGCTGACACTGCCGCCGACGCCAATCGTGACCAGCGGTGTCAAGGTGCTGGTGTCGATGGCGTCTGTCGGCTTAACCGTCGTCCCGGTTCCTGCGCCCGGTTCCACTGTACTGCCGCCGTCGTTGCAGTCCTCGGCGATAATATGCCACTTGCCATTGATTAAGCTGGCGATGCCGTAGCGGTCGCCGTTGGCACAGGCCGTGTTTGTTGTCCAGTTGTAAACCTTCAGTTGCATGCTTGTTGCGGTCAGGGTATCGTTTGAAGTTCCCATAACGATCGCGTCGCATGTTGCACCTTGAACCAGTGAACCAACACGTCCCGGAATGCCGCCAGACGGTGCTTGCACCATCAACTCGCTGATTGGCCGAATCGTGGCCAACGCAATTTTTTCCGTGCTATCAAGCACGCCATGAATCAGCACATTGACGACTGGGTTGCCTGACGGGAAACTTCTGGCCTTGAATCCGTCCACGCCGTAATGCTGCAGGACAGTCGGACTGTCTGCGGCGTCGTAAACAACGCGGACAACTTGGCCGCCTTGTGCGATTCCGTTTTCGCCATCAGGCACGCTGTTCGGCCCGTTGACAATGAACCAGCCAGGCGTCGTGGCAGGCTTGACCACCGTCACGCAATGCCGCTCACCAGCGTCCGCATAACCAGACACCCGAACAATTCCCCACGCTGGCACGGTTTCACCGCTATCGTTGCGGAAAATGATGCGCCCGTCGGGGATGTCCCGGAATGTGCCGAGGTCTGGCGGTGCCTTTGTCCCCTGCCTGCGGCCAGCCTGTTCGACCGCCCAGCGTGCGACCGGTTCGGAAAGTGCGTAAGCCTTCGCCACGGTTTAGCCCTTCACACTCAAAAGCATGTACAGCTTCATGATTCGACCGATGACTGCTGTGGCGGTCGCTCCGTCCGTGATGGCGATGGTCACGCGGATATCCAGCTCATCTCCCGGATTAAGTCCGGTTGGCGTGATGGTGAACTCCTTCGCTGCTGCGGTCAGGCTGTTGATTGACGTTGCGGCAGTGGTCACCAAGTCGCTGCCAACCAGCCCGGTTGCGTCGTCCTTGGCGTAGACTTCGAAGTCGATGGTGGCGGTGCCATCGCTGACGGTCGTTTTCATTCCTGCCCATGCAGCAACGGAAAGCGTCTGGCCAGCAACGTAGTTATCAGGCAGGCGGAAGCTGAACCGCCCCCGCTGCGTCACGCTGGTTGCCTTGCTGTCGCTGGTCTGCAGCACCACAGCATCAGTTCCGAACGTGCCGATGATGAGGCCCAGATCGTCGCTGGCTGCCGTTGTTGGAAGTGCCGTCTGAAAAGCATCATGCACCCGCACGTTTTCCAGCGGCACGTTAAACTTCAGCGTCTCCTGTGCCAGTTTGCTGCGTTCGATGGCAGCCGCTGAGTTGATTTGACTGTTGACGATTTCATTCGATGGAATGATGACGTTGATGGCCATCGGTTGCTCCTAAATTAAAATCCCATGCTTGCAAAACTGACCAAGTCGAACACCCGCCGCTGAATCCAAGTTGCCTGCGTCTGGTCGGCCAGTTTGGCTCCGTCGGTGTCCAATTGGACTGGCTGGCTGACTGGCTCCCGGTTGTCGTCTGTGGCCCGCACAATCTGGCTGTCGCTTTTGACATAAAACCCTTCGTGCCGGTATCGTTTCCACCACGCCTTGTCGTTGGTTGTGCGGTAGGGTTTGCGTGCGTGGATTTCCACTTGCACCGACCAGAACGGGATACTGTTTCCGTCCTCGTCAGTGTAGAACTGTTCGTCCGCACCGATGTTGGCGATTCGCAGCGTGCCAGGCGGAAAGCCAATGAACGTGTCGCTGTTGACGCAGTCGATGAACGTATAAAAACTGGCTGGGTCGAACGTGGCAAAGTTTTTCTGCAAGCGGATCCCAAGATCGCTGATTGGTCGCGTGATGCCTGTAATCGGTTCGCCGCACGCCGTGACAATCGGGAAGCCGTCTGCGTCCTCGTCAATCTCTTCCTCGCTGGTGATGCTGAAGTAACTGACCTGTACTGGCTGCGACAGCGGACCCTGCTGCTGGCCAGCTTCGTCCTTGTACGGCGGCGAGGCATAATCGGCGGTTACCTCGAAATGCAGCGGCCCGCGACGGTCAACACCGACACCAGTGCAGAACAAGCCAGCAAAAAGCGGGTGCCGTGACTTTTCTCGCGGCGACCGTGCATCAGCCTTGACGATCAGCTCGTTATCGTCCGGTGTGCTGACGAACGCATTCCACTTGATTTGAGCTGTCGCCGTGGTCCAGCCCTTGTCGTCAACGCTGGTCCTGATGCCGCTGCTGAACGTCTGGTCGAAATAAGTCACTGCCATGCGTTAGCTTCCTAAGACGATGATCTCGCCGCCTTTGTTTTTCCGAAGTTCCGCCAGTTGCTCCTGCTGTAGGCGTTCGATTTTCGCCGTCAGTTCCGCCACTTTTTCGTTGGCCTTGACGGCTCGGTCGTTCGGGTTGACGCCGCTGCGTGATAGCAGGCGGGACTGCATTGCCTGCAACTGCGGCGCAGGTGTTCCCAGCTTTTTTCGTGCCTCTTCGTCCTGCCGCTGCTGTTCGTCAGCCAGTTCCTTTTGTGCAGCCAGCAGGTCGTTTTGGATAGCCAACTGTCGTCCCTGTTCGATGATTTCCTGGCTGACGCCAGATTGTGCCGCCTTGAACTCTTCCGCAGCCTGCTTGCCTTTTGTCAGTTCAATGTTTCGCTGTTTCAGGTTATCCAGATAAGCTTTGTCCTTTTGTGCCTGCTGTTCCATTGCTCGCTGCGTGTCTTCGATGGACTTTTTCATGTCGGCATAGGCTTGCTTTTCAGCCGCTTGGCGCTCCTGCTCGGCCTTCTTTTGCTGTTCTTCGGCCTGCTTGTTTGCTTCTTTACGGCGTTGTAGTTCCGCTTCGTCGTCAGTCGGTCCACGGATAGCTCGGCCAACTTCAGCGGATTGCTCGCGGAGTAACTGCAACCGCTCCTCTGCAAGCTTCACCGCAGTTTCGGCTGCAGCGTTATCCTCCTCGCCATAGCCGAACATGTCATTAGCTAAGGCCGCCTCTAGTTCCTTGCGTTCTTGTTGCAGCTTAATCTGGGCAGCTTGTATTTCGGCCTGTTTTTTCGCTTGTATTTCGCGTAGTTCCGCCAGCCGCTGCTCTTCTGTAGCCGCCTCCTCGGCAATTTGCATTTCCAACTGGAACCGGTCTTGATTTTTTTTTGCAATAACAGCGGCAGCCTGTTCGGCGTCTTTCAGCACCTGCTGCATTCGCTTTCCCCACTCCTCTGTTTCGTAAAGCCAATCGGCAATCATCGTGCCGACTTGGAATGATGCAGCACCAACGGCGGCGACGATGCCTGCCTGTGCCACCAGCATTCCGGCACCACCCTTGCTGCCAGCCTCGCCCAATTCTTTCATCTGTGCGGACAGGCCGCCAAACTGGTCGGTGAGTGAGGAAAGCTCAGTTAATCCCAGCGAACTGAATACCTTACCGAAAACGCCGCTAAGTTTTTGCGACTGGTCGCCAGTTTCCTTGATGCTTTTGGCGACGGACGTGAATGCGGGACTGGCCTTGTCCACGCCTTCCAGCACGATTTGAATTGACTCTGCTGCCATGTCTCACATCCGTTTATATGCTTCGGCTTCCGCTCGCGATTCTTCCGCACGAAAAGCTTCATGAAAACTGACGAACCACGCCGACTGGTCCAGCACGCCGCCTGCCACTGGTGGAAGTCCCTGTTTCATCAAATCCGACAACCGTATGGCACGCAGCACATCCACGCCGATACAGCGTTTGGGGCAGTCCGCGATCTCCACGTAACCGCTTCCGCCGCAATCGTCGCACCCGGCTTCCTCGCATGTCGGGCAAGCAATCGAAACGCTGGACAGTTCCGTTGGCATTTCGTGGCACTTTCCCGGCACACACTTTTTGCACAGCAGCCCCTGCCGGATTAAGGCTGCGATGCGGAGTTTTTTTCATCAGCCTTTGTCAGGCTGTTGCCTGCCATTACCTTGCGGAAAACCTCGTACGCCTCAGCTGTCGTAAACACGTCCAGCAGTGCTTCCTTGCTGAACGGTATTTCCTCGCCCGTTTCCGGGTTGCGAAAATTCCTCCAGCCAGTGACGACCTCAGCCAGTCCGACTTGCAACGCCTCGAAAAATTCGCGGCTGCCGCTGCTTTTCGGTGCGTCATCCAGCAACTGGCCAAGTCGCATCTGCCGACGCATCGACAAGGCGACCGTGTAAATTGTTGGACGCTGGCCCTCTGGTTTGTCAGCATCCCAATCCAAAACGATTGGAAACTTCTCGCCAGGTTCCAATGCTCGCCCCATTGGTTCCTCCATTGGTTAAGGGTGAATCGGTTACGGTGCCGCAAAGGCAATCGTCAGTTCGTCGTTTCCAGCCGCTGCACTGCGGTTGGCTTGGAATGTGATCTCATCAGTCACCACGCCATTTCGTTCGCCTTCCTGCAGGTTGGTGATCTGAAACTTCGGCATGGCGACCGTGACTTTGTCGGTTGCGTTTTCGATGGCAAAGCTGAACGCCGCCTCGGTGGATGCAATCCAATCGCCGTAGTTGTCCTGTGTGGCGATCAGGGTTGATTCAGGGTTGATGCTGCCAGTCACCTTGCGACCAGTGATGATGGCCGCAGCGTAACCGCTGCCGTCGGTGTTGGTCGCACACTCCCGCAGGAAGACCTCGTTTCCTGCGTCGATGGACAGATTCTGGAAACATGGAGACCAGCTGCCGATTGTGAACGTCGAATTGGCCACCCGCAGCGGCAAGGCTGTCGGATAGGTCGGTGCCAGAATGGTCACGTCAGCGGTTGACACCCACACGCCGGTAAACGTCCAGTCGATGCTGGCAAGTTTGCCCGTTTCGAAGTTCAGCATAAACGTCCCGGCACAGCCACGCATCAGATGCCGCTTGCCGTCGATGTACGCACCCATCGTTAGCGTCTTGACGTTGCTGCCGGGTGCCTCAGACTTCGGCGAAAAAGTGCCGGTCGAGTTGGTCCAGCCGCAAGCAGGCAGGAACGTGCTGGCCCATCCCGGAACGCCGCCCGCTCCGTCCCCGTAGACTTCGGTGCGGAAGGTACAAGTGCCACCCATCAGTTCACGGACGGCAGGCATTTGGCTGAAGCTGCCATTGCCCTGGCGTTCGGTGAACGCAATCGTCGGTTGCATGTTCAAATCGAACACGTTAAACGCCGCTTCGGAAGCGGTCAGCGATTCAGCGGTGCCGCTGGTCGTTTCGATCTTCGCGGCTAGGACGTGCTTTTTCTTCAGTAGCGGCATGGCTTATTTTCCTTTTTTGGTTCGCTCTTGTTCAATCAAGTAACGTGCCTCGGTCATGACACGCAAGGCAAACGCCTGTCGTAGCTTCTTCTTGGTTGGTTCCAGCATTTTGTTCGCCATGAACGTGCCCCAAGGCGACACGCCGAAAAGCGGCTGAATCGGCAATCGGGACTTTCCGACACGGCGGAAAACTTGGCGACCAAGTCGTGGAATGTCGGGGCCAAACGCACCGCGTGCCAAGTTTTTCTTTCCAGATTTCGGAATCTTGTAGGTAACACCCTTTTTGGTTTGCCGCGCCCCAAAGTATTTCAGCGGCAATCGTGGCGTTGATTCCAGCGTTATGGTCTGGCCGGTCTTGCCACGCTGCTTGGCATTCAGCACCTTTTTGTCCAGTTCCTTTTTCTTGATGTTGACCTTGCCGCGGATTTCGCCGCTGATGAACGTCACGCCTTGCTTGGCCACTCGCTTCGACGCACGTGCAATCGCTTTTTCCAGACCGCCACTGATTTCACTCAGCATGTTGCCAAGCCTGTTCAGTGATTCGGCGTCTAGCTTCATCGTGACCGCCATCGCTAACTCCTCACCGTGTAGGGACTGTTTTCATCGGTGCGGAAGGTCACGGTCATCGTCAATTTGAATCCGCTGGACTCTTCGGTTGTCACATCTTCGACGGTGCCAATTTCCGTCAAAATCGCCAGCGTGTCCCAGTTGTGCCAGTTGGCAGCAGGCGAACAAATGGCCTTGATGGTGTCTGCGATGAACTGGTTTCGAAGCGTGTCAATCTTGCTTGTGCTGGATTCGCTTGGCATCAGCAGGCCAGCAATGACAACCTCCAGATTCCACGCCGTCGCTGGCGGGTTGCCGGGATGCGACAGGTCGGCGTTTCGCTCGAGCGTCCCCTGCGTGACGACCAGCTGCAAGTCTTGCGGACGAAAACCGCCATAACGGGTTGGCCGCACGACTTCAGACACGGTGACCTCGTAGCCGCCGCTGGTCTTGATGTTTCCCAGCCGCGTGCGGACTTTGTCGACGATTTGTTCCGCGACTGCCGTAGCCATCAAGTCGTTCCGCTAAGTGCCAACACCACCACGCCGCTATCGTCAGACAGTTTGCGAACCACCGTAAACCGACTCACCGCCGCATCGTCCACACGCTTCAGTAGTTCCACCGTGTCAATTCCACGGTTGACCTCGTTCGACAAAATGCCACTGGTCGCGTGCCGCCTCACACGGATGACCAGTTCGATCTGCATCGGGTTTCCGGCTTGGTCGAAAATAGCGGGAGGGTTCCGTTCAATAATGGCGTCAATTGAACGGCTCCCCCCTCCCGCGAAGTAATAGGTGACCGGCTCCCCGAACTCGGCGAGTAGTTGGGGAAACGCGGTCGCCTGAAAAACTTGGTCAAACCGACTCGCCACGGTTGCTGGTCCTCAAATCACTAGGTGGTGATATTCGACAGCAGGTGACCTGCCTGCGGATACAGGACCAGCTCGTCCACGTCGTGACGCACGCGGATGATGTTGGCACGGATATTTTCGTCGCGGTAGCTTTCGACGGTTCCACCCATGCTGCTGCCGTCTTCCGACCAGTGGAAGATGCGACCAACGCACGGTTCAGCCATGTCGCTGCTGGTGGCGACGCGGCAGACCATTGCGTACTCGTCAGACCAGATTTGGCCAGGCGAAACGGCTTGGCCTTCCTTGGCACTGTTCTTCGAGGCACCAGCCACGATGACCATGTCAAGGCCGAAGACGCGGGCGAGCTGGTCCGCGGTGATGTCCGACTGCTTCGACGGGTCGCCAGCACCGCTCGACTCGATGGCGTCGATGACTTGGGCACAGCGTCGCAGGTTGCGGAAGACCTTCTGGTTCACAATCAAGGCGTTGGCCCAGAGGCCGCTGTTGTCGTAAACCTTCTTAACAGCCGCATCAACGTCGGTGATCGGCACAGCTGCGGCAATGTCGTCCCACTCGTTGGTGATGCCGGTCGTGAGGCTGGCACCGGTCCAAGTCGTGGTGTTGAACACTGCGTCAGCGACTCGCTGCTCGGCGTTTCGCAGCACGGCAGAGAAGGCCCGCATCGTCGACACCTGCTCGGCATCGAAATATTCGCGGTACATCTTCGCCTGGCGATCGTCGACAGGCTCTTCGGCACCGTGCTCTTCGCAGGCGAAGGTGCTGGTGGTGAAGGTGAAGTTGCCCCGGTTGTAGCCGCTGCCCGGTGCCCGGTTGGTGTCGCGTGCCTGCAGCAGTTGCTCCACCGGAATGATTCCGAAGACACCGGCCTGGCTGGCGACCTCGACTACCGGGAAGACCTTGGTGGCAACGTAGCCGAGACGGTCGCTTTCCAGATCGTATTCCAGAAAGCTGGCCAAGTCAGGCCGAAGTGTGGTAAGGGAAGTGGAAGGTGATGGCATGTTTCAGTTTCCTTTTGGTTGGTGTTCGTTGGTTACGGTTACGCCAAAACCGGTGCAGTTGCACCGTCGGCATCGTTGCCAAGTTCGACGGCGGTCCAGCTGTCGCCGTCCCACAGCAGCAAGCAATAGTCGCCAGCGTCGGCGAAAGTGATGGTCGTCCCGCCAGTCAAAGATGTCGGGGTCAAGGTTCCATCGCCACCGTCCACGATCAGCTGAATCTTCTTCAGTTGACCCGCAAAGGTTCCGTTAGCCAGCGTCAGGGCGTTTGCACCTGTCGTCGTAACTGCGGTGTAGTAGCTGGTGACGTTGACCGCGCCAGCACCAGAAAGTGCCTGCTGGGCAGCGTTCAGAATGCCACCCGATGCACCACCGGCGTCGACCACCATGACTTCAATCACGTCGCCGTCGGCAGCGGCGGCTTCCAGTGCGATGCCTTCGACAAAGGCACCGTCGGCGGCCACCTTGCCGCTGGCTGCGGCGTAGACGTAATTGCCAGCCGTGATGGCTTCGCTGGCGACCATCTTGTGGGTTCCAGCAGCAGTGCGAAGACGCACGCCGACCTTGTCGCCGTCGGCAAACGATTCGTCGACCAGCGTGCCGACGGCCTTGGTCGATGCACCGGCTGCGGCCAGTTTGCCAGAAGTGATGTAAACCCGCAGGTACTGGTCGATGGCTGCCCCTGCGGTCAGCGTCTTGACGTTCGTGTCCACATATTGACTCATGTTTTGCGTTCCTTTTCTGTTTTGTGTTTCGGTTAGTTGACTTCGTCGATCACGGCCTGCTGCAGGTCACGATGATCGCGTGCCATTCGCTTGGCGGCCTGCGGCTTGGACAGACCCTTGGCGACGTAGTCAGCCAGCAGTTCGTTCCACTGCTGGCGTGCGGTCTTGCGTGCAGCCACTGGCGACTTTGGCGAGGCGACGGGGGAAACGCCAGGACGTGCTTTTGCGGCTGGCATCAGCACCACTTCCTTGTCGTCTTCCTCTTCCTCTTCGACAGGCACAACGGTCATCTCTTCGGCCTTGGCCTTGAGTGCGACCATTTCCTGCTCCATCGCAGCGAGGCGAGCCTTCAACTCCTCGTTTTCCTTGACCATCTCGCTGTAGTACATTTCGGCGACTTGTTCGTCGGTCATCTCGTGCTCGAGTGCGGCGACGATAAAGTCAGACTTGGCCAACGGCCAGCGAGCCTTGATGCTCTTGGTCGTGGCCAGAATCTTGGAATTACTCATGGGGGTTGCTCCTTTATGAGTTTCCTGTTCGCCGCACAGGTCATCGCTGACGTTCAGCGACTCAACAACCCGCACCGGCAATTTCCCTTTGTATTTCGCCACGGCGGCACTTTTGCGGGCCGTCGGCAGCACACGGTCCACGTATCCCTGTGCCACGGCATCATTGGCATCGAGGAACGTCTCCGCCTGCATGACTTCTTCGATTTCGTCTGCGGTCTTTCCGCTGGCTTCCGCATAAACGGCCAGCATCTTGTCTCGCAAGTTTGCCAGCGTTTGTGCGTCCTTGGCGAGTTGTGCATAGTCGCCAGCTGATTCCATCCACGGGTTGTGAATCATCAGATAGCCGTTTTCGGTGATTTCCACCGTGTCGGCTGCCATTGCGATGAAACTGGCAATGCTGAACGCACTGGATTCGACAACGGCCCGAGTCGGGCCTTCCCATGCCTTGATGGCGTCGTGGATTCCGAATCCGTCAAACACGCTGCCGCCTTCGCTGTCGATGCGAATCACCAGCTCTTCCGACGGGTCCGCCTGTGCCAGCAGCGTCTTGAACTTTTGGCTGGTCATGTTTGGCTGGCCAATGGTGCCGTACAACTTGATTTCATTCACTGACAAGATCCTCCTCGGGCGTGTCAACTGTGCCATCGCTGGCGTCATCAATCAACCGCTTGATGTCGCTTGCAGGCAAACCAATGCCACCCAGCATGACTTCCGCCATCGTGCGGTTGATGGTGCCAGCCGCAAGGTCTTTCAAAATGTCCATGATGGCCTTGGCGTTGTTCTTAAACTCTCGCCGCTTCAATTGCTTGAACACGCCAGAACCAGCGTCTGCTTGTGCGTCCGCGTCTTCGGTCGTTTGCACAGCAGGTGCAGCTACGTTTAGGCTGGTGCCGGTCGGTGTGAATCCGTCGGTTCCAGCGGCACCCATAACCGCCTCCGCTTGTTCCTGCGACAACTGGAAGAAGAAGACCAGTTGGCTAATGCCGCTGTCGCGTGGAAGCAGTCCGTTAGCGACCTTTTCGACAATCTGGCTGGCAGCGGTAACTTGAGCACCGTTGAGTGCTGTATCGGCGACCTTCGTCTGTTCTGGTGCTCCAAGTTCGGTCGTCGTTGCTTCGGTTGCGGCTGCATCACTAGGAACAGCAGCGTTCGGATCTTGCATCGTCATTTGCAGACCGGCAGGCATCGGCAGGCTAATGAGTTCCCGCCAATGGACTGGTGCCCCGTCTTTATATCGGGTGTTGATAACTGCGGCACGCTGCTTGGCAAGCTCCACAGCGTAGCTCATGTCCTGCACAATTTCATCGGCGACTTCTTCCCAATCACGTCCGCCTTCGGCATGTAATCGCCGAGGACTGGTCAGTGCGTTCTGGATTCGCAGTGCGTCGCCTTGTGCGTCCGCCACCGGGTCGATGTATTGCCAAGTCGGTGCGTTCCACTTGTGGCCGAAAATGTCGATGCCTTCAGCCTTGGCAGCTGCGGCCAGCGCCCGGTCCTCGGCAATCCACTGGCGCACTTTGAACTCATAAACCGGCTTGTGCAGTCGGTTTAGCAGGTTGGTCTGGTTGGCCCTGAATCCCTTGCGGGCCTCGTCCACCGCGCCACGCCAGCCGCTGAAGTTCGTCTCGCTGCCGTCCATCAGCACAAGACACAACGGCAGCCCAAGGTTCACGCCGATGATTTGCAGCATCAGTTTGACGTGGTCGAAAAACTCAGCGTTCGGCACGTTCGGCGAAAAGCCTTGCAGCTCCTCGCCTTCGCCGCCGATGATTTCCATACCGGGACCGATGTTTTCGATGTAGCGGGTGCCTTGACCGGTTTGTTCTGTTTCCGGCAGACCGTAGCCATCGGTCGACGGCAGCGGACCACCACCGGCAATCGGGTTGCGTTTGCGGAAGATGGCAAAGCATGACACGACCTGCTGCTGCACCAACTTGGCAAAGTTGATGTCCTCGAACATTCCAGCCACGCTGAAGATGGGTGCCAACGCCGTCACGCCTCGCGTCTGATTCACACGCCGTGGGTTGTAGACGTGGAACAGGACGCGGTTTCCATCTTCGTCCCGCACGTCAATCGGAACCGCTGTTTCCTTCAGGTTGCCAACCACAGCCAGCACGCCGCCTTCACGCTTGTCGGCGGAATACCAGTAACGGGTCCGCCTGCCGAAGTCGTCGCGGGTCACGCCGAGGAACGTATTCTCCTGCGGTGTGATGGTCTGGATGCTGTGGGCTTCAATCAGCTGCACCTGCCCGCCTGCGGTTCCAAGCACGACCATGTCGCCGTCCAGCAGAACCGACCGCATCACGTGCCGTTCAATGTCCTGCCAAGTAAATTCGCCAGCCATGTCGCAGTCGTCTGGCGAACTGGTCCACGCCTGCCAGCGGTTCCACAGCTCGAGGTCAAGCGACGTGTCGCCCGTGCGAACGTCCAGCGTAAACCCGTCCTGCACGATGTTAGCCACAGCCCGGTCGATGGTCTGACCAACAATGGCGTCGTTGCGGTCCATGTCCCGCGCTTTTTCAATGTCGCGGTAGTAGAATTCTTCGGTGCGATAATGGAAGTCAGCACCGCCGCCACGTGGCGCAAGACCGACACGGCGGCGAATGAACCGGCTCTCCCGGCTCATGTCGTAGTCGGCCCGAATGTTATCGAACTGGCTGGCAATCGTCTTTTTTTGCCTGCGTGGCGATGCGGTCATCTAAATCCTTGATTGACACTAAGGAAACGAACGCGGGACTGGCCAGCGGCTGCCGTGTCCTTGGCAGCAACGAACGAATTGGCTCTGGCCAGCATCTGCATGACTTCCGCCTTGCTGCGGGTCAGGCTGCTGCCTTGGTTGGACGCACTGGCCGCCGCGAGGATAATCCAGCGTTTGGCCGCCGTGATGAACAGCTTGGCACGGCTAACGCTGTCGGTTTCCTCGAAGTCGGAGTATTCCAGCAGGTCATCTTCGACGGTGGTTAGGTCGTATGGCATGCCGCAATAGTAACCAACTGGCCTGCGTTCTTTCGAATAAACAGGACGCGAAAAGTTACGGATTTTCCGTATCAACTGGCAATCGACTCCAGCAGCCACTTAATGGCGTTCGATGGGTTGTTGATTCGCGTCCCATTGGCCAGTGTTGCACCTTGGCTGCACAGTGCTTCCTGCAGCTGCCGAAGTGCCTGCGACTGCTTGCCGGTCATCTTCCGAACGTCGCAAACTCGCGGCAGGTAGCCGAACGGGATTTGTGCCAGTGGCACCCGAACCATCTTGCTGATGAGTTCCGGGACTTCAACGGTTGCCGTCACTTCACCGCTTGCGATTTCGTCTTGCTGCATTTCGATGCCTTCCGCGTCCACTGTTGGCAAATCCATCCGTGCCTTGCTCTTCGCCATTTCGTCACTTCCTCTGGGTTGCTACAAACGCTTGACCGTGCGGCGTGCTGGACACGATGCCCGCACGATTCCGCACTGGTTTTGATGACGCCTGTTTTCGATTTGCTGCGGCCACCAGTTGCTGGCTGGTGACTCGCGGAATCAGCCTGATCCCCAAACAGCCAGCCGCCGCACAGGCCAGTGCCGTCGAATCCAGCCAGTGGTTGTTCTTGCTGACTTCACGCCATTTGCGGGTCATCCCCTTGCCGGGAACGAACAGCTCTTCTCGCATTTCCGCCACGATGTGATGGCTGAAACTGACGTGCTTTTTCTTGTCGTCGCTGACGTACAGGCTTAAACTGCCGTCGTTGAACTGGTGGGCCTCGTTAAACGTCGCCGTCACAAACCGTTCCTGCAGCCAGCCCTTCCAGTGTTCGGTGTCCACGACGTACAACCAGATGCGTTCCTGTGGCTGGTGGTTGGCATAGCAGCGGTCGAACAGTCTGCGGGTTGCCGACTCCGTCCCCATGTGGAACTTGCTGCTCGAGTAGCCTTTCGACGCTGCAAACGGTGTCCCGCCTGCCCGACGCACAAACTCATAAACGGCTGGCGAATAGTCACCTGAATCGACCAGACAAAACTCTGGCGGGTTTACAGCCATGATGTCCGACCGCCAGTTCTGCAGGCTGTTCAGTAGTGCCACCTCCACCGCCTGCGAATCCGTGGCCGCCTGCATGCCTGGCGTTTCCATCACGCCATAGTCGATCACGACACCTGTGGCATTGCCGAACCACGCGATCTTTGTCCAGTGGCTGTAATACTTGCCGATGTCCAGCCCGCAGGTAATCCGCACACCTTCAACTTTTGGCAGTTCGTTCCGCTCAAGTCCGCTTAACCGGCTGGCGATTTTGTGTGCGGTGAGGCCAAGCGTTTCCGCTTGTTCTTCGTCCGGTGGTGCGTTCTGGATTTCCGTCAGCACGTAGTTCAGGCCGTTATCGGCAATCAGGTTGTAGACTGCCTGCAGTGCCGACAGTTCAATGCTTTTCCCTTCGCGTGTCATTGCCCGGCTATAGCGTTCCGCGTTCAGAACTTCCGCACCGGCGTCCATGTCCGCCCGGTTGGCGATGTAGAACGCCGTGGCAGTCAATCCGCATCCATCTCCGCCACGCTGGTCTTCTTGGCGAAGGTCCATGTATTGCTGCCACAGGTCGACGCGGTCTGGCCACCGGACCACGCCGCTGTATCTGCGTCCGTTCCAGCTGGGTGCCTTGGCTTGGTTGGTCAACTTTTCTGCGAGGCAGCGGTTGTTCTGGATTGTGCAAAGCACGACACGCGACAGCCGCTTCCGTCCGTCGGCCAAACCAGCCACGTCACGGTTTAGGATGATGTCCCGCGTTTCAACTTGGTTTTCGTGGAACGCTGACTCTCGCGTTTCAGGGTCGTCGACCAGAACAAAGTCAGGCCGGTTGCCACGGATGTTGATACCACGGATAGCGCTGTCCATCCCAGCCCACGCCATGCAGACGCCGCTGTACGGACTAACGCCGCCTTCGTGCCACGGCAGGCCCTTCACGGTCGCAGGCAGGCCGTCGATTTTGCCAAACATTACGTCAGCATTGGACCATCGGATTTCGGTTAGTTTTCCATTGTGCGACTGTTTGGCAGCCCGCTGCGGCGTTCCTTCCAGTGCAGCACATGGAACGCAGATTTCGGGAAAGTCCTCAATCAGCTTTTCATTGGAATCGAAGTGCCGCCGCACGTCGTCGAAAATGCGACTGGCAAACGTGCCGCTGGCTGCGATGATCAGCGGGAACTTCACCAGCCCCCGCAGAATCAGATAAACAATCATCGCCTTAGTGATTTCCGTTTTTCCGTCGCCGCGTGGTGCCGCAATCGCCTGGTCGCCTCCGAACTCGGCCACGTCGATGATTAACTGAATCATCTCTCGCTGGTAATCCGCAAACGGTGACCAGAACCGGTCGGCAAAGTAATGCTTTAGGAACGCAATCGGGTCGGCCAGCAATTGCTGACGCCGCGCCAAATCAGCCGGTGGCGGAATGATGATCGCATTCCGCTCTAGTTGCTTTCGTTCGGCGTAGCGTGCCTGTCTTGACTGCTGCTCGCCGCTGTGCTTCATCGCCGTTTTGATCACTGACCCTCGCCTTGGTCGGTGCCTTGTTTGTCAGGCGTCCCCGTATTCCGCCAACCGCTGAACCAACCGCCGCCGTTCTTCCCAGTAGCACGCCTCACAATGCGTTGCGTAGCTTCCCCGCCACCACATTAGCGGGCTGGCGTTGTCCAGATACAAACAAAGCTCCCGCCATCCCGGTTGTTTGCGAAGTCGCCAGCAGCGGGCACTGAGCATTTCATCCGGGTCGCCGCCCATCAGCACGTTGAACGTCTGCGATACCAGAATCAGCAGGTTGACCATCATTCCTCCGATTCCTCCGCTGGTTCAAACCGCACTAGCCCGTTCGCTTCCAGCAGCCGGTTGAAATGCGAGTACCCGTCCTCGCTTTCCGAAATATCGATAATCAGGCTGCCGAGAATCGCTCCGATAACCTGCGGGTCCACGCCTTCGATTGGTGGCATTTCACCCTGCCCCATTCCGGTGAGCAGGTCAACGAACGATTGCTGTGCCTGCGTTCGGCTTCCGTAGTGTGTGACGTTCACCCCGTCATTCGACAACTGAGCGGAGAAGTTGTTGGGACCGTGCCCAAGTGCCTCGGCTATTGCGTTGGCTCCGTCGCGGGTAGCCGCTGGTGAAATCATGACGATTGAATAGGTCCAAAGTGTTTGGCTCATTAGAACGATACCCCAGCACGTTTGGCTAACAAGTTACGCTCGAAATTCGCAATCGTCCCAGTTGGCGTTGCGGCACCTCGGATGATTAGGGTGTAGAGAATGCCGGAGAACGGAAGCGTTGAACCACCTCGGCGACCGATGTAGAGCGGGTAGTTACCGTAGTTGCCGCTGCCTTGGTCTCCTGAACTTATTTCATCACTGACGCCATTCAGTCTGATTTCAGCTAAATCGGCAGATATAGTAGAAATTCCCGAAACAACCGCCCATGAACCCGATGTAACTGGTGAATCAACGACGCCGGAATAAAGCGTGCCATTGCTTCTAAAAGAGATAAAATCGCCAGCCGATGCGGACTTGTTACCGTCAAGCAACCAAAACGCACCGCTGTTGGAGCTGGAGCTTGCTGACAATTCCGCAATCATTCCAACGAGTGCTGATTGCTGCTTCCTCACCCCCGCCATCACGGTCATCTTGTCGGTGCCTACTCGCTGGTAGTCGGTAGCCGACGAAGCAATCTCAACCTGTGCTCCCCAGATATAAATACCGCTTGTTCCGTCGCCGGTATATGTTGGGCTTGAGACAACCAAAGACGGTGTTGCACTATCGCTTAAACCAAACCCAATTTCCGATAATCCAGACGCGCCAGAAGATAAAGTGGCTTGCAAGCGATACCACCCACTTCCTGCGGATGTTATTGACGCTGAGTTTGACGCTGGACTGCCTGTTACATTTTCGGCAACTACGGTTCCGTTGTCCAAATCAAAAATTGGCGAATATCTAGATACCCCGCCAGAATTATTCAAAGTAATAAAACAGTATCTTCGGTCTTTCTTTTTTACATAAATAGAAAACGTAGCAACTTGATTTGCTACTGCCGAAGAAGCGACTGTCATCCAATGCCGGGCCGCTGACGAATCTTCAGTTAATGTGTCTGCGGTTGTTGTACCGTCAGGGGCAGCTATAGAGTTTTCAGTAACCGAAGACCCGCTTTTCGTCCACGTACTTGACCCAAAGCTCTCCGTATCAACCAGCAGATTCCGCCGAGTATCCTGAGTCCAAGTATTGAAACTTATGCTGGGAGTGGCAAGCCAGTCGTCCACGCCGTCCGCCAACAGCCCCCAGCAATCGGCCTTGCCAGCTTCCGTAACGTCGGTGGTGGTTACCACTTTTTGATATGCGGTAGCGCTTGCCCCCAACTCGTACTGGAAGCCAAACGCATAGAAATTAGCGGCGTTAGAACTGCGAATTAGCTGTACTCCGGCAGAGGATGTTGCTGCCCCCGACCCGCTGGTGAACGTGACGGAAACTCGATACCAACCATCACCCAAAGCGACCATCGCCACGCTTGTTCCAGAAATTCCGCTACCACTGGAAACATCCGTTACTGAACCATCAAACAAGTTGATTCGTGCTGCGGCGATACAGTCATTAGGGCCAGCCAGAAAGTTAGACAATCGAAAATCGAATGTCTGCCCAGTGGTCATTGTGTTATTTTTGAAATACCCGGATATCGTGTATTGGGTGCTTGCAAGAAGCGGCAAGCTCGTTTGTTGAAAACGGCTTGCAGAAACGTCAGTGATGTCTACATTGTCAGCAGTCACCTGCCCGTTCAATGGATTAGCAATAGCGTTTTGCGTTACAGTTGTCGTGGTAGAGGCCGCTGTCCAACCAACACCCTCAACCAATTCTTCAGAACGAACCAACAGGTTTCTGCGACCCGAAAACGGAGTGCGGCACAAAAGGGGCCGACTCCCCGAAGAAGTCTGGTAGCCATGCACTCCGGGGATTTCGCGGACGGAGATGTTGTCGAAGTAAGCTACACCTGCTGTGCTTGCACGAAGATACACAACAAATTGAGTTGATGCGGCACTGACAATAAACGAAAAAGACACCAACCCTGAGGCAGATGTATGCGTTGCTGATGAGTACATTACCGTACCAAGTGGGGAATCAATGCGAACCCCAAAGGTTCCCGATTCCACCTCCATTTCACCAGTGACTCTGTAGAATCGACCAGCAACAGAAGAAAAGGCTTGCCTACCACCTGTCGAACCAGAAATTGTAGTAACCTTCAATCTTCCACTAGCAACCTCGATTGCCGCGTTTGCATCAGCGGCAGACCAGCCTGTTGTATCACTATCAAACGTCCCATTCCCCACCAACTCCGGCCCCAGATTCGCCAGCCCACCTCGGCCTGAATCGATTACTAGCCCAACGGGGTCGTTCGGGTACACGGCAGGGGTGACGCCGTTGCTGTCCTGATAGAGTGAGTGCGTTGGGTACGCTTGCTTGAACTCGGTGCTGAAGTCGGTGATGGGCTGGTATTCGGTGAGCGAACCGGCTTCTAATTGAGAGCCATAAAACAAAACCCCACTGGCCCCATCGCCAAGATAGCTGTTGTCGCCAATAACGATTTGCATTCTTGCAGACCCGCTTGTGTCTGCCGTAGCAGTCCACCCGCAACGATACCAGCCATTGCCAGCATCTTCGATAAACGGAGTGCAATCTTGAGAACTTGATACCGTTCCAGAAGCTAAGTCATAGACCGCTTTCACTGAGCCAGCAAACGGACTTACGGCATCGTCTAAGTAAAACACTGACCGTTCCGCAGCTTTTGCGTAAACGCTGTAGGTGTACGTTCGGCCCGACTCAAGCGTTATAGACGGTGTTTGGATGTAATGAAAATTTGTAGTCGAATCTTCAACTATCTTGAAAGCATCGGACCCGCCAAATGGCGATGTACCGGCGTTTTCTGTTGCCGTCGCGTAGAACTTGAGCCAACCAGTATTGGATGGAGTGTTGGAGTAACCAAGCAAATTCCGCCGCCATGTCCGCTTGGCCTCGCTCGCGCCGTAGCGGTCCCCAATGTCCAGAGCTAGCCCCGGTTCGTTGTTGCCGAACAGCGATCGCACATTCGGCTGGGAGTCACCCATCAAAAGCAGCAGGCCCATCTATCTCGCTCCGTACTTGGCGACTAACTGACCGCGACACCGGCTGCACCACTGCGGCCCAGTTCCATTGATGTTCATCACGCAGCTTTTCGTCGGACAATGCCCCCACTTGTCGGCGGCTGGGTTTGCCTTGACGCCAAGAAAATGCCCGACTTCGTGCTGCACGCAGATTCCGGCGACCGCTGCCGTGATCGGCCTTGTCTGCGATAGGTAAATCTTGCCGCTACCCATGTAGACGCCGATGGCGTTGTATTTCACGGCTTTCATGAAATAGAACCGCACGTGTGGCTTGCTGCTGGATTCCACGAACTTGGCACCCGACACCCGCGACAGGTCAGCCATCGCCTTGCGAATGACTGCCACGGTCTGCGAGTTGTTCATGCCTTTGAAGGCGAAGCCAGGATAATTGCCGTAGACCAGTTGGAACTTGAACGTGCGTAGCTTGGCCTTCGCCGCTGCCATCAGCATCGGATGGTCGTCAGTTTCGATTTCACACCCGCAGAGGGCTTGCATTAACCGACTTCCCGGAAGTGCAGCGTCAGCGTTCGTTCGGCACCTTCAGCACTGCCGCCGACGCACTTAATGAACGGTGCGCAAACAAACACCCGGTGGTCAAACGGGATTCGGCTGCTGGCAGTCACTGTGATGCTGTAAGTCGAACCGCCGCTGACTTCCTTCAGGGTCGTGTACGTGCCCGCTTCCGTGCTGGCTGCGGTAAACGTCATCGCTGTGCTGGTCATCGCAGACGGAAAGCTGATGCCGACCAGCTGCGTCTTGCTGTGCGTCGACAGCAGGCCGGTGTCCACGGCTGCCGAGGTGGTGCCACTACTGGCGATCGTCACTGTCTTATCGTAAAAGGCCACGGTTTACTCCTTCGAATCTAAGCGGTTGCTGATTTGTGCAATTCGTTCCCATAACTCTTCTCGGTCGTGGCGGCACTCGATGACTTCCGCCTTCAGTTCATCAAACTGCTTCACGAACCAGCGGCCCATGTACGTCACGACACCAGCCAGCGAACCGACGGCGACCGTCAACGCTCCAATCAAACTCAAGTCAGTGGTCACGGCGAAGACCTTTCAACTAAGGGCCTGCGGGTTTGGAAAACTCATCCCGTCCGGTGCGTAACCGATAAACACGTTCCAGCGGCCTTTCAACGCCGCCTTCACGCTGTCAACGGTCCATTCGTGCACGCCGTCGCCATTCCACCGCGTCCCCCACGAATTGATGTTCACGATGTTGCCACTGGCTCGCCGTTGCCAGAACACCGTCGAATGTCCGCCACCGGAGCGGGATGAATAGCTTGTGACGACTTCCTTGTCGCAGCTGTTGTTCCAAGTGATTCCAAGTTGAACTGGCAGGCCAAGGTCGATCCATTCGACAAGTGCGTCGATGTCCTGCAGCGGCTTGGTCGCCTTCAGCTTGAAGTTGAATTTTCCGTTTGCACTTGGCGGCATGTCCGGGTTGTAACGCGACGGGTAAGGCCAATCCGCATCAAGGCACATGCCGTGCTGTGTCGCCACCCACTGGCCACCGCTGAGGGTGCTGCCTTGGTCGCCGCGAATGCCGTCTTTTTTCTGTGCAAGGTAGTAGCCTGCCGAACGGCTGAACGTCTCGTGCCGACCTGTGGCGAGGAAGTAGCAAATCGAAAAGACTTGCGCCAATGCGTTGCCCTGGCAGCTGCCCTGCATCCCTTGGTCAAACACTTTCAGCACGCCAAGCGGGTCTGCCGTCGTGTTGAACTGCGGGAACGTGTCGCGGTACTTCGCCAGAAGCAGTTTGGAGTCTTCGCCAGTCGCTTCCAGCTGGTCGCGGTTTTCCCACTGGAAGGCATAACCCATCTGGCCAGGTGTGAAATCTCTGTTCGTCACCGCACTGCCTCCAAAGCCGTTGCCACTTCCGTCAGTGCCTTGTACCAGTCATCGCGGCTGAAACTGCCACGCTTGGCCTGTTCTGCCTTGATGGCGGCGTCAAGCTGCAGTTTCCAGCGTCCCCACTGCTCACACTTGGCGAGGTCCGCACATTGGCGACCAGCGATAACCGTGTTGATGTCTGCGACGATGCTGCTGATGTCCCTAAGCTGGCCACCGACACCGAACAGCTTCCCGGCCCCGTTTTGATAGGCTGCCGCGAACTTGGCAGCGTTGGCCGTGTCGCTGGGTGCCAGTTGAATCGTCAGAAGGCCCAGCCCGTAGTCGTTTGGAACGTCGATGTCAGGCTTCGGTTCCGGGTCGGGTTCCGGTTCAGGCTTCGGTTCTGGTCCCGGTGGCAGTGGCTTTCCGATTTCGAATTTAACCTCGGCGTCGTCGATGCCGCGTTCCGGGTCGAACACGGTCACCTCGACCAGATAGCGGCCGGTGCCCGCAAACAGGTAGACGCTGTCAGCCAGCTTTTCCGGGTCGATTCGGTTGCCGTTCTGCAGTGCCTTGACCCGCTGGAACTTGTAGTCGCTTTTGACTTCGAGCAAAACAACATCGGTAACGCTTACGTTACTATCATCGCCGACCAGAATGCGGGTGCCTTGAATCTGCGGATTCGTCACGCCCAGCAACGCCTTCTTCCGCGTCACCACCGTCTCGACCTGTGCCGAGGCCAACGACGCCAGACACAGCAGCAGAATGACAGAAACCAGTCGTTTCATCAGAGCACCCCAAACATGGCCAGAATCATCAGCACCAGCTTCATAACCTCGACCCAGTCGATTTCCGACCAGTCGATGTCGCCAACTGGAAACTCCATCTCACGCCGCACCTTGGCCTCGATGGCCGCTGCAAAATCCGCATCGGCCAGAATCATCTTGGCCCGCAGTCGTGCAAGTGGCCGCAGCCGTTGTCCCTGCAGATGCGTCAGGCAGCATTCCGCAAACGTCATTCACCACCCCCATGCAATTCGGCCAGCGTGCTGATGCAGGCCACCAGCACAAACAGGACCAGCAGACATGCCATGCTCGCCGACGGTTCCATTACTTGCCGTCCACGTATTTCGGTGCCACCTTCAGAACCAGCAACGCCTCGAGCATCGGCCACCGCTTGGCAAGCAGGCCAATCAGTGCATTGGCCAGCCCGGTCAGCACGATGATGAACGCCGCCTCGACAGCCACGGACTGGTCCGCCGTAAACGCAACGCCAAGCCACTGCAGCAACGCCGCTGCCAGCCAGCCCCACAAGGCACTGGCCGCCACCCGCACGAATCTGGTCACCAAGTCATTCATCAAACCACCTCCGCCGCTGATGCGGCTCCCAATACTTTTCGCTGTAGTACCCTCGCATCCACGCCAGTCGCCGAATGTTGCTGCCGCGACCGCAGGGGAACGGACAATCTGCTGGTGCCTGTCCTGCGTGAAATGCCTTCCTGCCTTCTGTCTCGTCCGCTTCGTAAGTTAAAAGCGGGGAGCCGTCCGTGACTTGATTGGCCATCCTTCAGCCCCCCGCTCCCGGAGAAACTAACGCTTCAGGACTTGTCGGACTTTGCCAACAAGCCCGGCACGAACCGGTGCCGTGATGCTGTGAACGGTGCCTGCCACGGTTTTCACCTTCGACTTGGCCCAGATGCTGCCGCCACTCACCACGCCGACGACCTTACCGGCTGCGTTCACAACCGGGCCGCCGCTATCACCGGGAATCGCGTACGAAAACAGAACCATCGACTTCTCGCCAACCGCGGCCACCTTCGACTTCCAGCATCGCAGCGGCCCGCTACCACCGAACCCGCAGACCTTGACCTCGTCGCCTTCGCCAGCCTCGCCCAGCTCGAGAACGCCACAGCCAGCAGGCGTGGCACATTTCAGAACAGCCACATCGGCGTCACGGTCGACGGACAGCAGGGTGGCTGTGCCATTAAGGCTGCCGTCGTGGAAACTGACGGTGCAGGTCTGGTTTCCGTCGATGACGTGTGCCGCAGTCAGAACCGCAGGCCCTTCGATGACGCATCCGGTGCCAGTTCCGCCAGTCGTGTTGCCTCGGACCACCACCAACGCCGATTCGACAGCGTCGCCAGGCTCAACGAATTCCCAGTAGCCGGTGCCGACGCCAATCTGGCCAGCAGCTTGCTGGACCACGCAGAAAAGAACCGCCAGAACTGATGCAGACAGTTTGGGGAGATACACGGATCACCTGCCTTTCGGGGTTGGACACGAAACGCCACTTCCCGAATGGTAGCAAGCTGGACCCGCGTTCACGTTACCAACTTTTGTATAACGCAAAAAAGTCAGGACTCGTCACGCAGGAGTTCGCGGGCCATCTTGTCCACGTGTCCGCAGCCATCGACTGGACAGCGAAGATACGCAACCGGACCAACGCTCGACCGCACGCACAACCGCACCCCATGCACCGGGCAGCGTGGTCGACCGTGTGGACTTGTCACCCACTGCGGTTTCGGTTCTTGCGTGTCTGATGCCTCTGCTGCTTCCATTTCAGGCGCTCCGTTGATGGTGTTGAAAACGCTGGTCAGTTACGGAAATACGGAAGTACGTAAAATTCGTGAGCGAAATCTGGTCCTCATTTCGAC
>Ga0208161_1000150_pt1 | contig 37994 bp, 12 predicted proteins | sample CB_VirMetaG_3_FD_184538 | JGI IMG/M metagenome (GOLD analysis project Ga0208161, IMG submission 184538) | Freshwater to marine saline gradient viral communities from Chesapeake Bay - CB_1508_1S Viral MetaG (SPAdes) (version 4) | ecosystem: Environmental > Aquatic > Marine > Coastal | place: USA... | reverse complement strand
GGTTCGGGCTGATAGCGATTATTCTACCTACCCCCGTATCTTTATCTGTAGCCAATAAAAACATAGGCCCCACATTTTCCATACCCGGTAAGTTTTGCACTTTTTCGAGAGTATGGGTTTTTGGGCTTATATCTGACATTAATCTATTAGCCTCTGTTTCATATACATTATTAGATTTTCTACCAGGCCATCTCTGTTTATCTGAGTAGAAATAATCTATCATACTATTAGCCAAACTCGGTAACCATTGGTCATTCTCTTTTTTGTAATAGTCTAATAATATTTGTTCAATCTTAGCTGGATCTGTTTCAGTAATCTCTACCTGTTTACCCAATAGTTTATCATTATAGAATATCTTATCTCCTTTTAACCTCTTCTCGTTTAATAAGATTGCCGTATGCTTTGCCCTAGCAGCAGGATCAGACTCACCGTTATAAGAACCTGATAAGGAACTGATTACTTCCATTTCGTTATTATTCTTACCATTAATATTATCGAAACGTAAATTATCAATCTCTATACCTTTGCCTTTAAAAAATTTTCTTAAGATACCTCTATGGCTTTTTAATTCTATTGTATCTTTAATGGATATATTAGATACAGTGCCACCAAAACTAGCTTCTACATAAATTACACTTCTAGTTTTTACTTTGAACCCCATATCCTCTAATATAAGTGAATACAGGTCGGTTTGTAATTCTACATCTGTTTTAGGATTGTTCCATAATGACTCAAAAGGGGGTGTATCTAATTTTTCATGCTGAGCGTCAAAATTATCAAATTTATCCCTCTTCTTAGTTTTGTAGTCAAATATATGCACTTCTCCAGTGACTTCATTTACTACAATTAAATCCGACGTACCCATAACTCCTAACTTAGGGCTGTCTAAAGATACCTCACTTAAGAATCTAAAATTAGGGCCTTTAAACTGGTCCATAATTTTAAATAATTGTTCTAACGATTCTTTATAGTAATCATTAAGCACAGGTCTTTCTGAAGCTGGTCGACTAAGGATATAGTTAGAAACCATATCTTTTGCTCCCAACCTGCTGCCAGAATTACCATTAAACTCTGAATTTATATAATTAATAAAATTTTCCATTTGACTATGGAACTCATCACCAAATTTTCGGGACATATCCCATTCTTTTAGTAATGCCTGTTTCATATTCTCTACTTCCGCAGAATCTAATAAATCATTATCTATTACGAATTGCCTTTGCTCTTTATTAAACCATATATCCGAAGTACTAACACCAGCATTAATTTGTCTCTTTTGCTCTTCAGTGAACTCTAAAAACAAGGTAGGGTCTATTTTAGATTTTAAGGGCTCACTAGGATTATTTATTATATGCTTAGATATAACACTTTTAGCTATTGTATTCCTAGCTATATCCCGGGCTAAAATCTCCTCATCGAAGTTAGGTTTAGCCCCTACTTCAACCAAGAACTGGCTAGGACTAAATACATTATCTTTCTTACCCCTATTGGTTGTAGAAGCAGCACTAGCCATTTTACTTTTTAGATCCTTGGAGGTATCCAACATATTTTGAATGGTCGGCTTGAAATTACCCGATTTTTGAAATTTAGTAAATGCCGCAGATTTCAAAGATTCAAGATAAAGCCTCTCAGCCGTTTCATGCCCTAAATGCTCATTAGCGTAATAATGAGCACTAGGGTTGAAATTTTCATCTAAATAGTAAGTTGTACAAACTTTAGCCATAAATATTTTAGTTACAAATTGTTTTTATAAGGCCTAGCTTTTCTAATTTTTCTTTAATGGCATCTTCTTTTACTTCTGGATTTAAAGCTTTTTTAATGTTGTCCATATCATAAGAAGACAAATTATGTAAAGCAGAATCCTCATTAAAAATAAGATCATCTCCTAATTTAGAAATTATTGTCATTAAAGAGTCTTTCTTAAAGTCGATGTCTAATTCTTTACTTCCAGTTTTTATACCAAATACAGAGTTAAACAAATTCTTAAAGAAATCTAATATTGAGGTAGACTCTTCAGCTATTTTAGTAATTTTATTCCAAAGGTTAAGTTGCTTTTTATCTGTCAACTTATCTTGGTTAACAAGCCCAAACAAAGTAGAAAATACCTCATCACCTAACTCGATATCATTCAATTCTTTGTATGCCCCTTTTCTTAACTTCTCAGCAAGATCTGATTGTAAAGCTTTAGATATAATTAAATCATAAGCCATTCTATCAGTATTCTTCAAGTGAGCTAAGTAAATGTGACCTCCATATTCGTGTAACATTGTATCTAATGTAGCATGGTCTATATTGATAACAATAGTACCATCTGTAAAAGTGAATCCTGGTTTACCCGCATATTGTTTTCCGTAGATTGCAGAAATGTCTGCATCTGAGTAGATTTTTGCTGGGATATTGGATTTCTTAAATACAGCTTTAAATACACGTCTCAATACTGTAGGGCTAACTTTTCTACTTGCTAACTCTTTACCTGACTCATCTTTGAATACAACAGACTCTTTTTGGAATTTAACTTTAGGGTTATTAAATAATGGTTTAACCCCGTCTATTGACCATATACCAGTATCAGGATTTCTCTTGTAAGTACCTTTGATGTCTTCTACCAAGTCTTCACTGATTGCCTTACCGTTTTTAAGCGCTATAACACCAAGTGGAGTATTCAATGAGAATACGCTTTGACCTGGTAATATACTAACTTGAGCACTCTGAGGAGTGAAAACTATATTAGCGTCACTGTCATAAGACCATACTCTCTTAGATTTATCCCAAGTATAAGTACTCTTACCGTCTCTGTCTTTAGCAATAACTATCTTGTTATTACCAACTCTCTCTATACTTACTTGGAATCCTTTGTTAGAAGAAATAATTCCATCAGTAGATCTCAATAAAGAATAAACTTCTCCATCTCTGCTATCATCCGCAAAAGAATCATTTACAACAACTTCATCAGAAATAACAACAGCAGGAGTATTAGACTCAGAGCCTATTTCCCATTCACCAGAAATATTTTTTGAGATTATATTTCCTGACTCTGTAATTCCTTTAAATGTACCTAAGTAAGGATCTTCAATCATAAATACTAATTCTGAGCCATACTTGTACATATTCCCTGAAGTTATTTTCTTAGCGGTTGTAAGCTCATTTAATGAAGATGTATCCATACCCGCTCTGAATATCAAATCCATAACAGGCTTATTAGGGCTAATTTTGTATTTCAACATTAATGATAAAATAGGTGTATTAGTTCTACCGTCTATCTTTAAGTTTTTCGCTGTGTCTATAGTATTTATATTTAGCCCCTTTAAGTCCTTGAACAACTTAAACTTTAAAGCAGCCCTAGCAAAAGAGTTAGCTTTCTTATACCCTTCATCATTAGCTTCAAATACCTCAGTTTCAGTTCCTACTGTTACAGTGATTTCATTATTAATTTCATCAAAATCAATTAAGTTGTGATGGTCTAAATAAGCAAACATCTTCTCTCGGCCTCTAGCAAAATCTCTTCTGATATCAACTAATTCTTTATCAACTTTCTCTTTAGTAAGGGTTTCTTCTTTACCTCTTACCCCTCGTAATAAATCATTATCCAATACTACTGTAGATCTGTCAGAAGTAGATATACCTTTAATCCCTGACTTAACAAAAGCGCGGTTTACAGGTTGAGCATCAATATTACCGTTAGAATGGAATGTTTTATTCTTCATACTTAACATCAAATACTCATACATTTCTTCTATTGAAGCATCTCCTGAACTAATCAAAGATAACTCGCTATTAGAAATACCTGATATATTGTATTTTCTGAAGTTAGAAGTTTTTTCTAGCTTAGACCTTTCTTCATTCAATAATTTAAACCCTTTAGAATTGAGTATATTATCGTTTACAAGGCCTTCTGTGGATTCCTCTACAAATCTCAGTGTGGCTTTTCTACTCTTGGCAATAATCAAAGATTTAGTATCTGAACCTTTAATCTTACTACCATCTACTAATAACTTAGAAAGTACCTCGTTATATCTATTTAAGAAATCTGAATCTGATTCTAGTAAACTAGATAACTTAGATGAAAGTTCTTTTTGTGTTTTAAATGAATCAGGTTTTATTTTACCAGACTCCAACGCTAAACTGTAAGCTACCAAGTTCTTGATAAATAGAATTTCACCTTTTAATAAGTTAGCTCTGTCATCGTCAAAAGAAGTTTTATCTGAAACCGTTATACCTAAATTAGATATTAAAGAATTTACTAACTCTGCATCGACTGTATCAGCGCTATTTCTTACATTTTTAGGGTCTAAAGATAATAAGAAATCTGTTCCGTCTTCAGTAGCTTTTGGTCCTTGGAATAATCCAGTTACTCGATTCCCATTATTGTTGGCATTTATTCTAGCGCCGTTACCATTAGATACTGTAACGTATTTAGAATGAGGCTGCGCTTTGTAAGGTGTCCCATGCTCTAAGTAAACAAACCCTCTTTCATCTTCTCTCAAAGAATAATTATCATTAGATAATACATAAGATTTAACTTGTTCATCTAAACCAGTGTTCTTCCCTACGATTATAGTAGCCCCTGCTTTCATTAATTTATCTACTATAGCCTTATTAGACCAGAACATAGATTTAATTTTCTGAGCGTTAACGTTATCCTCTAATTTAGACCCATTAATATATGCCACAGTTTCAGAAGTCGGTTCTATAACCACCCCTGTACCAGTGGCTTTTCTTAGAGCCTGTATTCTATTAGTGCCTGATAATGATGTCTCCAACACAGTAGATTTTGCGTCGAAAGAATAAATAGCAGTGGCCATAGAAGCCATAAGTTCCATCTCAGCGTCAATGAGGTCTGCTTCTTCTTGTTCTACAGACTCCTTAAAAGATTTTATTCTATCTGCAAAATCACCAACTGCTACTTCAGCTATTTCTTCCACATTTCTATCAAATTTGGATAGTCTAACTAAACTCAGCCTTTCAGATTCTAATGCGTCGTCATCAATTTCACTTATACTATTTATGCCCAAGCCCTCAAAAACCCAATTAGGTATTTTATCTCCTATTTCTATAGTTGATAAAGGCGTAGCAATATAAGTTTCATCCCCTATCTTTATTCTTCTAGGGTTAGCAAAATCTTTGAAAATTTCATATCTTGCTTTACCTCTCTCATTTGCAGACATTTTACTAACATCTATACCCGCGCCTTTAAAAACATCCCCCATAGAAATTAAAGTCTGGTCTTCTTTCAAAGAAACCCCTTTTAATTCCACTACAGATCCAGATAAAACCCAATCATTATTAGAGAATTTCTGAGTAAGTAATTTAGATAAGATAGCACCTCCTGATAATTTACCTGCGAATTTATTGTCTTCATAAATTATCTTACCCTTGATTTGAGCCGCTAATCTCTTGAATTCTCCTGGGTTAGATTCAGCCCATAATTCGTACAGCTTCTCTAAAACTTCTTTCTCTCTATTGAAGGCTGCAGATCCTATAGTTGCTGAATCAGTTATCTTAGGATAAGAACCATCAGAATTCATAGATAAACCTCTCTCATCTACATAATGATCCATTATAGATTTCTTTTTACCTTTGTATTCTACCTCTAGTTTGTAAGGGCTATGACGCAGGTTCAGGTTAAAAGTATCTTCTACTAATGGGTCTGTAGTGTAAAGATAAGTAGAACTTCTATTAATATCCTGTGGATTAACTCCCCCATAATATTCAGTTAATATTTTACCCCCATTGTCGATGAATAAAATATTAGAAGGGAAACTTAACCCAAATACCGCCTTACCAATGTTCATCAACATACGGTTATGAGATATGGTTGAACTACCAAGTTTGAAATCAGATGTAGGTAACTGAACATAAAACTTTTTATTAGTTTCTTTTCTCGCCGTTTCGATTAAACTTTCAAACTGATTCTTCAAAGAGTAATTGAATGATAATCCTTTAACCACGTCAGGATTAAATAATCTGAGGGCTCTAGAATTTTTTATTGCTTTATAATCAGTAGTCATTCCAGAATCACCAGGTAGGTCGAAATAAACTATTGTACCTTCACCGTTCTTGAATGCCCCCTTATTCTTTAATTCTCCAAATGTACCATTATAGTTATTAGAACCAACTAATCCCCCTGAATATTTAGAAATTAATTCTGCTTCTTGTTTTAATGCTTTGGATTTTAATTCATTTAACTTAACGTTCAGTTGCAATAATTCCATTACTTCCGCTTCTCTACCAGGTATTAAAGAGGCATTACGGCTTAGATGAAGTACTAAGTCTTTGTAAGAATAATCTCTCAACATTTCTTTTACCTCTTGACCGGAATTATTTCTTATAGTGGAAACCAATCTATTAATTTCCCCTTTGTATAATTTTTCTATTGTATCCCATGCTTTTGATAATTCCCCTCTCTCCTCTAATAATTGATTTCTAGAATAAAATTCGCTCAAGCTATCTACTCTGTGTAACTCGTCAAAAACTAAATTTCTATAAGAACCGTCACTCAATTTAAATTTAACAGGGAAATTTTCCTTTATAGCATCTCCACGGAATCCACCATATTCTTTCTGTTTAGATTTATCCGGGAAGTATACCCAGTTAAATTGTTTATCATTAGATTTACTAATAATTAATACAGTTCCATCTCCTAGCTCCTCTAGAGTATAATCTGAGAATTCAATAAAAGATTCTCTGGTGATTAATTTACCATCAACCTTAATTGCTGGTTTTTGAGATTGATTAGATCCGTACTTTTCGGTAAAGTTAATTAACTTATCTGCCATGTTAACTTTAACACTAGTTGGGCTTAACGCACCATCTTGAGAGAATAATACTTCCCCAGAAGATTTCACTTCATTAATAGGATCTTCTGAGTTATCTAAAGAGATACCTAAGTTAAATACGTTAGGTCTTTTTAATGAACCAACCGCCTCTGTAGATCTCCTTCTCACTTCTCCAGTTTTGATTAAAGCTTCTCTTAATGGTGTAGTTAATCCTTTACTTTCTTCAGACGGATCAATGTAAGCAACTTTACCATCTAGAACAGGGGTTCTAGTAGGATTAAACTGGCCTGTTTCTTGGTCGTAAGAATACCACTGTGATTTCTCGTTGTTGTAGACAAATAGAGGTTTCCCGCTTAATTTAGCGTATTGGCCTGCGAAAGCAGCTTTACCTAATTTGAAACTTAAGATAACGTCTTCTTTAATTAATTTCTCTGAGTCATATAAAGCCTGAGCTTCTGCAATAACCTTTAATAGTTCAGATTCACTGTCTAATTTTAAATCCTTAGCAAGTTCATTATAAACTCCTCCACGTATGTTACCATCCTCTTTTAATGTTTTTAGTATATCCTTAACAGGGACAGCATCTTCATCCGATCTGCTCTCAACCCACTCAATTAACCGTGCTGCTTTACTACCCTTATTATCTAGCCTGGTTCCTCTGCCTTCTGCTGAAGTTCTATAGATAGCATCAGAAATAACTACCATTTCTGCCCCATCAATAGCAGCCGCTTGTCTTTTAGATACACTTTCATTAAGGCTTGAACTAGCAGTAATAATTTTGAAATCTTCTGTCGCCTTAGCAAAAGCATCCGCATTATAAAAATCTACGTCAGATTTAGTAGATATATCAATACCCTCTAGTTCCAAATTACCATTAGGATTGTCTGGTGTAATAAGCTCAAACCCATTTATAAAGTCTGGCGATATATCATTAAGATCTGGTAAAAACTGCTGTTCTGTGAAGGAGTTATTATTCTCAGCTTTTGGGTTAAATGGGGTTACATTTAAAACTATAGCTGACTTCAATCTATCCTCACTTACTCTGATCACACCCTCTTTATCTCTAGATGCTTTATCTGTAGATCTACTAATCTTAAAATAGCTATCTTTGGTTAGTCTGATAATCATGCTGCCTTTTTTGTCTAACTCCTTATTAAAGCTATCCCATTCGTAACTACTGATAGATTTACTAGGTGATAATACTAACTTGTTAGTTTCTCTATTTAAAACTGCTTTACTGTTTAAAGCCGCCCTTTTATTAAATATGCTCTGATAGAATCTATAAGTAGATTCATTAGCACTTACATATTTGTATGGGCTAGGAGTAGATTTAAGAATTATTCTTGCTACTTTCACTTTTCTGTTTCCTACACCTCTTCTTATACCCTGTACTATTCTCTTGTCACCACCTAGGTTATATCTAACGCTTCTCGCCAACTCAGAATCCACACTAAAGTCAATCTCGCCTATATATTCATAAGCTACTCTAACATTAGAACTACTAAGTATAGATTCTCTTTTCAGTAAAGAGCCAAACTCTTGATCTTCATCTAAATCCTCATCTTCAATAATTAAATATTTCTGAGTACCGTCTATTATTTGTCTTTCTAATTCTCCTGATAGCCTTATAGGGGCAGACTTATATTTTGGTTCTTCAATATAATCTGTATCTGTCTTCTTTCTGAATACGAAGCCATCAAATACCATATCTGGGTTTTCTGCCTTTAATTGTTCTGTGTCTAGTTTGTTGCCTTTAGAGTCTACATATTGTTGATCTAAGTTATCGTAATAAAACAGAGTAATTTCTTTATTTTCCCCTGCTATTGGATACTTAACTGTAATTCCCTTAGAAGCTCCTGATTTATCTATACCTGATCCAATTGTGCTATAAGAGTAAGATACTCCTTTTATTGGGTATTGAAACTCTAAAGGTATGAATTTACTTAAATCTTCATCAAGTATATATATAGCCCCGGTTTCCTTAGACTTAACTATACGTGGACCCTTATAAGAACTTCCCTTTACAGACATTCCACGTTTAAATGATCTAATAGGTAAACTAGAAGGTGAATTGAGCTTAAATATTATTGATAAATCCGGGTCAGTTAAAATACTCTCTTTTACTTTGGCTAGGTTTTCACTATCTTTTAAGAAGTTAGTAAACGCTCCAAAGCTTGGAGTCTTATTGGTATCCTTAAACAAACTACTAAATGAAGTAGAACCAAGCGCCCCTTTACCAATAATCAATGTATATACATACAATGCATCATGCAACTGAGGGTTTATTTTTAATAAGTCATATAAACCTGTTTGTATAGCACTATGTTCTACAGGTGATAATCCTTGTAAGTTAGGAGTTTTTAATACTGCCCATCTATTACCAGTTCTAGCATCGTAAATAGTATCCGTAGTCAAGTTTCTAAGTAGCTCATTATTCTTATAAGCAGATGAGTTCTGAGCATCTAATACGGCTGAATTCACCCCCGCTAAGAAAGCATATCTTCCTGATGGTGTCGATAAATCGTATTTAACCCCATTTAAATTATAAATTCTGTTGGCATCAATATTGAAGAATTTATCAATGAAAGATCCATACATAAAGGATACTAGCTCTTTAAAGGTGTCTTTATCTGATACCCCTAATTGCTCTTGTAAGTTTTGTAAGAAATCCCCTACTTCAGTAGACTCACTATAAACTTCATCAACTCTAACAGCCATAGATATGAAGCTTAAGAAGTTAGGGTTATCCATCAAGATTTGTAACGGGTTAACCATCAATTTCTCTTCCTCGTATTTATCCGCTATCTTTTGAGCTTCCGCTACTTCTTCTGGTAAATTACTAGAAGCAAGTTTTATGAATTTCTTAATGTCCTTTCTACTTCCTGCAGGTATACTCTCTAATAAGAAAGAGAATGCTTCAAACTGACCGCCTTTCAAACCTTGGTTAATATTAGCAAAAGCTGTTACTAAAGAGAATTCTTCTGATAAGGCTAATAATTTAGCTAATTGTCTAGGTTGGTTTCCTAAAATGGAGCTTGCTAAATTAGTATAATTTGATTCAGCCGTCGCTATAGCATTATCTATAGTCTTATTATAATTATCAACTAATTTATTCGCCTTAGCTATTTTATCCAATTTAGTTTGCGGACTATCCGTAGCAGTAAAACCTACTTCATTATTTTTAGCGATGATATTATTAATGATATCTATATGGCTTACTCCGCCCATTTTATCATCTAATAAACCATTTGCATCTACACTTAGAATACCTATAGACTTACCACTTAAAGAAGGAATATAATCACTCGGTAGAATTTCGCCTGAAACTCCAGCCCCAGAGGAACTTATAATACTTCCATCTTTTGCTAAACCGTAAACTTCCTTGCCTTTAGCGAGTGCATATTTTCTAATTTTACTAAAAGATGTAGAATTAGGAGAATATGGCATTATAATCACATCAGAATCTTTAATGATATCGATGTAATTTTGTAAAGTTTCCGGGTCATTATCAGCTACATAAGTAGAGTTATCTCTCAATCTTGTGATCTCAGCCGCATCTATTGTAGAGTTTAATTTATCAAACTTCACCTTAGACCAGCCTGCCTGATCCACATTGGATTTAACAGATTTTATCGGTTCTAATACAACATCATTAGATAAAGTAGCTCTTTTAGATGATTCCCTTCTTCTAACTTGGGCTAAATTGGCCTTAGCTACTTTTAACTTTTCCAACTCCTCTTTAGTTCCTTGTGAACTAGGCCCGTAAGCTAAAGCTAATTTTAGATTCTTATAGAACCACGCATCTGCTTCTTGGTCAGAAGAACCCAAATCATTATGGGCTTTAACTTTAGAAATAATCTTTCTAACAGAAGGCTCTTTTAAAATATTTAATATGTCCTCAAAACTAAACCCAGCTACAACCGCCGCAGCTATTAAAGGAGAAGTATGGTCATTTGCGCCCATAGCTCCTAATTTAGGGTCTTTAGCGTTATCCGTAGCTGCAGATAGTAACTCAGATAAAGCTTCCCAAGCTTGCATTATTTCTGCTGCTTCTTCCTCACTAGTTATATTATCTTCTATCCATTTGTCTAAGTTAGCTAAGCTTTGTCTGGATGATGCTTTTAGTTTACCATCTTCCAATTTATATAAGTTCAACCCTTCTACATTAATCCCTAATTCCTCCTGTATACCGTTAAGAGCTTCCTCTATCATCTCAGGAGTCACACCTGATTTTGGTGGGAATAAACGGGATAAAATAGTAGCTTCAGAAGCAAACTTAACTTTATTTACATCTCCTTCTTTAATTCTTTTTAGAGCAGATGTGAAACTTACAGAATATCCTTTAATTGCAGTTGCAAATATACCAATACCATTACCTGCAGCGGCATTTTGATCCTCACTAACTAACTTAGAAGCTGGGTTGAAAGGAGACATTACGGTTTGCTTTTTAATAGAAACCATTTTATCTTCACCTTCGCCATCTTCCTCTAAGAATACCTGAGAAGTAATCTCTGCTACTTGCTCATCTATAGTATCCATACTGATAGGCGTAGCAGATTCAATAGCATTCGCAGGGTCTCTTAGTACTTTTAAAATTTTAGCGACTACAAAATTCTGAATTGCCCCTATAATTTCTTCTTTTTTATTTCTTTTAATTCTATATACATCCTCTAAGGTAGCATCAGGGTTCAATGCTAAATATTCCTCAACAGCGCGATCTATTACGGCTTTAACCTTTCTTGCAGATATACTTCCATCTTCCATCAACGGTAGGTAATCATATACCACGCCAGTTTCAGGATCTACGCAGAAAGCCATGATATGTACTTTATCACCATCGTGGTCAGCTCCTGTAACAACCAACATGTGGATAGGCCCGAATACTGAGTTTCTTTGTGAGTGAATAAAGCCTTTAGCCTTAGCCGCCGTAGCAGACTGTTTACCTTGACCTGGTATACGACCCGCAATAAAGCTTAAAGTTTGTGGGAATGAATAAGCTTGGTTTATTGCCATGCTCTCAATAAGACCTTCTCTAAGTTTTACTTTAGCAGGTTTTACTTTTTCCAAGAAAGTATTTATCACGTTCATCTGAGCTTCCGTAGTACCCATTCTAGGCAGCATAGCCTTTAAATTTGCTAATGCCTCTGAATAAATAGTTACAGCTTGGTCTATATGCCCGGCTTTAAGGCCTGAAGATTTAGTTCTAGCGTCAATTAATTTCTCTAACTCTAGGGACCAATTCTCTATATTTGCTTCTACAGTCTTATTAGCATCGAATCTTGTAGCGGCTGTTATACGAAGAGCTTTTCTAATACCCGGCTTTAATATATGTAATTTTATACGCCCTTTGAAAAACTCAACCATAGAGTTGAATTCTGCCTCCGTTACAGGTATTGCACCCTCTACATCTTTAGAAACCCTGTTACCATTTAACACATAGAAAGTTTCACCAGGGTCAGTAGAATTATGCCATCCCATGATATCAGAAATATTTATGGATGAGTCAGGATTCCCGTCAGCTCTATCTAAGTTATATGCAGATAAATGTATAGCAGGTATATAGAATTCAGAATCTGAAGTAGATACGTGGTTATTTACTAACAACTCTTGTAACTCCTTTTTCAATCTAGCTCTTTCTACTCTTAACTTTTTCATCTCGGCAGATAAAGTATTAATCTCAGAAGAAATAACTGATTTATCCGAACTACTAGTTTGAGGAGATCTTAAGTCTATTTTTAATTTTTTACGGGTGTTAGCAGCTCTAGAAAGGGCTTCACCATTACTTTTAAGGTCAGCATATTCTTTAACTATATAATTACCATCCGCGCCCACTGCATCTAATCCAACTTCAGCTCCATTATAATTAATGGTGTAATTCATCCATTTAAGAGTATTCGGTTGAGTTTTAGCAATTTTAGCCACTAATGGAGTTGATAATAAATCTACTCCTTTTTCTCTAGCGATTTTCTTAGCTTCGAAATACATCATCTTCTGACCTCCGTAGATAACTTCATCGAATTCAGCTATTGAAGATAACTCTTCCACACTGTTTACTTTTCTTGCTGATATAGTCTTTAAGTAAGTTTCTCTATCAACCTGGTTACCATTAGGCAACGTATATAGTGGTAATAAATCATGTGATATAGAAGCAGAATATTCACCTCCTGTATATTTTATTTTTACGGTTCTCTTGTTAAATTCTGCTGAAATTGAACTATGTACCAATTGTAATAACTGAAGTGATTCCATAGAAGCCACCTCTTTTTTCAATAAGTGAGTAACAGCAGTACCTGTTAAGTCTCTTTTACTATTGGCAATTTCAGAAACTTTTCTTGCCCATTCTTTAGTAGCTTTCTTAATATAACCTTCTTCTTCTGCTAATTTCAAAGCATCAACCCTAGAAGCGTTTGTTAAGAAGCCTGATGGATAATTCAATAATAATTGTTTTAATTCTTTAGAAGGTGATTTCTCTTCAAGCATCAGCGTCAAAGCAATAAGCTCAATATCATCCTCAATAACAGACGCACCTGTAAAAGTTAAGTTTCCTATGGCATCATTAATATTAAATACGTCATCAGCACTATTACCTTCTAAAATTAAAGAAGCTTGCATCTGAGTCATGAAACTCTTTGACCTTTCTTTTGAAGCATCTGGATCGTGATCCATGTTTAAGATTACCCTAGTACCTTTGTTAGATATTTTAGTTATCTCTACTGGCTTGTCTTCTTCTAGTAAAGACTCCCAAGTGTTTATACCTGACTTAGCTACTTTCAAAGATGAAGGCATAGCTAATTTAGATATATAATTGTTTCTAAACTGTGGGTGTTCAGCTAATATCTCAGCCACCTCTAGCCAGCTATTATCATTATTCATACCTCCGCGAGATAACCATAACTCTAACATATTATTGTAAGTTTTGCCCTCGTGGTTTAGCCCTCCCTCGAAAGGTATAGCCGTATTCATCTTGTAGAATATTCTCTGTAGAAGAACACTTCTTTTTAAGGCTTCATTAGAGAAAGAGTTAATAGTCAACTTCTTCTCCAATCTAAACCCTCCCTTCTCGTAGTCAACCATCTCATCGATGTCTTTTCTACCAGAAATATTCATGCTATTATGTAGCCCGTAGGGAGAATGAGAATCACCTAAAGACTTAGCAGTGAATATAAAATTAAGTGGGTGAGCAGGTACACCAGCATCAAATATATCAAATGCCCCAGTCATACCTAATTTCCCTAATAAGTCTACTTTATCAGTAGGGTCTTCTACGGTTAAAACATTTATCTCTTGGTCCAAACCTTCACCCTTTTCATCAGGTTTTAATAATACTGGGAATCTACCAGAAGATCCTGGCGCAGCATTTCGTTTAGACTGGTCTATAAATAATTCACTTAGCGCCAATGAGAACTCTGTATCTTTTATATATTTATTAGTAGCCTCATCAACTAAAGCGTTAATTTCTTCTTCAGTTAGATCTTTGTTCTTCTCATTCTTTTTGATTTCATTTCTCTGGTAATTTCTATAAGATCTGAACTCAATAGTGTTTCGAACTTTAGAAGAATCAATATCGCCTTTAAATTCGTATATAGAACCGTTAAGTAAATTACTAGCATCAACCGCAATTATATTACTAATATAGAAGTAGTTCTCTAAAAGCAAGTTAAATAAAGCATCTTTGTTCGTAGCAGGCTTACTGAATATTTGACTTAATTGTTCATAACTTTCTTTAGATAAAGAATCTTTATTGAACTTCCCTAAATCACTTTTGAATTTTCTAAATTCTCTTTTTAATAAACTAAGTAAATCAGAAGTATTATCCCTCATATTATAAGCATACAAGAATACTTCTTTAATTCTACCATTCTTCTGAGAATAATCTTTTCCAAACTGTATGTGAGGGGATGACTTAACGATCTCGAACGGTATATTTAGTTCTATTAATTTTTTACTTAAATCATTTATATCTACTATATTATTCCCATCAGTTCCAAATAATGAGCTGAAGTCTTCCTTAGTGATAATACCTTTGTCTGCAAATTCACTCAAAGCATTCTTCCAGTTGTTCACTATAGACTCGGCGAAATCTTCATGGGATTGCTTGAAGTTCTTCATCCATATTTCCTGTAATTGAGTATAGTTTTTACCTGGTATATTCGCTTTAAAGTTTGGTGATAATATTAAACTATTGGCTCTAGTATTTTTGATTAAAAGTACTGGCGGGTTAGTACGGTCCGCTGCTGCAAATAATTGAATTGCAGTTTTTTGGAAACCAGAACTCACGGCCATCCCTAAGAAATACTTTTCTATTTCTAATTTAAATCTATCCTCTAGAGAAAGTTTTTTATTACCTATCGTTACTGCGCCTTCAGTTAATCCGTCTTTCTCAACTACTTTTTCTAATTTGAAATTAGTTTGGCTTACTAATTGGTTATTTCTGTAAGGGCTGAACTTGTTTGTATTACCTAATTTTCTTACCTCATTAACTATACTAGGTAACTGAACTATTCTGTTTTTATCAGCTACGTTAGCCACTCTGTTACCATCTGAATTGTATCTTGATTCTATAGTATCCGCGTCTTGTCTCGCTTGTATAAAGTCATTTATAATATTCGCAGGGCCCCAAGCAAAGTCTAATGGTGGGTAAGCTAACCCTGAAGATTTCTCCTTGTAAGAACCAGTGAATAATGAACTAGCTTCATCGGCAATGTCGCGATAAGTAGCATCATTTATAGCAATAGCATAAGATAAATTAGCAACTATATTAGCTAAGGATCTTTCTTTTACGTCTGGGCTTTGTCCTACAAATAACGAATTATGATAATTTAAAAAATCTTTAGCTGGCCATGTTTGACCAAATATAGATTTTAAAATACCCTCCGCTGTATCTGTAGAAGCTAATTTCTTTACATCATCTTCCTTAACTTCTATGATAAAACCTTTACCAGAATCACTACTAACCTTGTAGGAAATTCCATGTCTGTTATTTACAAACAATTGTACTTCACCCGTCTCAGTGTTTTCGTTTATCTTGAAGTTGTTTTTAGATCTGTTATTTAATCCCCTAGAACCGCCACTATCACTAATTCTGTTATTTACATTTTCTTTTAAAGCTTCTTTTTTAGCAGCTCTACTACTAACATTTTCACGAGTCCTTGTACCTGTAGATAAACTGTCTGGTGCATACAAAGATGTTAAGTCAGCCGTTATAGCCATTAACAAATCTCTTAGTTTAGCCTTCTCTATTTTATTAGTAGAATTATCCATTAATTGTTTAACAGAATAGTATTCTACACCATTTACTCTATATGTTTCAGTTGCGAAAAACTTTTGGTAAATAGATCTAAGAATAACAGAGACATTATAATCAGTGGAAGCTAAAGTCTCTGCTGTAGCCAGAAGGTTCTTCCCGAAATCTGTAGATGAGTTAAAAAATTGTAAAGCCCCTAATGCTTGTTTTACTGCACCTCTGTTTAATACTTTACTACCATTTAAAGGATCTAATACGAATTCGTTGTCAGTACCCTCAACTAATTTTAATCTCTTAGTAGTCTCTATATGTAAGTTAACTAATTTAGATACACTGTCAAAACCGTTACGACCACCATCATAATTAGATATCTGGGAAGATTTTTTATTTTTAGCCAATCCTAAATCTTCATTACGAACTTCAATAATATCAGCTAATAATAACTTCATTAAGTTGTTAAACTTGCTATGAGCTATTTTTGCATATAATGCCTCTCTACCAGTACGGCCTTTTTCTCCGTCTTTTAATGCAGACACATCACCATCTAATAACGCAGCATTGTTTTTCACAGAAGCAGCAAGTTCTGCTCTAGTCTGATCTAATACTTTCTTCAGATTTACAGATTTACCATCTGGTGAAAATATATTGTAATTGTGATTTTTACTCTTACTTTTTCTTAGCTCTAAAACATTATTAGAAATCTTTTCCATTAAGAATGGAATGAACTCACCTGAAAGTAAGCTACTATTCTCCGCAAAATAAACATCACTAAACTCACTTATAGTTAAGTCTCCGCCATTCAAAGTAGATGCGTGTTCTTCCTCTAAAGCCGTTAAGTAATCGTTTAAACTCTCCGACTCTGGCTCTAATTGAGCGATATCGTGACTATTAAGAGAAGTATTTTCTGTAGGTTCTTGAGTAACTTCTTTATCAGAAGTAACAGAAGAGGTTATATTGTTTGGTGTTAATCTTTCCTCCATTTTAGAAAGAAAACTAATAGCTACATTTTTAGTGAACGTATTAACATCCAATACAGTGGCAGATAGATTAGGCATACTTGATCTTCTCTCCCAAATAGTTTTAGTTAACTCGCTAATACTAGCCATAAGCCCGCCAAATTCTCCCGATGGATCAAACATCTTCTCAGAAGAGTATTTAGCTTTAGCCGCCTGAACATCCAATAAAGTCATGTTCTCGGATAATGAGGTCATACCTCTAGCTAAATCGTCTGCTTCTACCAATGCTTGGGATACTTCCTCCGATATATCACTAAGCTTATTTAGTGGAGTTTTTCTAAAAGCTAATACTCCACCTATTTTAGTGGATACTGAGAGCGGGTTAAATGCACATTTTATCATTTGCAAATTTTGTTTTTTCTTATTAACACTTACTGCGTTTAGTAGTTATATAATCACTAATTTCTGAGAAAGCTGACTCTGATAATTTACCGTCTAACACATAGTCAAACAAATTATTATCTAATTCCAAAGCCTCAGTCTCATTTAAATCTGAACGTGATGAAGATACTATTAAGCTCAATAACTCTGGAGAATCGTTTAAAGCGTCTTGAACCTCTTTACTAAACTCAGACACAATTGATTCGTTCATCTGATTAATCGCTTTAGCCTCTAAAGACTTTAAATTATTAGTTGCTAGATCGTATTGAGCTTCCAATTCGTCATACGCAGAATTTATTAAATCATCAGTTGCCCCAGTACCCCATAACACTGCTTCATAAGAGCTGAGTATTGATTCGGCTTTATCGTATTCTGTTTTTAAAGTGGTCTTCAATTTCTCTAAAGATTGTAGTGATTCTACTTGACTCAATGATACTAAATCTTTTATAGACTTTAATGTACTATTTATTAGCTCGCTTAACTCACCTTCTAGTTCACCACTAAGATCTTCATTTTCAGAAGCTTCAATTAATTTCATCCATTCCTCTGGTAGATTTTCTAGTAATTCAGCTTTTAACTCTTCACTAATTTCCCCATTCTTATTGATAGATACTTCAGCTGCCTCTAATAACATTAAGTTTTCCCCCCATTTATCAAAAATCTTAAGAGCCCTCGCGGATTCTTCTGATGTCAAATCTAATTTAAAATGAGCGTCCATTAAATCTTTTAGACCCTCGAAAGTAGCTGGGGGAGTTTGAAGTAGATCTTCCAAAATTTCACTGTCTGATTTTTCTGTTGTTGCGGTAGACGGGGTTAAAAATTTCTCTCTAATCTCATCTTCGATAGCTAGTAGTGAATTGGCTGGAATTGAAGTTGTTGTATCCACGCTTGGCGAAGTATTTTCGCTCTTTAATTCGGCATTGTTTGATTCTACCTTATTTATAATAGCATTAACCCATTTGGCAGCAGATCCTTTTCCATCATTCGCTACATATTCTGGATTTAATCCAGTTAATTCCGCAACAAATAACCTATCAGCGCTTTGACTACGCCCATCTATAAACACTGTGTCAAATTTAAATCTATCAAATACGCTGAGTGTTTTTAACCCAAAGTCTTCAACAGATAAATTACTACTTTCGCTTTTACCTTTAGTATCAAAATCCAAAGGTAATTTAAAATTATCGTTTAATAATTTTCCAACCTCGTCTATTTTAGGAGAATAAGACATTGCCCCTGTCGCCTTATCAACAGCCCCTTTAACTAACCAATTTCCAGTGTACCCAAAGAAAGGATACCAATCACCCTTTATTTTACCGCTTGTACCTGCGCTGGATTGATAGTAAGGTATAATGGTACCGTTTACGTTTGCTAAAACAAAAGTTCTACCCATTGCAGTGAATATAGAGTTACCATCTTTACTCACTAAGACTTTATTTAAATCAGCAGAATTAGAAATTTTAAACCCTTTAATACTAACATCAGACAATTTTAAATTGCTTACCCCAGTTACTGTATTAGTTCCACCCCCTAATTTAGCTAATTCAGCATCATATTTGGCGTTGATCTTATCCGCTCTCTTACCCTCAACTTTTAGTTTTCTAACAGGCGTATATGTATATTCATCTGCATTATGTAATTTATAAATATCTTCATTAGATAGTTCTTTTTTATAGGTAGCTTCATGTTGCCCTAAAAAATTACCTTCCTTATCATATTTTCTAAAATATACCGTTTTACCGTTTTTGTCTTCTTTTAATATAACTTCATTAGTATTACCTTCATCATCTGTAAAAGACCTACTTTCCATACTCCCCAACTCTTCTTCCCTTCTTTGTTCTATATCAGCTTTCTGATTAGCAAGATCATCATTATTATTATCCCTGGTTTGCGTTGCCTCCGACTTAACCCTATGGTATTCAATCAGCCTACCCATTAGGCTATCTTTTGATATAGAATCTGTTGCAGGTAGATCAGTGATATCCATATTTTTTATCTGTTCTACTCTAGCATTTAAGTTATTATAATAGAACTCATCATCTTGCACTACTTCACTAGCCACAGCTGATGATAATTCGCCTGCAGCCTTTTGAGCTATACTTGCGATTATATCAGTATCTACACCCTTAGTTAATTGAACATTAAAGAAATTATCGATTATAGCCTTTAATTCTGATAAAGAGCCAGGTGTAACTACAAATGGTTTAACTTTATCTACTACTTCACTCAAGAATTCAGATATCTCTTGTTGAGTATTAGGATCAGTCAATTTATCTACATCTTCGGCAATAGAAGTTAATGTAGAGTCATAAGCGTTATTTTGAGCATTTCCAGAATTTGCTCTTCTTTCTATTTCCTCTGTGAGCGCTGTTATCTCTGCCTCGGTTAAACTTACATCACCAGATAATATATCTTCTTGTAGATTATTTAAATCTTCGTCACTCATAGAGCTATAATTCGTCGTAGTATCAGTAGTAGTCACGAGAGGTGTAAGTTCCCCAAACGATACTTCTTCCACTTTCGGGTTTACAACTTCATCAATAGCATTCATTAAGCTATCAATACTTACTCTCATTTGAGGCTCTCTGATAGATTCAACATTTACTTCGAAGTCAGAGCCCATGTCTTCTATTCTCTGTTTAGCCGGTGCAAATGGTAATGCAGAAGCCCCTTCAGTTTTAGCTATAGAGTGCCTTTGATACAATTTTGAATATCTACCCAAAGATTCATTACTTAAAACTTTCTTGAAAGCTTCGGCTAATCCTGGGTGAGCGTTTAAGTGCGAGAAGAATCTAAGCAAATTGACCATAGGCGGTTTACCATCTACAATAGTAAATACTGCCCCTTTGCTAACTACTTCCACACCTTCCTCATTTGTGGTAATCTCACCTAGTGCTGTAGGAGCTAATATTTTAGCCAAATAATCACCCATAGCCGCCCTCTCACTATCAGTTAAAATCGCCAAAACTTTTCCTACGGCTGTTGCTAAAGTTTCGCCACCTTTCTGAGTTTCCCCGCCCGTAGTAGGTATGCCATATCTATCATAGAATTCTGAAGGTACTATACCGCCAAGTTTATCATAAATAACTCCTAATACTTCCCCAAAATAATTTCTTGAGGTATTAGTAGTTAATTTAATCAAATTTTCTATCTCCTCTCTTGACTCTTGGTCGGCACTATCATCAAAACTCTGCTTAACCTTGTCAATTATATTGCCCCAGTTAGCCCCAACGTTATTTAATCTTATTACACCTACTCCTTTGAACCCTTTGAAGGCAGGGTTAGAATATTTAGTTAAGCCATTTTTAGCAATAAATTCTAGCACTTGCTCATCCGTTAAATCCACATCATTAACGGAATGGGAGTAAATTAAAAACGCATCACCAGCAAACGGGTTTTTACTACCGTCCGGTAAAGTAGCTGCTGTTGAGAAATAAACTCTAGGTGCAATCTTTATGTGAGGTTGAGTTTTAGACATGTGATCTAAAAACTCAGACAAGCTAAAATTAGTTCCAGATTTGTCTTGTACACTACCTTGAGATAAGTTCTTAAGATTTAAAACATCCTGGCTTATAGGAATAAGAGCATGGTCTGCATTACCCCCATTAACTTTAGGGTTTAAAGCTAAGGAAGCTAAAACATCTTTTGATCTAATCTCTTCCCCCTTTTCAGCTTTACCCATAGCTATTTTTGCCCCAGTCCATTGACCTACTATAACAGAGTTATTGGTGGACTTATTTCTAGCTATCACTGCTACTAGCTTGTACCCACCATTTAAAGTGCTATATAGGAAAAATTCATTATCACCAGGGTTTTTCAAAACCTCCCTAATTTCTGCTTGGTATTCTTCAGGGGATATGCCAGGTTTCAAATAAAAGCCGTTGGGTAAATTACCCTCAGCTTGTTGCACAGAATTTTTATCTAAATACCCCTTAGCCGTAGTATCAAAAGCTAGGAACCCCGCTTCCTCTAGTATTTCCTGAGCACGTTGATCATCTATCTTTTGTTTCAAATTATCTTTAATTTCAGTCAACTCTTCTTCGGTAGTTGCTTCTAATGCCTTAGATAAATCTATTTTTAAGTTCTCCCCCTTTTCAGAGTTTATAGGTTCACTTGGTACTGATTCTAAAGTAACCTGTTCAGGGTTATCTAGATCATCCTCTACACTATTTCCGCTTAAGGCTGAGTCTTCTTCAGCGCTCTCATTTACTTCCACAGTAGGCACAGGATTATCTTCTAATTCTTTCTGAGCTCTAGCTTCATCAAAAGCTTGTGCTATCTTTAATTTATTTTCCTCATGAGTTTTCTTTAATTTTCTAAACCCATCACCATATTTAGTCTCGCAGTAATCTTCGAATGCCTTCTTAATCTCTTCAGCAGTTTTTCCAGCCCTGCTAAGCTCTTTCAATTTCTCAGCAGTGTCAGCAGCATTACCTTCATCTACACTCTTCACTAAAACGTCCTGGTATGTTGCTTCTAATTTTGCTATAACCTCATCTTGAGCTGCCTGGCTAAGGTCTACGTCTTTATTAATTCTTTTTAATCTTTCCTGAATATCACCCACCGCGTTTAATATAGCGAGATCCATTGTAGTAGGAGATGTAGTAGTACTTGCGCTTGTGGAAGATGCTGTACTTGAAGATGATGTTGTTGTTCCCGCACTACTTCCACTTCCTCCGCTAGAACTAGAACCAGGAGGTGTAGGGCCAGCACTAGGGCCAGTAGGGGATGCAGGCGCAGGAGGAGTAGGAGCGGCAGGACTAGTAGCAGTACTAGATGTGTGAGTAACCGCGATATCCCCAATCATCTTCATCTTTAACTCGTTGTTAGCCTTAACTATCTCTTTCTTCTCAGCTTTACTTCTTAAATAAACTTCATCTAAACTCATAGAAGAAGTCCAGTTTCTTTCTGTTTTATTAATAACGAAAGATAAAAACTTAGCTCTACCAATAGTAGTACTAACCATTTTAGTATTAGCAGATTCTATTGATGGTTTAGAAGAAGTGCTAGAACCAATATCATTCTTACCAAATTTTGCAATAACATAATCAAACTCAGCCCCTTGTGCCCCTTTATGGGTTATATCAGATTTCTTAATGTTCGCGGCATATTTTACCACAAACTCCGCTAATATAGGTTGAGTGTTTAATTCATCTGGAGTGATACCTATTAATCCTATTGTTAATGCAGGATCTTCATCTATTACTTCTTTAAGATGTTCTACCAAATTAGTAGCCTCTTCGTCAGTCATTAATTTATTATCTGCTCTATCTGTAATCAGTTGAACACCTCCTCTTTTCTTTTGACCAGCTATCTTAGCATAAGTACCCTCTAATTTTTCAATAGGTGATACAGTAACGCCCGCACTCATTTTAGCTTTCTCTGCTTCCTCAAGTAACTTAGCATTGAATTCAGTTATATGACTAATATCAGTTCTCATACTGATAGTAAGCTGCATAGTCGTAGGGAAGTTATTTCTGTAAGCGCCAATATTAGATGCAGTATCTTTAGCCATGTGACCATTCTGGTTGTGGTCTCCTAAAGCAACCATAGTAAGCAATGGTAATTTACCCTTAGTAGCACTACTATTGTATGCTGTTCTCTTTTTATTTATTTCAGAAATTAAATCTAATATTTTACCTAAGTCTGATTTACTAGAATAATCTCTAGAATTATCTAATTCATCTGCGGCTAATAAAGTAGCTTCATCAAATACTATAATAGATGATTTAAAATCTGTAGTTGAAACATCTTCTTTAGAAGCTTTTTCTAGGGCCTTAATTAAATCTTCCGCAACGAACCCAGAGCTTGTTTCTTTAGAAGTGAATTTATCATTTACAGTTATTCCGAAGTTTTTAGCCGCTTCCTCTAAATTTGCTAACTGAGCTTGACTATTAGAAGCTAACAAAACCCCATCTCCAAAATTATCGATATTAGGATCACTGTCATTAGAATTTAATATAATTTTTACAGCTGTACTGAAAGCATAAAAACTCTTACCTGTACCTTGTAAACCATCTACATAAACTATATCCTCCAAACCTTTCAAAGGCTTATTATATAAAGACGCGAATGCCTGACCAATCTTTTTAGACTTAGCCATAGCGTAAACCATAAGAGCTACATACTCTTGAGAATTATTAGCTAATCCTAATCTAGGATAACCTTCAGAATCAAGTTCCCCGAAGATATTTTTGTATTGTAAGAAGAAATCATTGTGATCTGAATATAATACAGATAGTGCATAAAAGAATCTATCTTTACCACTGCTAGATAGATCTTTAGCTTGGTTACGAGCTGTATTAGATTTTATAGCCGTCACTGGCTCTTTTAGTACTTCTTCTATAATTGCCTTACTTGCATCATCTAACTTATAGAAAGCTTGTTTTACATTTTGAACAGCTTGGAAAAATCTAATTAATCCATCTTCAGTTATATTGTGAGCGGTTATAGCTAATTCAGCCGCTTTTAATTCAACGAATTCTGCGCTTGAACTAATAACATCTGAACCTATTTTGCTCTCTAAACTGTTAACCATAGAGCCTAATATATCAGACTCGTGCTGTAAAGATTCTAAAGAAGATTTTTTGAAATTCTCTTCCATTCCACCTCTAGCTAAACTTTCTCTAGTTTTCTCTAGCATGAATTCAGCTTTCTCTATATAACCAGTAAACACTTTACTAACCCCTTGTATACCTCCTAAGGTTCTATTCAGCTCTGCTAATTCTTCTTTTTCCTCTGCGGTAATAGTATTTTGTTTTTCTTTAATTGTTAAATTAACATAGCGGGGTACATTTATAGAAGCGGAAGTAAATAACTTAGTATAAGCCCCGTTATTGTAATCCTCTTCCACCAACTCCATTATCTTATCTGATGATAAGTCTTTGTTATCCTTATTGTTTAGCTTGACAGTCCGCGCAGTTAAAGTAGCTAAAGTAGTAGCTAATCCCTCTTTAAAATCAGATTGGCCAATTAAAAGATCAGCTAAGTCTCTTCTAACTTTTAATTTCTCAATTAAGTTTTCTAATCCTTCAGCATCTTCGTAATAATAATCCTCACTGCCCGGTAATTTAGTAGCATCGAAAGCCGCTTTCACTCCATCGAAAAGAGACCCCAGTGAAGCTCCTTCTTCCAACTCTTCGGTACCAGAAAAACTAGTTATCAAATGGTTATACCTAGATTCGTCCAACGCCCCCAAATAATCTAACTCATTTTGCATTTCGTTCAACTTCTTGACCGCTCTTACCTTATCTAATATATCATCCACTTCTGGCCTGTCTATACTAGACAATGGCACTGACTCAGAAGCTTGTATACTTTCATCTGCCGCAAATTCCTCTGCTTTTTTGATTAAAGCATCTGTATCAATGTTCCCATCCTGCAATAAACCTATTAGATCTGTCCCCGGGAAATCCTCAGAATTATTCAAAGCAATTTTGAAGTTTAAATATTTTGGATGTTCGAAAGCTAAATTAGCCACGCTAGAAGTATCCGCGGCTTTTGTTATTTTTAACTCCATTCTCTTCTTAAAGAAAGCCTCTGCAAATTGTAAGTATCTGTCCTTTAATCCTGGTTCAATATCATTAAACTCATCGCTTAACTTCGCTATTTCTTTTTGAGAATACACCTGGTCCACGACTGATTCAATAAGATCCTTCTTCATAGAATCTAAATCTTTAGCCGTACCCTCATTAAACTCCTTTAGAATAGACTCTAATTTCTCTTTAGATTCATCATTCAAATATAAATTACCTGACTTTACTAAGGAGTCTATTACATCATCTATATTACTTAAATCTGGTTTCAGCTTATTGATTTCTTTCGCTGCTTCTACACTGGCCTCTGTTGCTTTAGCGTGTAAGTCCTTATAGTTATCAGCAGACTTCTTAGTCATTATCAACAAATTCTTCAAGAAATCATCCCCGTATTTAGCACTCAATTCTTTGAATACAGTGTTCTTTTGTACCCCTTGTAATAGATATTTTTCTGAAGCTTTACCATTTAATATGTCATCCATCTGACCTTTTAGCTCCATCAATTTAGATGCAACTTCTACTGATAAATTATTCGCTTCTGCTGATTTTTGAACTTCTTTTTGATAGGCTTCTTCTCCCATTGCAGCTCTATCCTCAGGGCTAATACCCACAATTTTAGCAGTCTCTGCATCAAAATCTGAAGCAATCTTAACATAATGTGAGCTGATTTTATCTACATCTTTTTTCAAAGTAGTACCATCAACTATGCCTTCTAACCCTTTATATTTAGCTAATGTAGCCTCAACATTGAATCCGGCTTTAGTATTTAAACCTAACCCTTCTAATAACGTAGAAACATAATTATATTCTTGCAAAGCAACTATCTTATTTGCTTCTGCCATCGAAATAGCATTTGGCCCAGCTTCTCCTACTGATTTATATCTCTTCGCAACTTCATCATATTCTATACTAACCTTACCTAATTCACTCTTAGACTCCTCTTCAAATCTTCTATCTATAGCCTTTAACCATTGTTCTCCTTGACCTTGGCCAATTGCAGAAATTAAACCTTTTTTATAATCTACTGAAGTTTGCCCTGACTTAAAGAATAGTTTACCAGCCCCTATAACTCCACCACCAATAGCACCACCTAACATAGATCCTCCTAACTCTGCTCTGAAGTCATCCCAATAGCCTTTATCGAACATATCTTTAAATCTACCCTCACCTTCTTTTACGTTATCACGACCCTTAACAGCAGACACGTAGGCATTGGCAGCATGTTTTACTGTTTCGCTCGTAATAAATTCTAACCCTTCTTCTACACCTTCTTTAGCTATGTCAGATACTAATCCAGTTGCTTCTTTGGATAGTACGGTGCCGATCGTATTACCTATAGGTTTTAATGCTTTTTCTATCCATTTTAATCCCACATATTCCCGTGCTTTATTACCCGCGGCTCTAGTTATAACCCCTCCAGTCACCTGCTTCTCAATGTTATCTAATGCTTTTTTCGTAAATACGGCAGTTTTACTCAGAGCAAGCTTAACGGCCTTCGCTTGTTTTACTGCCTCAAAAGTATGCTCAACGTTATTAAGTTTTGTCGTTAAACCTTTTAGTGCGAATAGATTGGTTAAATAAATAAGGCTAGCTTCTTGTCTATTGAAACCATTAGCTAATGCGCTGTCGTACATATCACTACCCGCGTATAATGTCATGGCCCAACTTGAAGCTTTAGCAGCTAAATCTGCTTCAGCTTGTGTATAGGATAAAGCTTTTAAAGCCGCTTTACCTCCTGGTTGCATAAACTTGTTTAAACCAAATCTCAATAATTTGGCTCCTTTCATAGCGGCAGTACCCACTATTTTACCTGTCATAAACTGAAATATAACATCTAAACCTAAGCCGGCTAGACCATCCCAAGAAGAAAATGGATTCTGCTGAGTTTCATAACTTTGTGTGTATTCGAGTCTATGTAACTGTGTAAGTACATTGTCCTCTACCCAAGAAGTGAGAAAACCAGGTTTATCAAAAGCATCCCCATTACCAGTAAGATAATCTCCCAATTGATATAAACTATCTAATCCTATTGCTAATTGCGTAGTAGGATACATAGCCATTTCCCCAAACCCTAATACAAAATTTGTAGCGGTTCTAGGAATGAAATCAAAAACACCCGCCTCCAAATCTTCTCCAATATCCTCCCTAAATTTATAACCTGTAAAATCCCAAGTATTGACAGATTGACCCCCAGCGGTTTTAGCATACTCTCCTTCGTAAACTAATTTTAACGCCATAGTGTCTCTACCTTCTGGATTATTAATAGCATCAGGATACAATATATTTACTACATCTCTACCGTCTTCCGACTTCAAATTGTATAAGTAATCTAAATCTGGCTCACCGTCTTCGCCTAAAGGTATATCAAAAATTTCACCGTCTTTCTCGTATTTCTGAACCATTTTAGCCTTTTCTTTACCTGAATAAAGCATATCGGTGTACTCCCCGAAAAGTTCAATTTGCCCAAAATTCATGGTATTAACGATACCCACTTTAGCGACAGCAGTTCCTTTAGCTAAAGGTTTGTTATTATTAACCCCATAGTTGGTTAATTTGAGTTCTTGAGTTACTGCGGTTTTATCGTAGTTCTCCTCTAAATAATTAACGTAATCCTTTGATAATAACTGATAATGCTCATTAAATTTATCAACTGCTTTATCCCCGTATTGTTTCTCGTAATTAGCTCTAATTTCAGGGGTGTTCCAGTAATCTACATCAGATTTCAAATCGACATTACTACCTACTTGATTTTGTATATCTGCATAGTTACCTACCAGTTCCCCTTGAGTTCTCCCTAAGAACCAATCCTTAGGCCCTTGTGGTTCAATATTATTTGAGCTATTATTAGAATTATCTGACATATTATTTTGATTTATTAAATATTATTTTTATTTTGAGATGTTACTATAAATACCTGACCTTGCGGCTTCTCCTAAACTGAAAGGCATAGCAGCCTTTGGTTTCTCGGATATGGTGTTTATGTTTATATTATCTCTATCTGTAGTAACTTTTTCCTGAGCATTCTGTATAGCCAACTCACTTCCAAGTGGTACGAAAATATCTATTAAAGAGAAGTCCTCATTGCCCCACCAAGTAGCAACACCTTCCCCAAGACCTTCTTTTCCTTGTAAGTACTTAGTAACGTCCCCTGAATTTTTTGCGCCTATCATATGATAAGCAAATGCCCCTCTAAGGCCTGAAACGTCTACTACGTTATTTTCGCCAGTCTGCGGATAATCAATTTTATTACCAGCTTCTCTGCCATACAACCCTATATTCATTAGAATAGGGTCCAAGTCCTCTCCGCTCTTAACAGCTTCTTTAGCTTTTTCTTTAGCGTAATTTGAGGGCACTATGACTTGTAACCTTACCATTGGGGTTAACTGTGTAGCTCCCCCCGCTAATGCTTCTTTAGAATCAAAATCGCTTATTAATCGATCTATCTTCTCTTTCTTCGCTTTAGCAGCCGCATTTGCATCTGAAAAATTCTCCGCCTTTTTAAAATCTTCTTCGATTTTATTTATAGCCTCATTTAAGGCAACTATTTTAGTTTTATCTGTCTTAACGATAGTACCATCCCCCCTAGTAGGCATGAAAATTAATGTCGGAGGTTGATTAGAGATAAGAGCCACCTCTTTAAATAATATAGATCTATCTTCAGTTAAAGGTATTTTGATATCGTTTATATTATTACCATTTATATCTTGTGCTTTATTGGTTACTAGAGTAGTACCCACTTTACCAGGTAATTTATTCCAAGGTAAGTTAGTTAACCCTTCCGAATATCCATCAGCCGCTGTGCCTAAATAAGATAGTGGAGTTTCTACAGTGGTAGTAAGAATATTTGTAAAATCATTATATTTACTCTGTAATACCGCTATCGATTTAGCGTCTATATCATCTTTATCTAAGCCTAGATTGTCTTTTATCTTCTTGTCAAATGTACTATCTATTTCGAAAGAAGCAGTATTCATTCTATTACCTGAGTCGCTTATTTCAGCTAGTAATTTAGCTATAGGCGCTTGAGTTCCACCGCCGCCGCCATCGTTTCCACCCCCACTTTCAGGATCCCCTTTAACCTTATTAACGAATTTCCCAACATCACTTATTTTCAACCTTTTTCCTAACTGTGTAAGTAAGTAGTTATCCCACTGTTCATGTGCTTCTTTCCTAGACTTACCTGTCGTAATCATTTCTTTTGCGATATAGTCTTTATACTCTCGAGAGTTAGACATAGTTTTTCTTATGCCATTTAGAGCATCGTTTAACTGATCTGAATTGTCCGCGGTTTTTTCTCCAGTGGCTATTTTCTCTGCATCATTCTGCAATTGTTTAAAAGACCCTTCAGTACTTATTCCTAAATTATCGAATTGTTTATCTAGAGTTTCTAGAAGATCCGAGTGGCTAGTAACAGCTCTAAGAGAAGATAATATAGTGCCGTCAAATGCTGAGTTTCTTATATTTTGTCTGTAGCTAAGAGCTTCATTGGAAGTCAATGGCTTCAGCGTATAATCTAACTCTCCATTTTGGCTATTAACCACAGTCTCGGGCGTTACCCATTTAAGTTCTGCCGTGTCTGAAAAAGAACCATCCGCGTCTTTTCTGTATAATTTTGATAATACTAGCCCATTAGAATCTGTCGCAAAAGTATTACCTCTGTCATGAGCTTCTAGTCTCCTCAGTGCGTCATTATAAGACTTTTTCTCATTATAAGCCTCTATAATATGACTTTTCAATTTAGTCTCTGCTTGCTCCAATTGTGACCATAATGGGTGATTTATCGCGTCGTTATCGTAAGAATTTAATAATCTCGATCTTTCATGGTTAATCTGAGCCGCCTCTTCATTTAAAATTTCACCGTCTGAAGTCAGTACGTTTTCTAAGCTAAAATCTAAATCTTTTGGGTCTTTAGGTTTCTCCGTTTCAGTCTTAGCTGCTGCTGCTGGTTGTGCATATTTAGATGCTAAGATAGTAGCCGTTTGTGTAGGAATTGGATCTAGAAATTGTGCTTGATACTGTGCGTATACAGGAATGGATCCCCCGACTTGTAATTTTTTAATTAATTCTTGTCTGGATTTATGTAAAATTGGCATGTCTCTACGTATAAGTGAAATGATTGTATTCCAATAATAGTAAAATACCAACTAATATTAAAGTAAAAACCCAGCTATTAACTGGGTTCCTTATGCTGCCTTATTGAAAAACTTTAGTGATTCTCCTCAGTAATCTACTGTTATAGTCTATCTGATTGGCTTCATCTATAAGATCCTTTGACTCTGCCGAGGTAGTATAATCTGCCTTAGCCTTAGCCACTCTATCCGCCGCTTCTTTTAACTCTTCCGGAGTAACGCCTTGTTTATATCTTAGGTAATCGTAATCCATTTTCTCTTGTAAATAAACATCCTTCTTCGCCTCCTTATCCGCTTGATATTTAGCAGCACTTTGTTGAGCTAACGCGTTTCTTCTATCCGCTGCTGAAGTAACCGCTCTAGCCTCCATCTTATTAAATAATGTGCCTAAAGTCTGGTAGAACTGTGCATCTCTTTGTTGCTCTGCTTGTGCTCTAGCTAAATCAGCCTGACCTAATCTCTGGTTGTTAAGATTTCTTACAGCTGTTTCATTTTGTAAGTTAGCAACTTCTTGTTGTCTCTTAGTTTCCATTTCATTAGCTACTCTATCCTCTTCGCTTCTTCTGTATTGAGCTCTATTTGCGATAAGCTTACCTCTTTCAGTAGCCATGTTTTTATTATTAATTTTAGAACTCACTAAAGACATAACCGGGTCAGATCCTTGATAACGGGTTCCCATAGCTGAAATAGCTTTGTTAGCTTCATTAAGCATACCCGCATCAATATCTCTAGCCGCTAAAACGTTTCTTGAACCTTGTGAAGCGAATTTATCTAACCTCACGGGTACATCTGCAATCTTCTTATTTTTAGCACGTAAAGCTAAAGCCAATTGTGCAATATCGTTATATTGAACTTCACCCACAGGAGTGTTAATACCTGTTCTACTAAATAATGCAATACCTGGATCTGTGTCTTCTTCATTACCAGTTTGCCTTAACATCTTAGGCTTTTTGAATAATTTCTTCAACCAACTATCTTCTAAGACTTGCTGGTCACCTTGCTGTTGCAAAGGCTCTTTTACCTCAAACATAGGTTTAAAGTCGAAGGACATTGGTGCAGCTTTAGCGAAAGACCTCAATTTTGTGTCACTGCTAGGGTCAAAATCTACCGGAGTTTCTTGAAATTCGAAACTAGGCAAACTAGGCTTGTTAACCCAGGGTTTGTTTATTAGAAATTTATCAACCGAAAATACCGGCGGTGTTAGGGTGTACTCATGGGCTATAGGTATAGAGCTGCCTGGTTGGGGCGTATCTAATGGGTTTTCCATCTTGAGCCTAGGTTTTCCGAGATCGTAAGGCACGTTACTGTTCTTAACAACTGGCATCTTTATACCCGCTGCTGCTTTAGGGATTAATTTACCCCCTTTTCTAAAGGAGCCGCTGAAGATTTTATCTAGTAAATCTTTAGTGGACTCAGTAGGAGAAATGGTCATAACTTTATTATCTGCATTGTCAGTGAATAACCTTTTTATCATCTCATCCGTGGTAAACTTACTAGGGTCTAGCGGTTTAGTATAATTTATTTTATTCTCATTAGTATTCCAAATATCTCTCAACTCAGATTCGCTCATGAATCTGCTACGAGCTATACCTTTATATTTCGCCAGTAATGTGTTTAATTCTTCTTCCTCTTCGGCCGAATAACCATCAGTAAAGTACGAATTTTCGGCTTCCCATATTTTGCCGCTCAATTCCGCTATTCTGTCTCTATCTGCAGCCACTATGTTCTTTCTAGGATCATACTGCATTTGAGCCAACGCTGCTGACATATTAGATAAAACGGAGTCAACATCTCCATCTTCCATCTCTAAATCAACTGCTTTAATAGCCTCATCTTCAACTTCTTGATTAACACCTCTCTTAAATAATTCTACTACTTTAGTATCTGGATTATAAGAGTAAGCCCCAGATAGAGGAGAATCTTTACTAGCAGGGTCAAACCCTAACATAGTATGAAAGGCATTCATCCCTTCACCTGACTCAATAGCCTTTTCTGTTTTAAATTTTTTATCTGCGTTTTCTCTGTAGAAATGCTCTAGAGCTACCTTTGCCTTTCTCGCCTCTTTTGAAGATTCTGCTTCTTCTTGGCCCGCAGGAGCATCTACAATAAAGGTATCCAAATGGGCCATCTTGTCTTTTAGTAGTTGAGATATTGGCGCAAACGTTCTGTTTAAATCAGTTATGTAGTGATTTTTGATTTCATCTTTAGTGATGGCTAACCCTTTCTTTAGAGTATTGGTAGAAACCTTACTAAATAATGGGTTACCTGCACCACCTTGAGCACGTAATTTTAACTCTTTCTCGTACTGTACAATTCTGTTTTCTAGCACGTTTCTAACTTTAGCTATCTCAGGATCATAAGATGTTAGTGTATTAGAGGATCTAGATAATTTCTCTATATCTTCTTGTACACCCTGTGCCCATGGTTTCCATTGATCGTTTAAAGCCGCTAGAGCAGGTATTTCTTTTATAATATTAGCAGCGTCGTCTCCTTCTTCTACTTCAACAGGATCTGCTGATCCATCACCACTACCTCCGCCATTGCCTCCACCGTTACCTTTATCAGTAGGGCTTAAAGCTATTTTCTTTTTATCTTTAGGCGCATCTGCAACAACCGCTGTGGCGCTAGAAGTAGGTTTGACTACAGTGCCTTGATTAACAGTTGATGCTCCATCTGTAGTAGATGAAGCACTCGCTGTTTTATTTTGATTGGCATTAGCGTCTTTATTTTCCGCTTCTTTCTGGTATTTTGCGTTAACTAAAGCTTTGGAAACCTCTTTACGCGCTCTTTTATTTTTATTTAAGAACGCAATAGTGTTTTCATCAGTCCTAAGACCTTTACCCTCGGCTTTATCAGCATTACTACCCTCTATAGAAAAAGTACCTTCTTCTTCATTTATCTTATATAATAACCCCTTTTTCTGAGTGTCTTCAATCTGTTGTACGGCCGCAAGTCTACGCTTCCCTTTAGAAGTATAAACACCGTCTTTGAAAAATCTTTCATCAGACTTAATGTCTTTGCGCATAGCCTCAGTATCTAGCTTACCACCAGACTGATATCTCTTAATTAGGTAATACATAAAATAAATTTAAAAGTTAATAAATAATTAGTTAATATTAACCAACTAATTTACCCCCTTTTCTGAACTTAGGTGCTTGGTAATTCATTCTACCACCTTTAGCCATTGCTGGTGCTGGTGCAGCTTCCTGACCTCCTCCCATTTCTGCTAAGATAGCATCACAAATTTGAACTGCTAACTGAGGATCTCTTGTTTGAGCATACTGCTGTAACATACCTTGTAAATCAGCTCCACCTCCTGCTGGTGCTTGTTCTGCCGGTGCAGCCTCTGCTGGGGCCATTTCACCTCCCATTTGAAATCTACCAACTTGTGCTGGTGCAGCGTACTTCTTTAAATAATCTTTTGCCATTTTTGTAAAATTTGATAATTAGTTAATTTATAATAAATAAATTTATAACAGTAAAGGAAAAACTACTTCTTCCCTATTGTTATAGGTAATTTAACCCCAAGCCTATGATGGTCTGGTGCTAAGCTCTTATCTAAAGATAAACTATACTCATAGTATACCTGATAGTTATTTTTCATCTTCCAAGTGAAGTTAGCTGCAGGATTTATTATACCTAAGTTTTTTATATAACCCGCTTCAACCCCTACGTAAAAACTATTTACTTTCTTTTCTACATACTCTATTGAAAATATGCTATCTACTGTATTAATCTTTATAGTGTCAGATTTTGTAATAACTGGGCATATAACAGAATACTCTAACCTTTGCCCTAATACAGAACAAGTAGATTGAGTAAATATTTTTGCCTTCAGATCTGATTCATTTATATTATGAACATACTCGCTCGTAGTATCATTTATTCTGCCTACGTAAACTGGTACATTCACTCTAACAATTTTCTCAGGCCCCTGAACAAAAACAGTATCAATAGAAGAAGTATGGATAGTATCAACATGTGTCTTTATTGTAACTTTCTCTTTAACAGGAGATAAATTTATAGAGTCACAACCTTTAAATTGAGCTGCTATAAATATACCAATAACTATACCTAATATTATTTTTATCAAATCGTTATTCAAAATCCTTTTTATTTAATAAGGTGAAACTAAAACGCTTACCGTATAACTTAGCGCTTTGTTTTACTAAAGGCATAAAGATATTAGTAAATTGCTGCTTTGATTGTATAACAATACAGCCTGCAGAGTTTTTACCAACTTTAGCCGCGTCCCAACCATGGTGAATATTAGTATAAAATATACCCTCTTGGATAGTCGAGGGGTCTAAATCATGCTGATTATTACCATTATTATCTCTATATACTTTGATGTTTTTAGCCTGTCTACAAGCCTCATAACCTGTTCTACCATGTGGTCCAACTTCATAAACTCCCAAATACTGATTTTCAACCATTATTGCACACCCCTCTTCTCTTAGTGGATTGTTCAAGTAAAATCTTCCCGGCTCAGTAGTGCCTTTAAAAGTATGTAAACTAAAATCACCAAATGAATCATAATATGCTATTCCAATAATGTCATCAAATTCATCTGTCCCAGTCTCGCATCTAATAGCAAAGATATTTACAGATAATGGGCTAGTGAAAAATTTATATTTTTTCTTCTCGAATACTTCTTCTAGCTTTTCAGCAATAGTCTTATCCTTTAACATTACGACGTCTTATTGGCAGTTTTGGTAATAAATCTTTCTCTGATATTGTATTCTCTACAACTTCTTCTACTGGCTCAACCGGCTTAGTAGCTATCATAATTACCTGAGCAATCTTACTAATTAATCCCACTACCTCGTTGTAAGGCCCATAAGACAAAGAATTAATAACTAAATTAGCCTCCTCGATTGTCAAATTAATATTGACTGACTTATTCTCATTTTCCATATTATATGATTTTAATTTTCACTAATATCGGATTTCTTATTTGATTGTGCAAGTAAATTAGACAACACGCCTTCGAGCTTAATATGCTTATTAGTAATTTCGTCTAGGGATCGGTCAAAACCATCACAAAAATTACTGATTGTTCTTATATCTGATTTCAATTCCCCTAAATCTCTATCCATAGTAGATAAATGATTTTGGAATAAATCGAATACTTTTTCATTAAGCTTGGTATAGGCTTCTAAGGTCATTTTCTGTGATTCCCCCTCTAATATATCTTTATTCTTCTGCCTTTCAATTTGAGACTCTGTGACTGCTTTACTTTTGTCTAATCTCGCCTCTATTTGTTTCTTATAAATTTCTTTATAGAATATCCAAACACCGCCCATCGCTGCTCCAAGCCAACCTACTACTTCGCTAGAAAAACTCATATTAATGCTCTTTTATATATTGAAAAACGGATTTCAAATCCACATCTAAATCTTCTCTATGTATAAACATGATTTTAATTGCCCTCAAAATTTCTTTCATTTTAGAAGGCTCATTAGGCTTTACAGAAAAGGCATCTGCCCCGCTAGTTATAGAAGCCTCTAAATCCGATTCATGTTGTGATGTTGTTAACATTACTACGTAAGGCGGTGGAGTGTCATAAGTATTTTTAATCATCTCCAACACTTCTAACCCGTTCATCTTAGGCATATTGACATCTAATAAAACTACTTCAGGTTTGTGCTCAGAAATTGCTTTAAATCCTTCTTCTCCTCCGTGCGCATCTAATATCAGTTTATCGTCTACTCCGAGCTTAATTAGGCCTCGTCGAAGTAAAAATCTTTCAACATCATTATCATCTATTATTAGTATTTTCTTTTCCATTATTATAAGCAAATTTCAAATTTAGAGCCGACACCCAGTTCAGATTTAATACGTAACTTAAACCCGTGTAAATCAAGAATCTTTGTTACTATACCTAATCCTAATCCTGTGCCTTCTGTAGATAAATCTGCTCTCTGAAAGGGCTTCACTATCTTATCAAAATATTTCTCCTCAACGCCGTTTCCATTGTCTTCAACTATGATAACATCTCCCTCTCTATATATTCTTACTATTTTTTCTTTTTTATTGTTATACTTAAGACCGTTTTCTACCATGTTGTAGATAACTCTTTTAAAGGCTTTTGGGTCAACTGATAATACCCCTAATGGTTCCAACAATACTTTACCTCCTTTAAAACCGGGTAGCAATTCAGCTATATATTTATCTACGCTAATATTATTCTGCATTTTAATATTCTGCCCGAATTTAGCGTAATCCAATACTTCATCAATAGTTTCCATACCTAGCTTTAATGAAGTCCTAGCCATACTCATCATCAAACGAATATCAGTTTTATCTAGTAATCCGTCTCGTATATCTTCATCAATAGCATCTAACATAGCCGCCGCGGATCTCACTGGGCTTTTTAAATCATGCGCCATTGTATACATCAAGGTCTCCAACATCCTATTAGCCTTACTTATATTATCCAAACTCTCCGTGATCTTAGAGTTCAGAAGCATTTTTTCAACTATTGTAAACCAGATTGTAATAACAGAAAGAACGGAGAAATAAAAATATTGATACTCATTATACTTATCTAACATTATCATAAAATAGACTATGGCTACAGATATCAAAGGTAACCACTTATATCTAGCAGTGTACTCTGCCACCTTTAACAACTTCCCCACCATCTTCTTGTATAAAGCTTCCATTTTAGTAATTCTGTGATATATAAGAATTTATTTCGAAATAATATTGATCTTTTATTTCTTGTGTTAAATCTCCCTTTATTTCCATTTATTCTAGATTTAAATATCTTCAACCCACGCTATTGAAACCGTGCTATCATTGCTATTTGAGACACGAACTGTAAACGTTTCACCAGGATTCAATTCAATAAACTACTCATCCGCAATAGCTTCAGTGATTCTCAGAATCGAGTAAATCATAACGGAACCAACTTGAGCCCCCTTGTATACTACATAAGTCACAGACCCGCTAGTATGGATAACTAAAGTGGGGTTGACCTTGCTTCCTGATTTCTTGAAATATATTATTTAATGCCTGATCTCTCATTTCTTCTCTTCTTTATTAATTAAGCCTAATATATAAGCTGTAGGATCAATATGTGATTTAGAAGGTTTCAACCCAGTAGTAGGGTCATAAACTCTGAACTTAACATGAGGATTAGTCATACTTCCTGAGCCGGTAGTATAACCCCACAACTTATCCCCCCGTTTAACTTTCTTATTCAATAGATTTCTCTGCTCCGTACTGCTCATAGGATCTAAGTGCATATATTGACCTATAGTTCCGTCTTCGTGTTTTACTTCAACAAAATAACCTGCTTCCTTTTTATCAGTACCGACTCTATTACCACTTCCTTGTAAAGCAACTTTAACGATAACCCCATCAGCAAAAGCTAAAGCGTTGCCTGATTGTGTAGTCAAGTCTATTCCTGTAGAATGTGATTCCGCAGCTCTTCCTGGTAATTTTCTTGGGCCATATGGGCTTGTGATACGAATCATATCTTTACCTACTGCTATCTTTTGTTCTTCTTTTAGGGCTTCACCTTCCCATTTCTCTATATTCAACGGTTCAAGCGCTGGAGTTGCTGGAGTCTCCGGAGTATCCTTAATAGCAGGATCGACAATACCTGATAAAGAAAAATTATAACCAGAGGCATAATTTCTGTCATACCCTGTAATATTACTAAGACCTCCGCCTCTATTATATTTTCTAAGTATCCCCATGATTAATCTTCTTTCTTTACGTAATCAGGTTTTTGATTATCTTGTATATCTAATATTTTTACAATGGCCTCAGCCAAAGCATTCTTATCACCTTTTTTGTAGTTCTTGATGAGTTCTTTTGTGTGTTCTCGGCTAAATATCCTTGCCCCTGGTGATATATTTGCTACTACCTCACCTTTATCATTTAATATTTGAAGTTTATCA
>Ga0208161_1000147_pt1 | contig 38324 bp, 45 predicted proteins | sample CB_VirMetaG_3_FD_184538 | JGI IMG/M metagenome (GOLD analysis project Ga0208161, IMG submission 184538) | Freshwater to marine saline gradient viral communities from Chesapeake Bay - CB_1508_1S Viral MetaG (SPAdes) (version 4) | ecosystem: Environmental > Aquatic > Marine > Coastal | place: USA... | reverse complement strand
CATCACTCCTTAGACAATCAGAGGTGCATAGAAAATTTGGTCCATATCAGCATCTTCTTCTGCCAACTCTTGAAGTACGTCTGCCCACTCATGTAGCGTGAAAACATTTAGATCATTGCTTTCTTGGTCAAAGAACATCATGTAGTCTTTGTTGCGCTCAACCTCGAAAGCATCAAGAAACATTTCGTCGCCGTAGTACATCTCGACAACTTCCCAGTCTTCGAGCTGTTCTGCTACAATTTCATTCAGCTCACCAACATCAATGAGAGACTCACGATGCCGACGCACTTTGTCAGCCCATTCCATCGGCTGGAAGAAAGAGAATTGAGCATCAGCCGCGTCAAACATTACTCGAACTTTCATGGTATTCTCCTCAAACTATGTGTATATTATACAGGCTTCGGCAACTTATGTCAAGAGATTTTTTGTACAAGCCACACAACATCTTTGGCATCAAATTGCATGAGCAGAATATAGCTGAGAGCTTGCTCTTTAGAGCAGCCGTCTTGGAGCATACCGTAATAAGCGGTTAGCATATCTAACTGAACTTCCGACATGATTCTCTCCCTAAGTTATGTGCATATTATACACCACAAAGCAACGGGTGTCAAGATGTTTTTTCTTCTTTGGTCGAAAATTAACGTAACCGAATTCCGGGGGGCCGCACTCGACCTTTGCGTGTCAAGAATTATTTTGCTCGAATTTACCAAAATTTTCGTAAATTATCTGCGGTTTGCTGCCTTTAAACCCCGCTACGGGGTCTTTGCGAATTAGACCAAATTGTTTGAAATTTTTTGCACTTACGACCCCGCGTAGGGTTGACACTGTTAGCTTTTGCACTTAAAATGGCGCAAGCCGCTTATACTTTTTTGTTATAAGACGCTGCTTACAAAGACTAAAATATTCTAAAAAATTTGCGCTTTCGGGGGCAGAAAAACTTGACATCGGATCGCTTTGGCACTATAATAGGCGCGCCGGCGCCAAAAGACCATTAAAAGCAAAAACAATTTGGCCCATACCTGCAAAAAAGACTTGACAAAGTTAGCTCTTGCACTTATACTGGCGCAGGGGACACTTTGGAAAATCGTCGTCGTACTACTACTGGCGCGCCCGCGCCAAAATTTTTTGTCAAGCGGAATTTTTCGGAATTTTTTGCTTTTTTCCGGAAAAAGCATTTTTTTGCTTTTTTGCCGAAATAGCCTGTTCCACGTGGAACATTCCGCCAAATGCAAATAAGAACCATTCGCATCCGCTAGTTAAATAAAAAAGCCGGGGCTAACCCGGCTTATATTCGCGATTTATATATGTTATTAGGTGGCCTTTATAATAATAAGAGCGCCAGGCTACAATAGGGCTCTTATAATAATAAGCGTTAGTTATTAATCGCATTATTTTCTCCAAATAATCGGGTCAGTCATAATAGCGTAAATAAGCGCGCTTAAAGGAATTAAAACCATAATAGCCATAATTAAATAAATCATAATAAGCCGCTTCCTTATAAAGGGCGGAAGTTATTGGAAACAATAGCGTCTTTCCAATTAGGAGCAGGCGCTTCCATATATTCGCTTCGCTTCATATCCCGAACAATCCGGGGCAGAATTACGCGCCCTTCATAGTCTCGCGCATCTTCTAGCGCAGTGTGTGGCTCCGGCGGAAGCTCGGGATTGATGAATGACGCGACGGTATCAGCTTTCCGGTGAAAGGTCATATTGCCATTTTTAGTTGGAGCATTGAAAGCGTGACGCGCTAAAACGTGCTCCAAATAGCGGCGCTTCCGGCGAGGGCCGCTCTTGATCCACTCGCAAGCTGCGGCATACATACAGAAACGCTCAAGGAAAGGTTCTAGGTCAATTCCCGTCGCATCGCAAGCGCGAAGGTCAAAAGGCAGATTGTAGGCGGTCAGCACGGGCTGGTAATGCGCCAGCGCCTGAGCAAGCCAGCGATTCACAGCAGGGACGCTGGCGAGCATACGGCGACCGTCCGCCAGCATTGCCGAATAAGCAGAGCGGCGAGTGGCGAGGCGGTCATGCGAGAAAACCGGATCTTTCGCGACGTGGAAAAGCTCGTCATTCTCGTCAGCGTAAACTTCGCGAAGTAAAACCCCGCATGACGCCTGGACATTGCCTGCCTTATCCACAATGACCGCGCCGAAATCAGCGACACGCCCGGACATGGAAGTTTCAGTGTCCACCACCAAAAAATGCTTTTTCATTCTAATGGCCTTTAGCTGCTAGCTTTTGGTTTACCTGGACCGCATCGATTGCGTTCCAGCCTTCGGCTCGCGCCATTGCGAGCACAGAAGGATTGTCGTCTATAATGCTAATGCTTGTCAAGGGGTAAACGTATTTTTTAATCAGCGCCTTTTTCAATTCAGCATCGGGGCGCGTGTCGCCTTCCCGACGTGAAAGGATAAGCTCGGGCTTGAGGCCGTGCCTTTCCAGATAGGCTAAATCTGCTTCGCCTAAAACCCGGGCCGTGCAAATTGCAGCGGGTTGGTCCAGGGCAATATCAGCTTGCAGGTATTTAGCAAGCGGAAGCAGAGAGTCTTGCGCGATTTTTTCCGGCGTGGAATTCGCGCGCCATGCGTCTAGGTCAATGTTTCCTTGCGAGTCCGCAAGGCGACGATGGGCAGAACAAATAACCGTGCCATCTAAATCCCAAATCTTCATTAAATCAAGCTCCAATAACCAACAATCGAAATCAGGTTTAAGCCTACCAGATTCCAGGCGCGGAGTCTAGTCGCCTGGACAGTGAGAAGCGCCAGGCCCGTGCAAGCGAGCCAATAGCCGCGCACCCCTGGCATATGGTAGGGAGCGAGGGCGAGCGCGCAAGCGCCCACCCACCCCATAACAACATCAAGCCTCATTAGTAACAGTCTCCAAGATAAGGCCCAGCGTAGCAGCCGGAGCTTTGTCAAGGCCCGGAAGCTCCAAGCCCATTGCCTGTTCAATCGCGGAACAAATATCGGCCTTGCTAGGGCCAACGCGCTTGCGAGCCGGAGCAGATGCCTTGACGTATTCAATCCCAAGGCTTTTAGCCTTAGAGATGACAGAGCGATAAGTAACATTGCCCCATTCAGCAGAGAGAGCGTGAGCCTTCTCAAGGTTTAAGGGAGCGGAAGCCTTTAGGCGGGCGACCATCGCGTCGGTATATTGCGTCATAGGTAAAGCCTCTTTAGTGAGTGAGCGGTCATTGTGGAGCCAGCGGCGCAGAAAGTCAAGCATTTTTTTCTGCTTTCTGCGCGTTATAATTCGCGATTGATTGTGCGACGTATGCCGCCTCTTTATCGCGACGATAGGACGCCGTGCGCTTGTAAGCGTAGAGAGAGCGAGGAGCGCGAGAAGTTCTATATTTCATTTGTTTGTTTCCTTAACCTTATGGGCCTATTATGCGCGCGCCCGAAAATTTTTACAAGTACCGTTCGTCGGCTGGCCTCCATACAAAAATCGTGCCAACCCAGCCGTAGCAAGAACCGTGCCAACCCAGCCGTAGCAAGAACCGTGCCAATCTCGATGCGAAGCAATAAGCGTGCCAACCCAGCCGTAGCAAGAACCGTGCCAACCCGGGGCGGTAATGAGACTCATTCTCATTTAGGCCGGCCGCGCTCCCCCACACGTACAACTTTGTAAAATTTCAAAAACCCAAAACGGTGTATAAAAATCGATACATAACCAAAAACAAACCTTGACAATGCTCCTCAAATTGCATATAATATTTTTCAAGTTAAGAGGAATTGTACATGAAAAAACAAATTCTAATCCTGTTTGCCCTAGTCGCCACAGCTCATGCCGCCGAAGACCCAATCATCACAGAAGCGACTACGACAAGCACAGTTACAACAGATTCGACAACAACGTTGAAATCGCCCCCGCCTTCCGCAATCATTCCGACTATGAACTTTAGTAATTCGGACCTTTGCACAGTCGGAGTAGCAGGAGCAGTTCAGACACAAATTCTTGGACTTTCCGCAGGTGCGACGGTACGCGACATGAATTGCGAGCGATTAAAGAACGCAAAGACGTTGTTTGACATGGGTATGAAAGTTGCAGCAGTATCAACGATGTGTCAGGACAAGCGTGTGTTTGACGCAATGATGAATGCGGGCACACCCTGCCCCTACGATGGGCTAATCGGGCCAGATGCAAAAGCAGCGTGGCTAGCAAATGAAGAGAAACAACCAGGTGCTGAAAAAGAATTATCGGATGGAAAAAAGACTGCTTTGGGTGGCGCTGGCCTTCTTGGTCTGCTTGCCGCTCTTCTCGCACTCTGAAGAAGTATTTGAATCTTCCGCAGTTTCCGCTCTGGGGTGGGACATGACAAATGTGTTGCCACCTCAAGCCGGACTGCAAGTCAACAGTATTTTTTATCGCTACACAACTCAAAAAGCGGTAGCAGATGCTCTCATTGTACACGTTCAAAATGAAGACACTGCTGGACCTGGTTATATTTTTCGATCTTCCGATGATTGGACAGGAGTTCCAGGAAATACAATTACTCGATTTGTTCCAGTATCACTAGCTGGCTCACGATTTGGAAAAGGTTCGATTCAGACTGAAGGATTCGGAACGGTTTCAAACCCGACCGTAATTTATAATTATTCATACGAGCCGTGTTTCGATCCTCAGTCTGATCCTTCTTGCCCTGGGTATGTACCGCCATTTGACCCTTTAGAGATGGAAATGTACGATCCGCTCTCTGATGAATTTATTCAAATGCAGATGAAGCAAAAAGCATCTCAGGACCGTACCGACGAAGAAGATCGTGATCGTCGACGTATGCAAAGTTTGAAAGAAAGTAGACTTGAAAAAGCGCTTGGCGCCGCTTCATCTGCAATGCTTACAGCAAACGCATTAGCAATGGAAGCTCAACTGCTTTCAATGAGTGTGATTCCTACGACCTATCAGACTTCTCTGGTAGGAGGAAGGTACGACGACTCGATAGAGTTGCCCAGTAAAAAGCTACCCGACAATCCTTCTGGACGACGAGTCGGTCTAGCACAGCAATTACTCCATGAGAGAATGGTTGATTCTCAATATGATTAAGGAGAGATCAATGAAAAAAGCACTTGCCTTATTGGGTTTAGTTGCAGGAAGCGCATTTGCAGCCGAAGCCCCCATTACTGGTACAGTGGCTTCTAAATGTGTAATTGTTACTGACACCCCTGGTATCTACGGAAACCCTTCTCCGTCTGTACTTTCGACCGCCGCAGCTTCTGGTGGTATCGAGCCGGTTGTTCGGTTCGACGTAATTAGTGCAGACTTTTATAAAGCAGTCATCTCTTACCCGACTTCCTTTTCTTCGTCTCCTGCTTTGAGTGACGTAGTAAACTGGACGGGCTCTGCTTCCGTAGCAGAAGTTACAGATGCTGGCATGGCAGCCTATGACACTGATAAGCGTGAGTTTAACAATGTCACAGAGTTTGACCTGACAATCGCAGGTACAGTATGGTTCAAAGTATCTTCGCAGGCCGATTATGGGGCAACAAAAGCATTTCCTGGCGGGGAATATACCGCCGTAGTAAGTGCGGAGTGTGTTGCGCTCTAATATTCTGTATGCCTGCTTATGGGCATCAGTTTACTCCAACTTACCCGGTACCGCTTCCTTCTCACATAAAGGATGTGGTCCGGGTAAGAATGGAGCTTTTTAATAGCCGACAGGATATACAATATTACGAATTTAATGTATACGATGAAGACTGGAATCCAGTGCCTTTTGCAACTGCAGAAAAGATAATTCGGTTGCCGTACCTGGACAGAAAAAATGTAGACATCTATCTACGCAAAAAAGATCCAGCCGTATACATTTGCTCTACCTCGAAGATAATTCGCAGTAAGAATGCTTCGACTGTAATATCTTCAAAAATTTGCTCAAAACTCAAGTGAGATATTGTGAGACTTCTACTTTTATTGCTGCTACTTCCTTGTGTAGCGCTAGGACAGACAAGCTCTTTAAACCTTGCGGTGCCAACTAGCCCGCAAAGTTTTCAGACTGATCGATTTCGTGCGGGTGATATGGATTGCTCCAGCGCGATCGGGTCTGCCACAAATGTAGAATTTGGAGTTGTCGGAATCGTAAACGAAGGGAATCAATTTGCAAATAGCCTTCTTGCCTCTACACCTGCTGACTTTTACAACAATCAAGTAAAAGATATTGGTGTCTACGGCAAGATTACAATTCCGATTGGAGCACCGAAAGAAAGATTAAACTGCAACATACTGTATCAGCTTGAGCTAGAGAGGCGACGGCTAGAGATACAAAAGTTGCGAGCGGAGATCGCTTCATTACGCGAGCTTCAATTTGAGAATTAAATGGCGGACCTGGGGGAAGGGCTAGACAAAGTTGAAGAAGAAGTTGAAGCGCTAAAGAACGCAAAGATGAAAATCTTTGGCATTACTATGACTCCGACAACTATCGGAGCTGCCTTCGCTCTTATCAGCTCTCTTTTTGGAACGCTCTATGCTGGCTTTGAGTCCTACAAAGCTTTTCAGGAAATGGCAGAAAAGCTTGAAGTTCTTGACATTGAAGCTGTAGAAGCACGAAATGTTGCGATTGAGCGAAAGCTCGATGATGCGATTGATTACACTCGAGACATTAAAAACAGTTTGAGAGATGACATTATTCGAGTGGAGCGAGTCGCAGAAGGCGCAAGCAATCGCGTAAAAACAGTACAGGATGATATTGACACACGAATGCGAGAACTCTCTGACTTAAGTCGCGAATCGGAGAAAGACGTTCGAGACACAATGAGAGAGACTGAAGACCGTATTGATGCAAAAATGCAGAAGCTAGATGAAAGCCTGCGTGACACGCTACAAAAAGCACTGGATAACCCTCTTGCAGATGGCTAAGTACCTATTCATATTTCTTTTGGCGGGCTGTGCTTCTCCTTCTATAGTTGAAGAGGCACAGTTGGCTCAAATTCGTCACCTAAGAGAGACTTGTATGAACAATATCACAAATACGTCTATACCTTCTCCTCTTTTAAGAGTATCTGCAATTCATCAGTGCAATGCATGGGCAAGATCTAAAGTATTGTAGTACAACTTTTTGAACAACCTGGAAACGAAGACCAAGCAAAAATATTTCTTGACTTTGTAACCTCACCACCGTATAATGGACAACATGAGTAACGAACTTACTGCCATCTCTCCCGAAGGACTTGAAGTTGCAAATACCTATTTGCAATACGGAAACATTCGTGCCGTATCTCAAGATCTTGGAATTCCTGAGAATCAAGTGGTAGAGGTTCTGAATAAACGCGAAGTAAAAAAATACATTGATAATGTCTATCTAGACATGGGCTATCGTAATAAAAATCTTATTGGAGCTGTTCTTGATGAAATGATTGAGAGTAAGCTCGAAGAAGCAAAAGAAACTGGAATATATTCTAGTAAAGACCTAGCGGACTTACTGCAAATGGCACATAAGATGCGTATGGACGAGTTAAAGGCTCAAGCCGAACTTGAAAAAGCATCTGCCGCCAGCATTCGGAATCAAACGAATGTTCAAATTAATGAAGCAGTCCCGTTTGGTCAGGGCAATTATGGCAAGCTCATGGAGAAGCTGTTAAAAAATGTCAACTGATGAAGTCGAGAAGGTTCGTTCAGAGCTGCGTCTCCATGAAATTCAGTGCGAAGAACGTTGGAAAACCAACTTTCAGCGACTGGAGAGTATTGAAGAGCAGTTATTGCGTTTTGAAAGTAGAATGATGGCCATGTCTGGTGCTCTTATTCTTTTTCTCGGCGGGGTCATTGTGACTCTAGTGACTACACTTGGCTAATGCCTCTGGTAATGGGTTACAGCAAAAGCGCCATTTCAAAAAACATTCGGAAAGAAATTCGTTCCGGAAAGTCTCGGAAACAAGCTGTAGCGATTGCACTTGCTACAGCACGAAAAGCGCGTAAAAAGCGCAAGCGTAAGTCAAGGAGACGATAATGCCAGCAGGAAAAGGGACATACGGTAAGAAGCGTGGACGTCCGCCGATGAAAGGCAAGAAGCCCATGGGCGGTAAAAAGAAAAAGTCCATGGGTCTAACTGCAAAGCAGAAGAAGTTACCGATGGCTCTTCAGAAGGCACTTCTGAAACGAAAGCGCGGCTGAAGCGCTCGGTAGAAGCGGTGAGCTTCTTGGAGACTTAAATGATTTACGAAAAACGAGGTCAGTGGCACTTGCGAGACAAGTTTGGTCTTCGCATTTTTGATACAGAAGCTGAAGCTCGGGCCGCAGAAGGTGTACGTCACCCTGCGAAAGAGATGACTTATGGCGGCAGCCCGGAAGAAAAAGCGATCTTCAAAGAAGAAGCCGGTTCCGACGAACAAGGCTTTGTACTCGAGAGTGAAAGCGGAGACGAAGAGGAGATTTAAGGTCTATCCTTCAGCCTACGCAAACGGTTGGCTCGTTAAAACTTACAAAGCTCGAGGCGGTAAGTACCGTACGGGGAAAGCATAATGGCGAAACCTAAAGGCGGGCTTACAAAATGGTTTAAAGAGAAGTGGGTAGACATTTCTCGACCCAAAAAAGGTGGTGGCTATATGCCTTGTGGTCGATCTGCTTCTAAAAAAGGAAAATATCCTAAATGTGTTCCTGCCGCAAAAGCGGCTCGTATGACTCCTGCGGAAAGGAGATCTGCAATTCGACGAAAGCGAGCTGCAGGAAATCCTGGCGGAAAGCCTACAATGGTAAAAACTTTTACCAAGTCAAAGAGGAGAATGCGACGTGGCGGCAAAAAAAGGTAGAAAAAAGCATCCTGCGGTGAAACGTGCAGGAGTAGCGGGGTTTAATAAACCCAAGCGTACTCCGGGGCATCCAAAAAAATCGCACATTGTAGTAGCAAAAGTAGGAACTAAAGTGAAGACAATTCGCTTTGGTCAGCAAGGCGTTAGCGGTTCTCCCAAGAAAGCAGGGGAAAGCGAAGCCTATCGAAAGCGCCGTCTGGCATGGAAAGCTCGTCATGCGAAAAATATCGCAAAGGGCAAGATGTCAGCGGCATATTGGGCTGACAAGGTGAAATGGTAATGAGTGACTATCATCCTGCGGATACAAATGGAGACGGAGTAGTCTCCCCTGAAGAACAAGCAATGTACTTAGAGTTCAAGCGTAAAGAACTCGAAGATAAAGATGCTCAACGTGACGCTATCCGAAAGATGGCATGGTTTGCACTCTTTGGGCTTCTCGTATACCCGATTGGCATTGCAATTACTTCTGCTTTTGGCATGGAAAATGCTTCTGGACTAATTGCTGATATTGCTCCCACTTACTTTGCGTCTATCGCAGTGCTTGTATCTGCATTCTTTGGAGCAGATGCATTGAAGAAGGGCTAATTATGTTAGACTTTATTTACACAGTGTGGAACTACGTGCAAGCAATCCCGATTGTTGTCACTCTCTGCTCGGCAATCGCGGCTACAACGCCAACTCCCGCCGATGACAAAATCTGGGCAAAGATTTACAAATGGATCGATATTTTTGCAATTAATATCGGTAAAGCAAAAGAGCAAGCTGGAATTAAATAAATGGCAATTGAAATTAGTAGGCGGGATATAACTGCGGATGGCATTATGGAGCTACCCGCCGATACTAAATTTCTTAAACTCCCAATAGATCCGTACCTGGAGCTATTGGGAGTTACTCCTCTTCCTTCCCAGATGGCGATTATCAATGCCGTCAATAACCCGAAGTATCGTTTTATTTGTGCTGCAATCTCTCGTCGGCAGGGAAAAACTTATATTGCAAATATTATTGGACAACTTGTTTCGTTGATTCCTAACTCAAATATTTTGATTATGTCTCCGAACTACTCGCTTTCTCAAATTTCTTTTGATTTGCAGAGAAATTTGATAAAGCATTTTGATTTGGAAGTTACAAAAGACAACGCAAAAGATAAAGTAATTGAACTTTCAAATGGTTCGACTGTGCGAATGGGCTCAGTGAACCAAGTAGATTCGTGCGTAGGTCGAAGCTACGACCTCATTATCTTCGACGAAGCAGCGTTAGCAGATGGCAGGGATGCCTTCAATGTAGCTCTTCGTCCTACGCTCGATAAAGATAACTCGAAAGCTATTTTTATCTCTACTCCTCGCGGCAAGAGCAACTGGTTTGCAGAATTCTTTGATCGAGGCTTTGACCCTGAATTCCCAGAATGGTGCTCAATCCGCGCAACCTATAAAGATAACCCGCGCATGTCCGAGCTTGATATTGCTGAAGCTCGTAAATCCATGAGCGATGCGGAGTTTCGGCAGGAATATGAAGCAGACTTTAACACCTATGAAGGCCAGATCTGGGCGTTTAACTCAGAGCGATGCGTGGACAACTTTTTGGAATTGGACACTCGTCGTATGGATGTGTTCGCCGGTCTTGACGTGGGCTATCGTGACCCTACTGCATTTTGTGTAATCGCTTACGACTGGGACTCTGGAAAATACTATGTTCTAGACGAGTATCTCGACGCAGAGAAAACAACAGAACAGCACGCTGAAGTCATTCGTGGAATGATTGACAAATGGGATATTGATTATATTTTTATTGACTCAGCGGCTCAGCAGACACGATTTGACTTTGCACAAAATTATGACATTTCTACAGTCAATGCAAAGAAATCAGTTCTGGATGGAATTGCTCATGTGGCGGCGATTGTGGACAATGATAACCTCCTGGTGGATCAAACTTGTAAGGAGACTCTTGCAGCCCTCGATCAGTATCAGTGGGACCCAAACCCGAACCTAGCAAAGGAAAAGCCGAAGCATAATCGCGCATCGCACATGGCAGATGCTATTCGATATGCTCTGTATTCGTTTGAAACAAGCAACAGCGGGTTCTAATGATACCTGCTGAAAAATAATATTTGACAAGCTACCTGTAAACCGATATAATTCTGGATATAAGAATGAAGAAGTTGAAAAGAGACCCGATAAAATATATTCGAGACCGTGCTAAATCCAAGTACGAAAAAGGAACCGAATGTTTTATCTGTGGGACGAAAACGGAGCTTGATTTTCACCACTTTTACTCTTTAAGTCCTCTGCTTGCACAGTGGCTAAAGAAAAAGCAAGCTGAGAGGCCGCAACACTACACTGACGAATACATTGTAGTTTGGCGAGACGAGTTTATTGAAGAAAATCAGGCAGAGCTTTACGAGCATACAGTCACGCTTTGCCATAAGCATCATTTAGAACTTCATTCAATCTACGGACGAAACCCAGGACTCGGAACTGCAAAAAAGCAAGCAAACTGGGTACAGATTCAAAGAGACAAACATGGCATGGTATGACAGACTTATCGGCAAGAAGCTAGAGGATACTGAGGAAAAGCTCAATCCTGCTCAGCCGTACTATGACCATAAAGTTGAGTCCTCTCGCGAGTTTACATTCCGCTACGAGCGTGCATACGAAGACATTGAAATTGTCAATCGTGGCGTAAATATGATTGTAGATGACGCGTCCGAGATTCCCGTCACTGTAGGCGCTCAGATTGTAACCATGATGAGCGTTGTCAAAGGCATTAAGCGTTCTCGTGTAGAACTGCTTCTAAACAAAGAGCCTAATCCTTTTCAGGATATTTCCACGTTTCGTCGTAACCTAATTACTGACTTTATTCTCGATGGAAATATCTTTATTTATTTTGATGGCGTACATCTTTATCACTTGCCTGCAAACAAAATGATTATTCATGCAAGTGATACTGCTTATGTAGAAAAATACACGTTTAATGAGATTGTAAACTATAAGCCGTCTGAAATTATTCATGTAAAAGATAACTCGTTCTACTCCATTTATCGTGGAACGAGCCGTTTGAAGCCTGCTCTCCGCACCATGATTCTTATGCAGCGTATGAGAGATTTTCAGGATAACTTCTTTAAAAACGGAGCAGTTCCTGGGCTGGTGTTGAAAAGCCCGAACACTTTGTCAGAAAAGATTAAAGAGCGAATGATCCAGTCTTGGGTCGCTCGCTATCGCCCCGATGCGGGCGGTCGTCGTCCTCTTATTTTGGACGGCGGCGTAGAAATTGACCAAATCTCGAATGTAAACTTTCGGGAGCTGGATTTTCAGGAAGCAATCGCAGAGAATGAAAAAATTATTCTAAAAGCACTTGGCGTGCCTCCGATTCTTCTTGATTCTGGAAACAATGCAAACATTCGACCGAATATGCGCCTTTACTATCTGGAAACGATTCTTCCGATTGTACGCAAACTGAATTTTGCACTTGAAAGATTTTTTGGGTTTGAGCTTGGAGAAGATGTTACAAACATTCCCGCGCTCCAACCCGAGCTTCGTGACCAGTCTCAGTATTACTCTGCACTTGTAAATACTGGGATTATTACTGCAAACGAAGCACGTGAACACCTTGGGTTTGAGCCAGTAGCGGGGCATGATGAATTACGAGTTCCTGCGAATATTGCAGGTAGTGCTGCAAACCCCAATGAAGGCGGCCGCCCCACAGAAGGAGATAATAACGATGGGTAGTATGCGACAACGGCATAAGGTTCTCGAAGCTGTCGTAATGACAATGCTAGAGCAAGGAAAAGTCCTTTCTCGTCATGAATACGAGCAGCTTGGGATGAATGTTCAGGTTCGTGCTGGTATTGTAATGAATCATTTTGGAAGCTGGTCTCGCCTGCTTCGCATTATTGAGAATACAATGCCGGAAGAGTGGGCACAGATGCAGCCGAAAGCTGCTCCGCCTCCTCCTCCTCCTCCGAAGCCCGAGCCGAAACCTGCTCCCGCAGTGGAGAAGAAAGAGGTGCCTAAGCCGGCACCGAAGGCGGAGCCTAAGCCTGCTCCCAAGCCTGCTGCACCAGCAGCAAAGTCGGAAGAGTAAGATGGAAAAGATTTTCAACCTTACCTCCACCTTTAAAGCCTTACAGGAAGATGAGGACGGATCTGTCCAAATCGCTGGAATGGCAAGCACAAAAGACTTTGACCGTGCTGGTGATTCCATTTCTCCGGAAGCCTGGACAAAGGGTGGACTAAACAATTTTGAAAAGAATCCTATTATTCTTTTCAACCATGATTACAACAAGCCTATTGGCCGTGCAACTGGACTCAAAGTTACAGAGAACGGTCTTGAGATGAAGGCAAAGATTAGCAAGTCTGCTCCCGATTCTGTGGCGCAGTTAGTTAAAGAAGGTATCCTTGGTGCATTTTCCGTTGGTTTCAAAGTCAAGGATGCTGATTACATTAAAGAAACTGACGGATTAATGATTAAGGATGCTGAGTTGTTTGAAGTGTCGGTTGTTTCCGTACCTTGCAATCAAGCAGCTACTTTTTCTCTGGCGAAATCTTTCGACTCCATGACGGAGTATGAAGAATTCAAGAAAACTTTCACCAATCGTGTAGATCTAGCCGGTCAGTCTCTGGCTAAGGATGAAGATTCATTAGTAGCTAGTGATACACCGGACGGAGCGAAAAATCTCGCTCAAAAGGAGATCAAAATGTCGGAGCAAAAAACTCCCGAAATCGACTTGGAAGCTTTTGCTAAGAAGGTGGCAGAGGAAACTGCTGCTAAAATTGCAATGAAGCAGGCCGAGACGAAGGCAGCCGAAGAGAAGGCTGCTCAAGAAGCCGCTCAAAAGGCCCAGGCGGAAGCCGAAGCCAAGGCACAACAAGAAGCCGAAGTGAAGCAAGCAGTTGTGACGGGCGTTGAGTCCGGCACTGAGAAGCTTCTCGCAGAAATGCAAGAGAAGATGACTGCTCGCGATGCAGACATGGAAAAAATTCTCAACGAGTACAAGCAGCAACTCGAAGAGAAGAGCGAGGAAATCACGAAGATCCGTGAGTCCAAGCGCGTGTTTGCCGATCGTGCTGAGAAGTCTGACCTCACCAAGTGGGGCAAAGATTTCGTTACCGCTCATATGCTGGGTGTGATGACGAACAAGGGCTGGAACACTCGTTTCGCTCAAAACCTTCAAGAGAAGGCCGGTATCGACTATGCGACTAACGCAGCCGATATTGATCAGGAAGTTTCTAGCCTGATTGAGAAGGAGATCATGCGTGAGCTTCGCGTAGCTCGTCTGTTCCGTGAAGTCCCCGTGAATGGTGCAGCCACTGTGCTTCCCATCCAGGTGGATGCAGCTCCCGCTTCTTGGGCCACGAACGCAACTTCTGGCAACCTCGAGAATCGTGGCGCTTCGGACAACACCTATAAGCCCAAGCAGGTTATCCTGAACGCTTATCGTCTGATTTCTTCGACCTATATGGACAACGAAGTTGACGAGCAAGTGCTCGTGAACCTCATGCCGATGCTGGTCGAGTCTGTGGCCCGTGCACACGGTCGTGCAGTGGAATCCGCTATCCTGAACGGTAACGGTGCTTCTATCACTGGTCTCGACGGATATGCAACTGCTTTCGATCCCGGCACTTTCTCGCTGGCTGCTGGCACGCGTTTGACCGCTGCTATGCTTCTTAGCGCTCGTGAGGCAATGGGTAAGTATGGTCTGAGCCCTGCTGAAATGACTTACATCGTAAGCCAGAACAGCTACTTCGACCTGCTTAACGATGCAAACTTCCAGACTCTGGACGAAGTTGGTTCCGATCTCGCAGCTCGCGTGACGGGTACGATCGGTGCGGTGTTCGGTACTCCTGTTGTTGTTTCTGAGGAATTCCCCGCAGAAACAGCCGGTGCTCCCGCAGCTTTCGCAGTCTACAACCGTAACTACGTGGTGCCTCGTCTCCGCGGTGTGACCGTTGAGCAAGACTACGAAGTGATGAACCAGCGTCGTGTTATCGTCGCTACTCAGTCGCTCGGCTTTGAAGAAATTCTTGCCGGTGACGGTGCAGGCAACGAGCCTGTCATCAAGATCGACCACGAGGCCTAATCCTCGTCCCTATAGCCCGGGGGACTTCGGTCCCCCAGGTTTTTACTAGTTGACTTTTATGGCAAATTTAGTTACACTTGAAGAGTACAAAGATGCGGAGGGCATTAGCAATCCTAAAGAGGATTTGCGTATTAATGCTCTCCTTCCCTCTGTGAGTCAATTAGTAAAAACCTATTGTGGCAATAGCATTATTGATTACTATTCTACAAATAAAACAGAGACTTTTAATATTGACTGGAATACACACATTATTCAGCTAACTGAAAGTCCTGTAAATACAATTGTAAGTGTTGAAGAACGTGCTTCTTACCAAGATGCTTATGTTACTCTGACGACAGCAAATTATGACTATTATTTTGACGCTACTACTGATAGCATTCTTCGGACTAACTCTTCTGGCGGGTATAGCTCTTGGCGTAAGGGAGTTGCTTCCGCCCGAGTAGTTTATACTGCCGGTTATGAGAATACTCCTGACGATTTAAAACTTGCAGTTTTTGATTTGATTACCTATTATCTGAAAGATGAATATAAAGAGCGCCGCACTCTTGGCGGAGCTAGTATTCAAAACCAAACTAGCACTACTCAACGTGATAACGTGGCATTTCCTGATCATATTAAGCGGGTTCTCGACCTCTATAAAAACTTTTAATGGCTAAAAAGATTAAAGACCCAAAATATATATCTGGCTTTACAAAAAGCTTAAGCCAGAGAATGTTTTTTGAGTCAAAACTTTTTAGAAACGCTATTGATAGAAATAGAAGTGTTCAACAAATTGTTGAGCTAGACGGCGAATATCAGAAAAAGTACGAAGAATTCAAAAAAGCATATGAAGAAGCTAGTAAAGGTTTAACGGCAAAAGAGCGACTTTCTTCACGAAAAACCTTTCAGGTAGACGACCAAAGCTACCAAATAAGAACAGGCACGGCAATAGTAAATAAAAAAGCTAATTTTAGAGCACAAAAACGCGTGCTCAATAAACTATTTCCTGATTTAGTGGGAAATTACCAGCTGGGCCATAAAAACATCAGTGTTCTAAGAGCATATATTTCGCTAGCATTAGAAACTTTTGAAGGTGATGATAGTTTTAGTGAAAAAGAGAGAAAGGCTCTTCTTGCATTATTTTCTATAACAAAAGAAATTGATAAAATTGATAAAATCGCAGGCTCTCAATCAGAGAATAAACTTCTTCTTATTGAAAAATTAAAAGCAATTGCAGACACTGGCCCAAATATTAAAGCAGACTGGCAAAAAGACGTTAATATTATTAAAGGTATTGAAGGTAAAATTGAACTAGAATTAGAGTGGGAAGAATTAAACCAGTTTAAAGGAAGATTGTCTGCTTGGGTAGGTACTATTTTTGCAGATATTATAAAAGGAAGCATGGATTCTTTTTATAAAGATTTAGGAGACATAGATTTAACGCAGCTTCGAGGCTCTCGTACTCTTGAAGAAGATATTGAAGAAATGCTAGTCTCTACTATTGATCCCAAAAAGAAATATAAATCTATACCTACAAAAGCTGGATCAGAAGCTAAGGCGAAGAAAAAAACGCCAAAAAAGCCCCGTAGAAAAAGATTAAAACAAATTAGAACTAGAAGCGTTGGAACGGGAACAAAACAAACAGAATCAATATCTCCAATTGCTTTACTTACTTTAATTAATAATAAACTACCGGATACTGTTGCAAAAAATATGATTTTGCCAAGATTACAGTATCGAACAGGTAGATTTGCAGAAAGTGTAAGAGCGACAGACGTTCAAATAACAAAGCAAGGGTACCCTAGTATTGGTTATACATATCAAAAGTTTCCTTACCAAACTTTTGAGCCTGGTTTCGCACAAGGGGATACAGACAGAGACCCACGAAGATTAATTGATGCTTCTATTCGTGAAATTGCAACAAAACTTGTAGTAGGTAGATTGTACACCCGGAGAGTGTAATGGCAGAAAGAGATTATACATCACGACGTTTAAATATTGTAGAAGCTCTTACTGAAAAGCTGAAAACAATTAATGGATCCGGTGCTTTTTTAACAGATGTTAATGAAAATGTTCACCCTCGATTAAAGTTTTGGGACGAAGTTGAAGAGTTTCCTGCAATTCATTTAAATGCAGGTGGAGAGACCCGTCAGTATCAAGCGGGTGGATATAAAGACAGGTTTCTTACAGTAACAATTCGTTGTTATGTAAATGAAGAAGATGCGCAAGCAGCATTAAATGCTTTAATGGAAGATGTTGAAACAGTCCTAGAAGAAAACTCTAGGCTCGAGTATCGAGATGCTCAGAATCGCCGTTTCAACACTCAACAAATCACTGTTGTCAGTATTGATACTGATGAAGGTGTGCTCGAACCTCTTGGCGTCGGAGAAGTCGTCATTGAGGTTCAATATTAGAAAATGCTGGCACGAACAAAAGTTCACGTCCAAGTCTTTTCAAGGAAATAGGAGATTACAATGGCTGACGTTTTATATTTTAGTAGGGATACTAAAGTATACATCGAGATCGGTTCCGATGTTTGGGAACTGCCTGTTCTCGATGGTTTTAGTTTCTCTCAAAGCACAAACTCAACGGAAGTAACATTGCAAGAAATGGAAAGCTCCGGCGGGGTCAGCCGTCGTGGACGTCGACTGTTCAACGACTCTTTGGCACCGGCTGAGTGGTCCTTTTCTACTTATGTTCGTCCGTTTAAAACCGCAGGTACAGGTTCTGGCGCAGCAAACGATACCGCAGGTGAGCATCATGCCGTTGAAGAAGTCCTTTGGGCTTTGATGGCTGGTGATGCCGCTTACGCAAGCTATGACTTTACAGGATTTACCCGTGATACGACGGATTTGAATATTGATTTTGATAGTTCAAATAAGTCTACTCTTGGTACTTGCAACATTTACTTTGCTCTTGATGCAGATGGTGCAAATCCGACTGTGTATAAGTTGACCGGCGCAGTTGTAAACGAAGCTTCTCTGGACTTTGACATTGACGGTCTTGCTACCGTTAACTGGTCTGGTTTCGCAGCAACTGTTACTGAAAGCGCCGCACCTACAGCTACTGTGACAGAAGATATTACAGCTACGGATAACTTTATTCGTAACCGTCTTACTCAACTCACAATTACAGCGGGTGATACAACCACGTTCCCTGGCGAGTCCAGCAACGGGGTCTATACGCTTACACTGACTGGTGGTAATATTACGATTTCTAATAATATTACGTTTATCACTCCTGAAGAACTTGGTATTGTAAACGTGCCTGTCGGACACGTTACAGGTACTCGTTCTGTAAGCGGTAACTTTACCTGCTATCTTAACCTTGATACTGTTAGCAATCTGGGAACTTCCACAGATTTTTACGCGGATCTTACATCTAGCGCAGCTCGTGAAAAGATTGTAAACTCGTTTGCTACTACGTTCAAGATTGGCGGTGCTTCTGGCACTCCGCGTCTGGAAGTCTCTATGCCTACGGCGCACTTTGAGATTCCTTCGCACTCGATTGATGATGTTATTGCAGTTGAGACAAACTTCCATGGTCTTCCCAGCACAATTGGTGAGACAGACGAAGTTGCTCTTACCTACGTTGGCGCTGCATAAGCAATCACCAACTCGTAAAAAAGGGGCTTTGGCCCCTTTTTTCTTTCACGTTTTAAAAAATAATTCTTGACTTTTCTTCTCCTCTCACATATAATAACCAGTATAAGAAATTCACCCCAATCCCACAAGAAAGGAATTTTTATTTATGAGTGACGCCCCTATTTCTCTCGCAAGTCTGATGACTTCAAGTAAAACCGTAGCAGTAGATTTTCCCGGATTCTCCGGAATGAGCGTAGACCTGTGCTACTTGGCACGGGAAGAGCTAGTAAAGCTACGTAAGCGGTGTCTTTCTACGAAATTTAATAAGAAAACGCATCAAGCAGAAGAAACGCTGGATGATGACAAGTTTCTTACTGAATACTGCAAAGCAGTTATTAAAGGCTGGTCTGGCCTCAAGTATCGGTACCTAGAAGAGCTTCTTTTGGTAGATATAGGAGACCTGGACCCTGATAGCGAGCTTCTCTATACGCAAGAAAACGCAGAGTTGCTAATGAAGAATGCAACTTCTTTTGATACTTGGGTTACTGAAACCGTGAGTGACCTGGAAAATTTTACCGGGCGCAAGTAGCTGAAATAACCCAGCTACTCGAGCGGTATGTAAAAGAGCAAACAACCTCTTTTGACGTTGACAAGTATCTAAGACTTTGCGAGCAGTTAGGAGAAGAGCCAGACCCCTCTAAAATGCCACTGGACGCTTCTGCTTTCCCAGAAGAGGTTCAAGTGGCATTTTTTATATTTAGCTTACTCCCCGATAGATGGGATGGAATGTCAGGCTTATATATGGGAAAAGACTGGGCATCAGCAGACTTTCTTTTTCAAGTTTACGACATAGAAAACCCAAAAGAAATAATTTACTTTGCAAAGCTTTATGAAAATATCATAGTAAATCATAAAGCAGAACAGCAAGAACGGCGGCGTAAAGAAGAAGAGCGCAAAGCCAAAAGCGGTGGCAAACAGTACACCCATAATGTGCAAAGATAATGGCAAGAAAAGTTTATATAGATGTAATTGTCGACGATAAGGGCACTACTAAGCGTCTTGCTGTTGATGCAAAAAAGCTCGAACAAAGCCTAGGCAAAGTAGGTAAGGGCTCGCAAGAAGCAGATCGCAACCTTAAAGGGGTTGCTCAAATCTCTGCAAATGCTACAAAAAACTTTTCCAAAATGCAGCAGGGTATTTCTGGCGGTCTCGTTCCTGCATATGCTACTCTTGCTGCCCAGGCATTCGCAGTAAGCGCTGCATTTAACTTCTTACAATCCGCAGCGGACTTTAAAAATCTTACGGAAGGGCAAGCTCAGTTTGGTGCAGTTACTGGTGTTGCATATTCTCGTATTACAAAATCTCTACAAGAAGCTACAGATGGCCAGTTAAAATACGCAGAAGCTGCACAAGCTACTGCAATTGGTACTGCTGCGGGCCTTAGCGGAGAGCAGCTCGAAGGCTTAGCAACTGCCGCTAAAAATGTTTCTTTTGCACTTGGTCGAGATCTTACAGATTCTTTTAATCGTCTTATTCGAGGGGTTACAAAAGCTGAGCCGGAACTTCTCGACGAACTAGGTATTATTCTTCGTCTTGATCCTGCAACTCGACAATATGCTGCAAGCATTGGTAAAACAAAAGACGAACTAAATGCTTTTGAACGTAGCCAAGCTGTTGCAAACTTTGTTCTTGATGAAGCAGAAACAAAGTTTGGTAAAATTGGAAAAATTATTGATAAAGATGCTTTTGCTGTTCAGCAGTTTGCAAAGTCTTTTGATGATCTTTTAAATACTGTTAAAACAGGAGTAGTGTCTGTTTTAGGCCCTGCACTAAGCTTCCTGTCTGGGAATATTACTTCTTTAGTAGCTGCACTAACTCTTTTTGCTCTTCCTATCACAAAAGCAATTATTCCTAGCCTTGGAAATATGTCTAAGGTTGCTAAAGAGGCGGGGGAGGCTGCGAAAAGGTCTCTAGAGAGCGCTCAGGATGCTCTAGTCGACAGCTCAAATGCTTTGAAAACCTATACTCAAGACCAAGAAGCAGCAAGGAAAAAAGCTGATGAGCTTGCTCGTGCCGGAGGGGTTACACCCACCACCGGAGAAAAGAAAAAGAGTCGTCTAGGAATGGACTTTATTTCCGGAGCCACTGACAGCTCCGCCGCTCGTAGAAATGCAGATCGAACACTTACAGCAGCAGAAAAACAAATAGATCAATTTGGAAAAGTTACTACAGGAAAGTTAAAAGGTTTCAACGCACAGCAAGTTGCTGACTTGCGTCGTTCTTATAGAATTCGTTCTCAAATTGTAGAAGGTTTTGTAAAGCGTAGTTTATTAAGTCTTAAAGGTCTTCAAACGGGCTCTGCGGTTATTGCTGCACAAACAAATTTAATTTGGCAAAAAGCTTTCTCAGGAGTTGTAAAGCTTGGTAGTTTTGCTGCGGGTATGCTGGATAAAGTCTTTAAAGGAGTTGGTTTAATTGGTATTGCTCTTCTCCTATTTGATATCGGTAAGGCTGCCTATCAAGCGTTTTTCCCTATTTCTGATGAAGCAAAGCGCGCCAAGAAAGAAATGGATGAGCTAAATTCTCGCCTCGAGGAGACTGCCGAACACTTAGGAAAAACAGTAGAGCTTCGCGCTGATGTAGGGTTGCTGAGTGTAAGAGAGAAAGTAATTCAACTCGGAAACGCTATACAAGAAGCTAATATTGGTCGGCTAATTGCAGATGTTAATAAGCTTTCTACTTTAGACCCTGGTTCGGACCAGTACGAAGTGCAACAACAAGGTTTGTTAAAAGTCAGTGCGCGTCTTGTTGAGTTAAACCCCCAGTATCAATCCTTACATGATGCTATAAAAGCGGGAACTCCTCTAACTACAGCTCAAAGTAAAGCTTTATTGGAATTTTCAAATTCTGCTATTCAAGGAGCTAAAGCTGGAGAGCAGCTTTCTCAAGCTCAAAAAGATGTAGACAATGAGCTAAACAATCTGGTTAATACGATTGAGCGTGCTCCTTTAGAGGGGCTTGTGAACTCGCTGCAGAGGCAACTAGATCTTCAAATTCAAGTGGGCGTAAAGGAAGGCCCCCAGTTTCAAAGCGACGTAAAGGAATTTGAAGATGAAATTGCACGACTAGAAAAAGTACGTTCTGGTCCTCTTACTACAACTATCACTTTTGATCCAAAAAAACAAAGAAACGTAAAAAGTTTTGTAAATGCTCAAACTGAAGCGGATAAAGAAGCCGTAGAAGCAAAGAAGCAGGAGCTAGAGGCTGCCAAAGAGCAGGAGAGGCTCCGTCTCAAAGCAATTGAGGACACCAAAACGCTTTTAGCAATTGCAGCTAAAGGCCAAGGTGAGCAGCTTGCTATTCAAGCAAAGATTTCAGAAAATAAGCTTAAAATTGCAAAAATAGATAAGAACTCTGAAACTTTTCAAGCCCGAATTGCTCGTTTAGCTATTTCCGAACTAGAAGCCGAGAATAAGATTGAGGCTGCTAAACAAAATGTTGTAAGTGCAGAAACAGCTTTATCTATTGCTCAAAAACAATCTAATGGAGAACGCGATCAAGCAGTTATAAACGCAGAAAGAGCTCTTGAGCTCGCAAAAGAGGGCGTTGAAACTGCAAACGAAGAATCACGACAAATAGTAGAAGGTAATGATCTTCGTGAGCGCGCCATCGAGTTAGAAAAGCTAGTATTGGCTAGTAGGATTCAACAGCTTGCAATTACTAATCGAATTGCTCTTGCTCAGCGTAACTTGAATGCAACTCAAGCAGGTGTTTCTACTCTGGGGCTTACTCAAGGGCAGGCTGCTGCACAGGCTCGCGGCCAAGAACTAGCTGCAATTGATGAAAAAAGACAACTTGCACAGGAAAGGTTTCGTGCTATCGCTGTAGATATTTCTAGACTAACGGGGAAAGAAAAAGAAGAAAGACTAGCGGGGCTACAAGAGCAAAGAGATGCTTTGGCAAATGAAATTGCAGACCTTAATCTTCAGGAACGAAAACTAAAACTCGTAAAAGAAATCGCCCTAAATCAATTAAACTTAGATACTCAAGCACTAGCACAGCGGCGTCAATCTCTTTCACTCAATCCTATAGAAGAACAATTTAACCAAAGGATTCTTGAGTATAAAAATAGAGGAGAAAAACTAACACAAGAAGATATTGCAACTATTCGAGAGCGGACAGAAGCTCAATTTTTCTTAAACGAAGCTATCGAAGCTCAAAATTCCATTAATCAAGCAGTAACTTCGGGACTTCAAAAAGGCTTGGAAGGCATTATTACAGGAACAACGAGCGTAAAAGATGCTTTTGCAAGCATGGCAACAGGTATTCTTCAAGAGCTTGCAAAAGTTCTTAGCCAGATGCTAATAACTCGTGCACTTCTTGCAGCTTTTCCTGGTTTTGGTGGATTTAGCGGCGGCGGTATTGCTACACCTCCGACAGCACGATACGGCGGGGTCATGCAAGGCTACGCCACAGGCGGAATCGCGCGAGGACGTAATGCTGGGTATCCCGCAATTCTTCATGGCACAGAAGCAGTAGTACCGCTTCCGAATGGAAACTCAATTCCTGTTGAACTGAGAAACGGTGGTGCTGGGGGTACAAACAATGTAACTGTGAATGTTTCTGTGGATCAAAATGGAAATGCTCAAAGCAATACTCAAATGGATAATCAACAAGCCGGAGCACTTGGAAAAGCAATTTCGGCAGCAGTACAAGAAGAACTACAGCGGCAGAAGCGGCCTGGTGGTATGCTTAGCCCGTATGGAGCTGCATAATGGCAATTGGATTTGTAGATTTAACAGCGACTAATCGTATTCCAGACAAAAGTTTGCGGCGGGCAACAAAGCCGAAAACGTATAGAGCAGCATTTGGAGATGGGTACGAACAACGTCTTGCTCAAGGCATCAACAATCTTGATGAAAGTTACGCAGTATCTTTTAACAATCGAGAAAAAGAAGAGATTGACGATATTGTAGCTTTCTTTGATAGTAAAAAAGGTGTTACAAGCTTTGCTTTTACTTATCCAGACTCAAACGGGGCTGGAGGAGAAACTACTATTCGTGTAGTTTGTGAAGACTACTCAATTGGTTATAATAATGATGGATTTTATTCCTGTGGAGCAACCTTTCGACGAGTTTATGAACCATGAGTGAAATTATAGAAGCGGTACAAAAGCAGGACCCGGGCTCAGAGTTAGTTACTCTTTTTGATTTAGAGTACGCTGATGGGTCTTTTGCTTATTTTACTTCTAACTATGATTCTTCTACTATTCAGTTTCGTGACTCTTCTGGAGCGGCTCAGACCTATATTTCTTTGCCGATTGAAGCAGAAGGATTTGATATTTCTTCAGACGGTTCATACTCTCGCCCAATTCTGACTGTAGCAAATATTGCGAGTGTTTTTTCAGACGCAATTGGAATGGAATTTGAAGAGTTAATTGGTCGTAGAATTACTCGCCGTCTTACTTTGAAGAAATATCTGGTAGGTGAGAGTGGGGATAGTGGAGCAGGAAATCCCCCTGTAGAGTATCCAAAAACAACTTATGTCCTTGATCGAATTAAAGATAAAAATATTATTCAAGTAACTTTTGAATTAGCGGCGCCTTTTGATATTGCAGGAATTACAGTTCCTCGTAGACAAATTATTAGTGGAGGCTGTCCTTGGAAATATCAAGCAGCATCTCCTACTCTTAGCGAAGAAAATAAGCGAGGAGGATGTATTTGGCACGCTACAGGATCTTATAGAAGTGGAAATATTTATGTAAATCAAAAGGATGAGTATATTGTTTCTTCTGCCCTTACCTTTACTACTTTTTCCACTTCTGCAACTGCTGGAAGTTATTATAAAACAGAAAAGACAGGGCTTACTCAGGTAAATTCTTCTGGAGAATATGTAACTCCTTCTTCTACTGTTTATGACTATTGGCAGTGTTTAGTGGATACATCTACAACACCTTCGGATACTTCAAGTGATTGGAGGCGAGTACGAATTTATTACGGATATAGCTCCGCTTCCACTTATGAAGCATATACAGATACGAGCTATAATGAATATGTTTTGTACAACTCAATTCTGTGGAAAGTAAAAACACTTACTCAAGATGCAAACGCTCATAATAGCACTCCAGATTATAATAATTACTGGACTCGAGGAGATGCTTGTGGAAAGCGAGTAAGTTCTTGTAGCAAGAGATTCCATGCAACTCCTGATGGATCTGGAGGCGTTGAAATTACAACTACAAAAGAAACTGCGCTTCCTTTTGGAGGATTCCCTGCTTCTAGGACATATAAGTGATAGAACATTTAATGAGTGAGTACCCTCGAGAGGGGTGTGGTATTTTATTAAATAAACGAGGAAAACTAGAGTGGATTCCTTGTGAAAATGTTGCGGAAGGAAACGAAGAATTTCGTATCTCAGCGAATGACTATATAAGAGCAAGTCTTCAAGGAGATATTCATGCAATCGTTCATAGCCATCCTGACGGGTCTCCAGAGCCTAGCGAAGCTGATATTCAAGCATCTGATTTTCTGGGTATTCCTTACTGGATTTACTCTATTCCTGGTGCTGAGCTTTATGTGTATGAGCCTGATAGAAAAAAGCAGCCGCTTTTGGGAAAAGAATACGAATTCGGAGTAAACGATTGTTATTCTCTTGTTCGAGATTACTATAAAGAATTAGATATTGATTTACCTGCAATTCCTTTTGAAGATGATTTTTGGCTAAAAGGAATTAACTACTTTGATGACTTACAAGAGTCTTTTGGGTTTGAAACTGTAGAAGAGCCACAAGAACATGACATGGTTATTTTTAGTGTAATGTCCGATATACCAAATCATTGTGGCGTTTATGTAGGAGAAGATATTTTTCTTCATCACGCAGTTGACAGGCTTTCCTGTAGAGAATCGCTTCATTCATTTTGGGGCAGATATGTAACGAGATATATACGATGCAAAAAGTTTATTTAAACGGAGATATTGCAAAGTTTGGGTCTGTTTGGGAGACGTCTTGTAAGACAATTCCAGACATTTTTAAACTTATTGATTGCCAAACTCCTGGCTTTCGTAAATATCTTATTGATGCCGCAGAAAATGGTATTGGATATGAAATTCGACGTGGAAAAGAGTTTGTAGATGAAGATACTCTTTTTCTTTCTCTTGGGAAAGAAGATATTATTATCACAGAAGTTCCTGCTGGGGCAAAATCAGGCGGTGCTAAAATTCTTGCAGCAGTAGCTATTGCTTCTTTATTTATTTTATTTCCTCAGACTTTTATAGCTACGCAAAGTGTAATGACTCCGGCTGGAGCAGTTCCTATTCCGGTAGGGTTAACTACACCAGGCCTTATCGCAGCAAGCGTTGCGGTAAACTTAGCACTTACAGGTATAACCCAACTTCTTGCCCCTGGTCCCGAAGTAGATAGTGCAGAAACAAATGAAAATTACCTTTTTAACGGGCCAGTAAATACAGCAAAGCAGGGCATCCCCGTGCCCGTTGCTTATGGCGAGCTAATCGTTGGTGGCGCTCCGATTTCTGTAAATTATAGCACAACACCTTTTGGACGTAATCCTTTTTCAAATTTAGGGCCTCGTCCTTCTAGCCCAGACTTAGATTATACACCTGGCGATTTATTTTCTTCTTCGAGCGGGTCTGGAGGAGAGGATGCTTGCTTTGTTCCAGATGCCCTTGTGACAATGGCGGATGGTAGCACAAAACGAATTCAAGAAGTGGCTGTAGGAGATGAAGTAAAAGGACAGAACGGTACAAATACTGTTCTTGAAAATAATGTAAATCGTGTACAAGCACGACTCTATTCGATAAATTCTTACTCTCACTTTGTGACTGATACTCACCCTTTTCTGACTACAGAAGGGTGGAAAAGCTTTAACCCCGGTGTTACAAATGATTTACATCCAGACCTAAATGTTACGCACCTTGAAATCGGAGACGAGCTTGTGACAGAGTCTGGAACAGAAGTATTACAGCGAGCAGCAAAAATCTATAAAGTTACTCCTATCTTTAACCTAAACGTAGACGGAGACGATACGTACATTGTTAACGGCTTTGTCGTTCACAATAAGTAGGGATATACAATGGCATCAATCTTTCGACAACAGTATGGCGCTATCTATGATCTTATTTCCGAAGGCCCGATCGAAGGTCTTGTAAATGGACAGGCAAGTGTTTATTATAATGAAACTCCTACAGTAGATAGCTCTGCTCAGGCTGCTTACGGGGCTAGGTCTCTTTTTATCTCTACATCTACAAACAGCACTACAATTACAGCTACAAGCGGTACTTTCGGAAATGATGATGTAGGACGATATATTGGAATTCAGGGCGCAGATGCTTCGGGAACTACTAGCGGGTCTCTATCTGCTGGAGATACAACAGTTACTTCTAGTGCAAGTATGTTTCTTGCTCGTCATACGATTGCAAATGCCGGCTATGCTTTTATTGCATATGTTCGTATTGCTGGAGCAGGTCCAAATGGAGAAGAGTATCAAGGGCGTATTACTCAAGTTGTTTCTGGCACAGAAGTTCTTGTAACTCCTGCGATTTCTACCGCTGTTTCTTCTGGAGCAGCAATTACCGTAGACTATGTTGGAGCTATCTCGTCTGTAACAAACTCTACTACTGTTGTTCTTTCTCGACCAGTTCCTCTTGCAGTAACAAGTGCCTCTTCACAACTTTTTGCAGATAGAATTGCAACAGGTACTTACCAAACTAATTTTTCTAGTGTATCCCTTGATTTTAAAACAGGCGGACGAAATCAGCCTCCCGTAACTTTATACGGAGCACCGAGCGACAGCTTTATTGTTGCGGATGGAAGTGATATTAAGTGGTACGATAAAGATTCTGTAAATGAAATTCTCATTAATCCACTAAATGTTTCTGGACTTGGGCTCTCTCGTGAACGCTCTCAAGAAATCTCAAAAGTTACTCTTACTCTAGAGTTTCCGGCAGGCTTGCTTGTTGCTCAAAAAGATGGGGACATTTATCAAGGTGTTGCAGAGTTTCAAGTATATCTTGACTATAAGAAAAGCTCTTCGGACGCAACATTTACAAGCACTCTAATTTATGGGCGAGCAAACCCTCCCTCCTGGCTTACAGGAACTGAGCGAGTTACTGGCTATCCTGCGTCTGATTATCCATATAGTCAACAGGGCGTAATTGTAACTGCTCCTACTCGTAGCTCTTTTGTAACAGAGATTGATTTAAATTTAGAGGCGTATGCTCCTTTTTACGAGTGGCGGCTACGTCTGCGTCGGCGTACTCCAGAAGATGCAAAAGACTATGTAGGATCTTCTAAACTCGATCAAGGCTATAATTTTGTAGGAGCAACTCGACTCAAGTCTATCGAAGCATCTACAAATAATATCTTTAGCTACCCGAACTCTGCGTATGCTCTTGTAACTTTTTCTGCCGAAGATTTTGATACTCCTCCGAATCGTGCATATCATATTCGAGGAAAGAAAGTAAAAGTTCCGAGTAACTACATTACTCGAGAAGAGGCAGGGTCGAACGAAGCTAAATATACTCGAAATAAAACAACTGGGGTAGATACAAGTGCTTATGTAACTTGGGATGGAACGTTCCGAGGTGACCGCTCTTTGTCTCCTTCTCACGTAAATTATGAGCCTGTATATACAAATAATCCTGCTTGGATTTTCTACGATATTCTTACCAATAAAGATTATGGAATTGGAGATTTCGTAGAAGAAACTGATATTGATAAGTATTCTCTTTACCAGATTGCACGTTACTGCGATGAATTGGTAGACGATGGAAATGGAGGTCTTGAGCCTCGCTTTACCTGTAACGTATACTTTACAAATAAGCAGGAAGCATATAAAGTACTGAAAGATCTTGCCAGTGTTTTCCGTGGGATGATGTACTGGATTGATGGACAGATTACTGCTGTTCAGGATCGTCCGAAAGAGCCTGTGTACACATTCACACAAGGTAACGTAATTGATGGACTGTTCTCTTATGAGACAACAGGACAACGTGCACGTATTAACCAAGTAAATGTTACTTGGAATAACCCAGATGAGCTTTATAAGCAATCTGTTCTGACTGTAGACGATATTGACAATATTGCAAATACAGGACGAATTGTGTCCAAAGATGTAGTAGCGTTTGGCTGTACGTCTGAAGGTCAAGCTCTTCGCGTTGGTCGCTGGCACCTTCTAACAGATACTCTAGAAACTGAGATTGTAAAGTTTCAAACATCTATCAATGCAGGCTTCCTACGCCCTGGCGATGTAGTGAATGTTCAGGATGCAAAGCTAAACTCTGTAGAGTTTAGTGGACGTACTTCGAGTGGAAGCACTACGACTTCTATTGAACTTGATCGCAGTATTGTTCTACAAGCTGGAGAAACTTATAATCTTTACTTAGTCTATCCGGAACCTGGATGCTACTTGCAACAGGCTTCTGCAACTATTAATAGTGCGTCATACGAGCGTGGAGACTTAATTCTTCTCGACGCTGCCGGAAATCCCATTGAAACTGCTGAAGATGCGGCAAATCTTGTAGATGACTCGGGAGAAAAAGCTTACACTTCTTTTAGCGAAACTTCTCGTCTCGAAAAGCAACAAATTTCTACAAGTGCAGGAACAGTTTCTACTCTTACTGTTTCTTCCGCATTTTCTTCTGCTCCTAGCTCTGAAGTGATTTGGGCGGTCTCTAACGTAAATGAATATCAGCGAGATGACGCTGTTGTTCGCTATCGAATTCTTGGAATTACGGAAGATGAGAAAAATTTATTTTCACTTGTTGCATCGAAGGTAGTCTTTGAGAAATATGACGAGTTAGAGAAAAACTATCAGCGATTTGTTGAGCAGTACAAACCGACCCCCTCTCGCGATGATGAGATTCCAGCCCCTACAGAGCTAAAGGTAGAATTGTTACCAACAGCAAGTCCTGAGGAAGGTACTGCTGGTGTTGGTCAAAAAGTCGTGGTATCTTGGAATGAGCCTCTTGAAACATTTACAGACTCAAATGGAACCAGCACAACTCGTAAATACCGTTTTATTGATTCTTATGAAATTCAGCATAATTTTAAAGGAGCTGGATTTGATGGCGGATTTGAAACTGTAAGTATTTCAGCAGCTACAAATAGTGTAGTATTTGATAATGTTGCTGCTGGTAATTATACAGTAAAAGTTCGTACTCGTAGTGTAGAAGGCCAACGTTCTCCTTGGACTTCCGTTACTCGGCTTGTAAGAGCAACTGAGCAAACTGCTGCGTACTTTGATCGTATTACAAAAGTGGTTCTTGGTGGAAGCATTAATTCTCCTATTGGCTTTAATACCTCTACAGGACTTGTCTCGATTACAAATACCGATTATAAGTTTGTGTCCTCGATAGGACGTGCGTATAATATAACAAGCGCAAGTACAGCACAGTCTCAAGTTGCTTTTTCTGGGCTTTCGAGCGGCTCGACTGCTTACTGGTATTTTGACTTTAGTGACTTAACAGATCCTTGGAAAACTATGGTTATTCATACGGACACTGTGGTTGAAAGCGCTTCCGGAGTTACAGCAGATTTTCGATACTGGAAAGAGCTTGGGGCAGCAAATAATGGCCTTACTCTTGCTACAGGAACCGTTACGGGACAGATCGGTAGTAGTACTCTCACTGGAAGTAGTACTTCTTTTACTACAGAATTTTCCGAAGGAGACTTAATTAAGCTTTCTCCAAATGGCACTTATACAGAAGTCGCCGGAGCAGAATACGCAGAAGTTTCTCGAGTTGAAAGCGATACTGTATTACACCTTCGGGGAAATCTTACGAAAGCCCATACAGGCGAATACGCTTATCGACAAACGCTACCCCCTGATTTTGTAAATGATAACATTCTTGCAAAAGTAACAAATACAGCGGGTACTTTTGCTATTGAATACTATGTACTGAAGAGCGGAGATCAGGGAGCTGATGGTGCTGATGGTGCTGATGGTGCTGATGGTGCTGATGGTGCTCCAGGGGTCAAAACAGCTCTAGTATATGCCTATCAGAGGTCTGCTAGTGCTCTTACTACTAACCCAGGTGATGTAACTGTAAATCTTGATACTGGACTTATTAGTACCGCGACTCTAGCAAATAGTTGGTCAAAAACAATTCCTACGGGTACTAACCCTCTTTATGTCGTAGTGGCTAGTGCGGCAGGAACGGGGTCTTCAGATACTATTACAGCAGCAGAGTGGTCTAGTCCGGTCGTTTTAAGCCAAAACGGGGCTGATGGTAGTGACGGTATTAATGGTACCGATGGGACCGATGGGACCGATGGAGCTGACGGTCTTAATACTGCTACAGTATTTATATACCAACGTACAACAACTAATAGCGCTCCTACACTTCCTAGCGGAGATACCACTTATACATTCTCTACGGGTGCTGCGGCCTTTACTAATGCTAATGGATGGACTCGAACTATTCCTACAACAGGCGGTGATTATATTTGGGTCTCTCAAGCTACAGCAGCAGCTACTACGTCTACAGATACTATTGCAGGTAGTGAATGGGCTGCCGCAACAATTTTAGCTCAAAAGGGCGATACTGGTGCTCCCGGAGCCGATGGAGCGGATGGAACGGATGGAGCCGCAGGCTTACGTAGTATTCAAGGATATTTGTATTACGAGAAGACAACAAGTGGAGCACCTGCTGCACCTGCCGGAACTACCTATACTTTCTCCACTGGCGTTGTGAGTGGTAATGGTATTAATGATTCTGGCACTACTAATACTTGGAAGAATACTCCAAATGTTCAAGACCCTACGAGTACAAATACACACTATACGATTCGATACTATGGAACAGAGGCTTCGGCAGGCTCTACCACAATTACTGTAACTTATAGTGGAGTTGTTCAGTACACTAACTATACAGGAGTAGTAACCTTTAGTTCAGGTACTTTCAGTCAAGGCGGCACTAATATTACCACAATTGACGGAGGAAATATTGCCACCGGAACGATCACTACAGATGAACTAGCTGTCGGAGTAACAACGAGCCTTGGTAAAGCAGATACCGCACAACAAAACGACTCGGCAAAAACTGCTGGTAGCGTCGGTGGGTGGAACATAGATTCTAGTGCTATCTATTCAGGATCGACAAAGGACCAAGGGACAACATATACTACTGCTGGAATAACTCTTAACTCTGCTGGAGAGATTCATACTCCCTATTTCTACTCTACGTCTAGCGGGGCAGGATTTAAAGGCACGGTTACAATTGGTACAACTGATTTAACCGCTAGTAACACTTTAAATGAGAACACTACAGCCGCTCAAGTTGGTTTGGGTAATGTGGCGAATAAAAATGAAGAAGATCAGCTAAAAGGCGGATTTTCGGCAAATACCGTTATTACTTCAGGTAGCATTGTAACAGGAAATATTACAATTGACGGTGGAAACGGTCGTATTCTAATTACGGACTAATTATGGCAAATCGAGTTTTATTAGGTAAAAAGATAGATTGGGATGCTACAGCTATAGGAATCTTGGGCGCTGCTGTAGGCTATACCCTTGAAACCAGTTTGTTTACAACACCAACTATTAACAATCGATCCCTGGGCGATATTAACAATGATGGAAATGTAAATATTACTGATGCTATAGCAGCTAATAAGTACGCGAATGATCCTTCTCTAAACACGCAGGCAGAAATAGATTACATTGAACAAGTTTTAGGACCTTATATGGTTACAAACTCTTCCACGTATTCTGCTTACATTGTAGGTGACGGTCTATGGGTATCGAAAGCTGGTGCAGATGTGCTGAGAGCAGACGACTATGATCTGCTATTTGATTCTACCCGCGCTGAAGCAGGGCTTCAGTTTTCTGCGGGGTCTGCGACAGTTACTGTTACAAGCTCTACCGCTACAGGAACATATTACTCAAACTGGATTTATTTTAATGGGGATCAGTCTGCTCTTAATTATACTCCAGTAGTTTTTGCTAATAGAGTTACATCTAGCCAATATTTTAAAGTTCCTGAGTTAACAAGTGCGGTGGATAGTTATAATGATGGTAGTCTAAAAACGGCCGCGTGGCAATTTCATCGAACATATATGGAATTTTTGGATAATATAAGATTTCGCTTTGTGATTAGAAACTTTTATACAGGCTCAGGATTTTTTGGTTTAACTGCTGGAACTTACACATTTAAATATATTACATTAACTGCTGGTGGCAGTACGGTTACGGCGGCATAATTATGGCAAACAGAATAGTACTAGGAAAAGGAAGAGGAACTTCTGGCACGGACTATGGACTTTGGATTTCTAAACCAGGAAAAGACGTGCTTACATGCGACCCTGAAGATTTAATGTTTGATTCTCTTGATAGAAAATATGGAGAAATTTTAGCTTCTGGCGTATTTTCTAACTCTACCTCAGTTACAGTCGAAGCTCCTAATGGGGAACCTCCTTTTGTTTATCTCCAGGTATTTAATAGTTTAGGGGGTATAAAAGTAGGAGACCAAGATGCTTCTAGAGTTTCTTATTCTTTTTCTGGGACCAGCTGCACCATAACCCTGACCACCTATCACAGTAGTATAACCGCGGTATACGTTATTATTTCATTAGGGACTTAAAAAATGTCAAAGAGAGTATTGCTAGGAAATTTAGGTACTTCTGGGTCAACCACCCTTTATGGGTTACGAGTATCCAAAAGCGGACAAGATGCCATAAACTCAGATGGCACTATTGCAGATGTAACTAACTTGCTTTTTGATTCTATTAATCCTATTGGGCATCTTCCTATATACAAAATTTATGATGTTACAGTAAATGCCGCTACAGCCGTAGCTAACAGTAATAATAAAGTTGTAACTCCCACAACCAAAACTGTATCTTTTGGAGAAACTTTAGATTATATTCCTCTTACAGAAGCGTACGAGAAAACTACAACTAATGATTTTAAACTTCTTCAAAGAATAGACAACTCTTTTCGGTCTGGTTTTGATTATACTAGAACTACGGTGCCTACAGATGAAGGATTTTTTGTGACTGCATATGACGATGAAATTACCGTTACTAATTTTTATCAGTCTCAAAAAACTTTTCGTGTGTTTTTATTTCAGCCTCCGTCAGGAGCAGGAGTAGGCAGTGACGTAACTCCCGATACAGTAGACTGGACAGATGTTTCCGTCTCTGGCTCAACGGGAGTAGCAGAAACAAACTCTCAGACAATTTCAGGTATCGACACGAACATTTCGCTTAGAGTTAGCACTGGCGGGACTACTCTCTCTAAAATAGAAGCATATAATGGTACTACTCAACTCGCTGTAGGCACTAATACGTCTTTATTGAGTGTAACTGTAGGTAATAATACTCCCGTAAAATGGGTATTTACAAACCCAGGAAGCAATACTAGTTTTACGGCTACTGTTACTAATACAACTGAAGCGAGTGCTTTTGTAGATAGTTTTGCGGTTACTATTAACTCTTTACCTACATACACTCTTTCAGGCACATCAAGTATTATAGAAGGAGCGACCGGTACTTATAACATCTCTACTACTAATGTTGCTGAGGGAACAACAATTCACTGGTACATAGTTAATGGTACAACCTCCGACTTCGATGCAGTTTCAGGTAGTGAAACCTTAGACGCTAATGGTAATGCTAGTTTTACAATAACCGCCAAAGAAGATAATACAATAGAGGCCCAATCGGGAGAGCAGTATCTTGTTAGAATCTCTCTTACAGCTCAAGGAACCGAGCTAGACTCTTTATATATTACTATATTAGATGCAGCCCCTTCTTATAGCCTTTCAGGTACTGGAACTATTGCGGAAGGAGGTTCAGGCTCTTATACAGTAAGTACTAATAATGTTGCGAATGGGACTACTCTTTACTGGACGATAAATGCTACTACCGCTGATTTTGATGCCGTTCAAGGAACTACAACTGTTAATAATAATTCCGCCCCCTTTACTGTCAGTGCAAAAGCCGATTTGACTACAGAAGGTACGGAACAATATACACTGAGCGTAAGAACGGGAGGATACACCGGAACTGTAGTAGCCTCTCAGACTATTTATATTTCAGATGATTCTGTTACTCCTGAAAGTGGCTCTTTAAGTCCTGCGACTGCTTCTTTTACGGAAGGCTCTGGGACTGTTGCATTTACAGCAACAATTTCAAATCAACAAAGCTCCACATTTAACTGGCAAATTACTCGAAATAGTGGTACTGTGGGCTCGGGAGAATTTTCTACTGCAACATCGGGTACTTTTACTTCTACTTCTTATAATATTTCTGTAGGAATAACAAACGATTCTACTTCTGAAATTAACTATCAAGGTGAAACTTTTACAATAACTTTAAGAAGCGGAGGCACTGTTGGGAGCGGTACTTTTTTAGATTCCTCTACTTTTACAGTTTATGATGACGATACTGTAGTTAGTGCAAGTAATGTAACTATTCCAAATAATGCTACTATTCACGATGTTACTTTTACGAATACAATGGTCGCAGCAGCAAGTATCAGTGGCAGAATTAAAAATGCTAGTAATACAGTTATTAAAACATTTACTGCTGTAAACGGATCTAATACTGTTACGTCTATTGCAGATGTTCCTTCGGCCGGGGGTACTGCTACTTATTATATTGAGCTTTATAATGGAGTTGCATGGCTATCTGGATCCAGTTATACTGTAACTCGTTTGGGAACTCCTAGCTACTCTCTGTCTAATATTGTCTCAATTGTAGAAGGAGGTAGCGGAACTTATACGTTTACTAAAACTAATGAACTACAGACTACCTTTTACTGGAGAATTGAAGCGAATCCAGATAACCCTAGCAATGATTTTGCCACTAATGATAGGGATGGTACTGTTACTTTAAGTAGCGCATCTAACGCCTCTAATACTTTCACTCTTAATGCTACAGACCCTGATTCTACAAATACAAATACTAGAGGGTACATAATGAAAGTATATAAAAACAGTAATTTTACCACGTTACTTGCTTCTGATGCTTTCAGTGTTACAGATAATGACTCTGGCGGAGGAGGCGGCGGCGGAGAGTGTTTCATCGCGGGGTCGCAGGTACTCATGGCAGACCGTACATATAAAGCAATTGAAGAAGTAAAAGTAGGAGACAAAGTAATAGGCTTAGAAGAAATGGTAAACGAAGTTGTGGATCTTCGTATTCATGAAGAAGAGCCCAGAGTAATGTGCGCCCTTAGTAATCCAGAATACTTTACAACGGACTCTCACCCGTTTCTTGATTCGGAAGGGTATTGGACGGCTGTAAATCTCAGCGTTGCCCAAGAAAAATATCCTAATCTGCTCCTTAGAGAGCTTACACCCGGAACAACACTGATGAAATATGATGTAGATTTAAAGGCATATATTCCTTATGAAGTTAGTTATATTAACCAAAGTGTTCAGAATAGAAAGGTATATAACCTAAACGTATCAGGAGAAGACACTCCGGAAATTCCTGGAAATGATACTTATATTGTAGATGGATATATCGTCCATAACAAGTAATAACCAAAAGAAAAATAATTCTTGACTACGTATGTCCTGTTTGTTATAATTTCATCATGGAGAAAAGCAAATGACCGCAGCTACTTATAACCTAGTGATTGACCAAGGGTCCGACTTCGCCATTGACTTATTAATTAAGGAAGGCGGGGTCGCAAAAGACCTTACGGGCTACTCTGCTCGGGCACAAATGCGCTCGACTCGGACAGCGGATACAGTAGCTGCTACATTTACTTGTACTGTATTAACTCCTGCAACGGACGGAAAAATAAAGATGGAGCTACTAAATGCTGTATCTTCTGCGGTTGCTGCGGGTAAATACTACTACGACTTAGAAATTCATACACCAAGTGATCTAATTGTAAAGCGCCTGATTCAGGGAGAGGTTATAGTTAACCAAGAAGTGACTCGATAAAATGGCTACAGAACCGACTGTCGTATATATTACAGAAGATGTTACTGACATTACGGTTACTGATGATAATACCGTAGAAGTCACTCTGTCCCCCGATGTAAGCACAATTGAAGTAAATAACTTTGCAATTCCTGTTAATTTTCTTGAAGCGGCAAACGTTTTTTTCTCCCCGCATAACACCGTTACTGCAACAAATGTTCAAGAAGCTCTCGAACAGCTTGCAGATCAAGACTTTCGTTCAACTACCACTCCTACAGGTTCAAATATTGAAGAAGGAGATACCTGGTACGATACTGACGACAATCAACTGAAAGTATACCGCGAAACTAGCGAAGGCGTCTTTGAATGGGTGCCTATAATGGTAGGAAACATTTCACCAGATTCCGATACGCTAGACGCAGGAGCCTTTTAAGGCTGCCGGAGTTTTTAAATGGCTCAAGTAATTAAGATTAAGCGCAGTACTACTACTGCAACTCCGACAACTCTTGCTGCCGGGGAACTTGCATACTCAGATAATAGTGATAAGCTATTTATCGGTGCTCCTGCGGATTCTGCTGTAATTGCAATTGGCGGTAAGCTTTATGTTGATATGCTCGACCACACTGCTGGTACTCTTACCGCAGACAGTGCAATTGTAGTTGACTCGAACAGCAAGATTGACCAGCTTAAAACTGCAAATCTTACAATTGGTGCAAACTCGATTACTTCCGGTAGCGGGGATATTGACCTCGTTGCTGCTGCAAACCTTGACATTGATGCAGGTACGCTTGATTTTACTACTCAGGCAACAGAGTTTTCCATTGTAAATAACTCTGCAACTGCTCTTACAATTTCTGAAGGCGTAAACAACTATCTCACGCTTGATACAACAAATTCTGCTGAAAAGATTGTTTTAAATAAGCCGCTTCATATTGGCACAGCATATTCTTTTCCCACTGTTGACGGTAGTACTGGGCAGGCTCTTATTACAGATGGCTCCGGTACTGTTGCTTTTACAACAATCTCCACCACTCTTGATATTGCTGGCGATACTGGCACAGACACTGTTTCTCTGATTACAGATACTTTCACGTTCACAGGCGGTGAAGGTATTGATACTGCTGTTACAAATAATACTGTTACGATTAGCGCAGAGGCAGCAACTTCTTCCAATCTTGGTGTTGCCAGCTTTGATGCTACGGACTTTACTGTTACAGCAGGCGCGGTGACAGCCAACGCAATTACGCTTGGTAGCACTGCTCTTAATCTTGGTGAAACAGAGACTGAGCTTCTTGGTCTTACACTTCTTGAGACTGATAATGTTCGCGTTGATGGAAACACGATTTCCACAACCGATGCAAACGGTAATCTGATTCTTTCTCCGAATGGCACAGGTGTTGTAAATGTGCCTTCTGGCTATAAAGATCGTACTCAGTTTGGTACAAACAGCCTTGTTACAAAAGAGTATGTGGATGCTCTCAAGCAATCGCTTGATATTAAAGACTCTGTAAAAGTAGCAACCACAGCAGACCTCGGCGCAACTTACAACAATGGCGCAGGCACTCTGACGAACGCTGGCGCAAATACAGCGCTTTCAATCGACACAATCTCTCTTTCTGCTGGTGATCGCGTTCTTGTCAAGGATCAATCTTCGGCTGCTGAAAACGGTATCTACACCGTAACCACAGTCGGCGACGGTTCCACTCCCTGGGTACTGACTCGCGCAGAAGATGCAAACATTGCAGCAGAACTTACTGGCGGCACCTTTACTTTTGTCGAAGACGGTACTGCAAACGCTGACAATGGCTATGTCTTTACTCATAACGGTGCTCCAACTCTTGGTACCACCGCTCTTACAGTTTCTCAGTTCTCCGGTGCAGGTCAAATCGTTGCAGGCGACGCACTTTCTAAGAGTGGAAACACTCTGAATGTAAACGACGACAATATTACTCTGGAAGTTTCTTCTGATAATCTTCGTATCAAAGGAATTTCTGCAACTGCTGCTGGCGACCTTCTTATCGGTGCTGCTGCAAATGGCGGCTACACTGCTCTTGCAAAA